>ERZ890510.730-NODE-730-length-24627-cov-4.871805_pt1 | contig 24627 bp, 24 predicted proteins | sample MGYA00521265_ERZ890510 | MGnify/ENA primary metagenome ERZ890510 (study PRJEB32303, sample SAMEA104408624) | aquatic metagenome | biome: Brackish water; feature: Chemocline; material: water | place: Baltic Sea | collected 2014-10-26T21:54:00 | depth 110 m ...
GGTTCCAGGCGGTTTTCGTCAGCGAACCGACCGTCGAGGACACCATTTCGATTCTGCGCGGTCTAAAAGAGAAATACGAACTCCATCACGGCGTTCGCATCACGGACAGCGCCATCGTCGCCGCGGCAACAATGTCGAACCGCTACATCAGCGACCGGTTCCTCCCGGACAAGGCGATCGACCTGGTTGACGAGGCGGCAAGTCGTCTGCGGATGGAGGTTGATTCCAAGCCCGAAGAGCTCGACGAGCTCGATCGGCGCGTCATCCAGCTCAAGATCGAACGGGAGGCGTTGAAGAAGGAAACCGATAAGGCGTCCAAGGACCGTCTTGGCGTCTTGCAAAAAGACCTCGCAGAGCTCGAGCAAAAGGCCGACGCGTTAACCGCAAGCTGGGAGTCCGAAAAGCAGCACCTTGCGGGCTCGCAAAAACTAAAAGAGCAATTAGAGGTTGCCCGCAACGCGCTGGACATTGCGCAGCGAGAAGGCAACCTCGCCAAGGCGGGGGAACTGACCTACGGCGTCATCCCTGATCTTGAACGTCGCATCGGCGAATCGGAGACCAGCCAAAGCGGTGCGCTGTTGGATGAAGAGGTGCGGGAAGAGCACGTCGCAGCGGTCGTTTCGCGGTGGACGGGAATCCCGGTCGACAAGATGCTTGCCGGTGAACGAGAAAAACTGCTGGCGATGGAATCGGTGATCGGCGCCAGAGTCGTCGGCCAGGACCGTGCGATCGAAGTCGTATCGAATGCGGTTCGCCGTGCCCGGGCAGGGCTACAAGATCCGCACCGTCCTATCGGTTCGTTTTTGTTTCTTGGCCCCACCGGTGTGGGCAAGACCGAACTGACGAAGTCACTTGCGGCATTTCTGTTCGACGATGAAACCGCCATGGTCCGATTGGATATGTCGGAATACATGGAGAAACATTCGGTGGCACGGCTTATCGGCGCGCCACCGGGCTACGTCGGATACGAGGAAGGTGGTGCCCTCACTGAAGCGGTACGTCGCCGGCCCTATCAGGTGATTTTGTTCGACGAGGTGGAAAAGGCTCACGGCGACGTCTTCAATGTTTTACTTCAGGTGCTCGACGACGGCCGGCTAACCGACGGTCAGGGCCGGACGGTGGATTTTGCCAACACCCTGATCATTCTGACTTCGAACCTCGGTTCGGAATATCTCGCGGCCCTGCCCGATGGGGCCGATGCATCGGATGCCGAAGCCGACGTGATGGAGGTTGTGCGTAGTGCATTCCGGCCGGAGTTCTTGAACCGGTTGGACGACGTCATCCTGTTCGGGCGCCTGAGTCGTCGGAACATGGATACGATTGTCGACATCCAGGTAAGCCGACTTGAATCGCTGTTGTCGGACCGCAAGATCACCCTTGAGCTTGACGAGTCCGCGCGTGCCTGGCTGGCAAATGCCGGCTACGACCCAGTCTACGGCGCGCGACCGCTGCGCCGGGTTATTCAGCGCAGTCTTCAAGACGAATTGGCGACTCTGATACTCGCTGGGTCGGTCGGTGAAGGCGATGTCGTACGGGTCTCAGCGGGCGACTCGGCGCTCGTCCTTAGCCCGTCCAAAGCCGCCGCGCCCGATTAGTCGTTGGCGGCGGTCTGTAGCGGTCTAATCAGACCGGCAAATGTTGCTTCGAGTGCTGTGCGGTTGGACTGGAACGCGCGCAGCGCGTCGCCGGTCAGTTTTTGACCCGTTGGCAGCCTGAGACTAAGCGGGTTGATCTGCGCGGTGCCGCGGTGGATCTCGTAGTGCAGGTGGGGCCCGGTCGACATCCCCGTTGTGCCAACATACGCGACAATCTGACCCTGCTTGACGCGTGTGCCGACGCGCACACCCTTGGAAAAACCCTTCAAATGCGCGTACGCGGATTTGTATGACGCGTTGTGGCGTATTCTAAGGTATCTGCCATACGCGCCATTGGTACCGGCGAATTCGACGACACCGTCGCCTGCAGCCATAACCGGGGTCCCGCGTGGCGCCGAAAAATCGACACCGCGATGCATCCGCGTGTACCCCAATATCGGGTGTTTGCGTTTGCCGTACCGCGACGATAGGCGGGCGCCATCAACGGGCGTCCGCAACAATGCTTTGCGAACGCTTTCACCATTCTCGTTGAAGTAATCGACGTTGCCATCAGCGAGTTCGTGCCGAATAAGCCGCAGGTCCGTTCCACTCAGGGACAATGACGCCATCAGAATGTTGCCGGTTTTGACGCGGTTCCCGTCGGGATCGACATGCGTCTCAAACATGATCTCGAAGCGGTCATTGCGCTGAATGTCGCGTTGAAAGTCGACATCCCAGCTGTAGATGCGAATCAGGTCCATGATAAGCCGATCAGGGACGCCTTCGGCATTCATGGCCTGGAAAAGACTGTCTTGGATCAATCCGTTCGTCGCGACCACGGCCAACGACAGCGGCTTCTCGATCGCTTCGGAGAAAAAGCGCTTCTCGTCGATTCGGTGCGCGACGACGGTTCTCACCGCGTCCAGCGGTATGACGACCGAAACTAAGTGAAGATCGGATTCGGTATCCAGTACGACTTGAATGCGTTGGCCGGCCCGCAGTGCGCGCGGGTCAAAGACATCTTGCAGTGCGACAATCGCCTGATGCGCTTCTGCACCTGGGACACCCGCCCGCAATAACGTCTCCATAAGATTCGAGCCGTTCTTGACGGTCTCTTCTCGCGTTACCGCGAGGGGGCGTCGATTGTTCTGGAGAGAGATTTCGGAGAGTAAGAGGGCTTTATCGAGCGGCAACGCGCTCAGTCGAAGGTCATCGACCGTGTCGTACGGTGTTTGGTTGCGGGCTGAGAGAACGCCCGGCGCGAGCAAGGGAAGCCCGACGGCCGCAAATACAGCGCCAACTAGAACGCCCCACGTAAACATGCGTTGATTGCCGCCAACGGTGGCGGGGGCCCGGCGTAACTGGCGGCGGATTCTGGTGAAAAAGCTGACCATTGTGACCTGGATCAAGACTGCGGTCGCCACGATGCGAATCCGGACACCATATGTCAACAAAAAAATCTTATAAATCAAGGCTCTCTAGCTCAAACTTAAGAGACTAGACAGGGTGCTTCGTTGGCCCCTGACGCCGGGATTGAGCGAAGGTTCAGGTGGTGATGTGCCGCCCAAATGATTGAGTTTGGTAGGTCCAGAACTGCAGCTGCGCGCTCCAATGATCTGGCGGCAGACCTGCCTTTCGCAGCAAATGTTGAAAGAAGGTTCGGCGGTCAGGGAGTTGCTGCCATACCTGGGGCAGGAACGTCGCCCGCAGTTTGTCATCACGAAGGATGAGCCCGTCGACGCCGGGCCTAAGGCTGGCCAATAGGGCGTCCTCGGTTGGTGCCTTGAGCGGCGTCGGCTCGCTGAGCACGGACACCTCGATCGACGTCAATTGCTGAAAGTCAGCCTCGTCGAGCGGCGCAAAGCGCGGATCGCGAAAACCTGCGGCAAACCCGTTCTCAGCAACGTCGACGATCAAGGGCCGATGCGCCGCCAATGATCCAATGCACCCGCGCAACCGGTTGCCTTGTTTCACCGTGACGAAACTCGCAGCTTGGTTCGATAGGGCCGGCTCGTACGCCGAAGGGTTTAGCGCGAGCGGCTCGCCGGTTTCGAGACCATGGCGCAGCGCGCGCTCGGCAACATGAAGCAATACCTCGCCGGCGCTGTCAGGCAATTTTCCTTGCGCAAAATTGTAGAAGCTCAGCGATGCATACCCGACGACGCGATCCTTCGAGCCCGCCGTGTCTCCCGAGTTTCGTCTGTCGAGAAGTTCAGCCCTTAGTCCAGCGGATCTCGCAACGCCGAGCAGCCCTTTGATGGGTATCCGCCCGCAGGCGCCCGCGTCGGCAATCGCGGCATCATCAAAGCGTAGGATTGCATCCACGGTTCCTTCGTCGAGGCGTTGGGCACTTTCATAATCGAGATAGTGACTGAGGTCGGAGCTGATCACGACAAGGGTACCGGGGGTGGCGGTCATAGCAGAGATGACATCCGAAACGAGCGCCGGCGGCGCCGACCCGACGACCAACGGGATCAATGCGAAATCGTCGAGCGCGCGCTGGAGAAATGGGAGTTGCACCTCAAGGCTATGTTCTTCGGCATGCGCATCGTCGCGAATAGCAACCTGGGGCATGCTGGACAATGCCGCGATCGCGTCGACGTCGACCGGAATGGTGCCGAGCGGTGTGCGAAAGGCTGCGACACTTGGTGCTGCCAGGCCCTGAAACGCCACGAGATGCGCCGGACCGAGCAGAAGGACGCGGTGAATTCGCGAGCGGAAGCGCGCCAAGAGTTGGTAAGCGGGCGCCGCGATTGCGCCGGAATACACATAGCCCGCGTGGGGCACGACGACAGCGTAGGGCGGCCGATTGTGTGGCGGACCCTGTGAACGTCGGGCCTTCGAAAGAAATGCGTCGACGGTCTTGGCCAGTTCCGCCGGGTCTTGCGGATAAAACAACCCGGCGACCGCGGGTTGGCGGACCGCTGATGGGTGCAGTTCGCTCATGTCACCCCAATCCTACTAAGATGGTGGCCCGATGATATCGTGTAATTAGGCTATGTCCGAACGTGTCACAGATGCCGTGCTTGCCGCGCCATCAACGCGCCCGGGCCGCTATTGGCACCGTCTCGACGATGGCCGCGTCCAGTGCGACCTGTGCCCTCGGTTCTGCCGTCTTCACGACGGCCAGCGCGGCCTATGTTTTGTCCGCGCCGCCGGTCCCGAAGGGATGCTGCTGACGAGCTACGGTCGCTCCAGCGGCTTTTGTGTCGACCCCATCGAAAAAAAGCCGCTGAACCACTTTCTTCCCGGCACCGCGGTGCTCTCGTTCGGCACCGCCGGGTGCAACCTCACCTGCAAGTTCTGTCAGAACTGGGACATGAGCAAATCGCGGGAGATGGATACCTTGGCCGATGCGGCCTCGCCGGACACATTGGCGCGCGCGGCCGTCGAACTAGGCTGTCGCTCCGTTGCCTTCACCTATAACGATCCCGTCATATTCCTTGAGTATGCGGTTGATGTCGCCGCCGCCTGTCGCGAAGCTGGCATCAAGCGCGTTGCCGTTTCCGCCGGCTACGTCACGCCGCCGGCGCGCGCGGAATTCTTTTCGGAAATAGACGCCGTGAATATTGATCTGAAGGCATTCACCGAGGACTTCTATCGCAAGATATGTGGCGGCCACCTCCAGCCCGTTCTTGATACGCTGAAATATCTCGTTAACGAGACCACGGTATGGACCGAAATAACGACGCTTCTCATTCCGGATGAGAACGACTCCGATGATGAACTGAGCGCGATGTGCGCCTGGATCGCCGAGAACCTGGGCGCCGATGTGCCGCTGCATTTCTCGGCGTTCCATCCGGACTGGAAAATGCAAAATCATGGACGCACGCCGCATGCAACGCTGTCTCGTGCGAGACAGATCGCGATGCAACATGGGCTGCGCTACGTTTATGTCGGTAACGTGCATGACCCTGAAGGGTCGAGCACGTATTGCCACGGCTGCGGCACGCGCCTGATCGAGCGAGACTGGTATCAACTGGGCGGATGGGCGCTCGATGATCGCGGGCATTGCCTCGCGTGCGGTGAACCTATGGCTGGCGTGATCGATGGACCGCCGGGCGACTGGGGGCGGCAGCGCTTACCGGTTCGGCTCCGTGACTTCGAGCCCGGCGGGCGCAAACACAATCAGCCGGTTGGTCTTGCTACCAACATTCGGCGTGGTCCGACACGGGGTGCGCCCTAACTGTCGGTCGGTGCGGCAGTTTCGGCTCGTGCGGCGCGGAGCGCCTGCTGGCGCTGCCGATAGGCCGCTTTCACGGCTTCGCGGCGAAGCTGGGCGTTACGGACCCGCTCGTCGCGCCATAGTGTTTTGACCTTCAACAGGTAGCCTTGCGCGCGCACCGGTGTGGCAGAGTGGTAGCGCCCGATTGCCCGGTCCCAGGACCGTGTTTCTTGAAAGAGGTCTCGCAGGAATCCGGCGGCGTAGTCCGCGTTCGCTGCTGGTTCGAAGGCTTCGGATAGATCGTCGAAGGCGTCGGGGTGGTACCGAAGATTGACCTGCATGCAGCCGACGTCGATGTTGCGAACGCCTTGCGCTTGGAGCCGCCGAACAGCGGCGATCGCCGAGTCCTTGTCATCGAAATACATTGATTTTGATCCCGACGTGACTGTCCACGGCCAGGGGTAGCTGGCGCGCTGACCGGGATGCCAACGTCCGCTCTCCGCCAGGGAAATAGCCGAGAGCACTAATTTTGGTAGTTGATGCCGTTGTTCGGCTGCGAGCGTATGCGCTCGGCAAATCTGTCCTACCGCCGGCGAGAAAGCGGTTCCCGCGGCAAAGGCGACCGTGCTCGTTGAGAACAGCAGGAATGCGCCTATAGCGAGCAATAGCGGGAAACGGTGTGTGGGCATCATCGGGTTCTCCGTGAGCGGCGTTACCTAACAAATGCGAACGCCATGCCAACACGGCCATGTTGCAAAAACGCAACTAGTGTCACAATTCTACGCCAGCCTGGGACTATTCGTTTGGTCGATTTTAGAGAGACCCACTATATCTAGTGTGCGGTATCGTTTGTCTCATGCCAACGATACCGAATACCCTTTCTGGGTATTTCCTCCCTAAACTCGGGCCCTCCTGCATCGTAGGTGGGCCCCTTTTTCGTCGCGACGCTACTGTGCCGCGTCGGCAAAAACTTGCGGCGGCGCACGCAAGGCGCGCGGGTCAACGATAGCCAGACTCGCGATCAATTTTCCCAGGTCCTCGACAAGCTTGGCCATCCCCGAGGCCCGCGTGATTGTGCTTTCGTCCATATAAAGAGCGCGATTGACCTCGACCTGAAGGGCATGGATCCCACTGTTGGGTCGACCGTAGTTTTGGGTAACGAAACCGCCCGCATAAGGGTCATTGCGCGCGACGGAGTAGCCCATCGCGGTGAGACTATTTTCGAACAAATCGACAATCGCCGGATCGCAGCTTGTTCCAAAGCGATCCCCCAGGACGAAGTCGCTACGCCGCCGGCCGGAGTCGCCCTCAATCGCCGTGCCGGTAGACGGCATCGAATGACAGTCGACCAAGACAGCGGCGCCGAATTTTGCGCGCGTCGCAACGAGCAGTTGCTTGATCATCGCGTGATACGGAAAGTAGAGCCGGTCAATTCGGCGTTCGACCTCGGCAAAACTGAGTTTCTTTCGATATATCTCCGCCCCGTTGCTAACCACGCGTGCGATCGTGCCCAAGCCAACCGATACCCGCGCCGAGCGCGAATTGACGAAGCTGGGCAGTGGGTCGGCGAACATTTTCGGGTCCAGCTCGTAAGGTTCGCGGTTGGGGTCGAGATAGGCACGGGGAAAGAGCGCGCAGATGAGCGGTCCGCCCAGCTCTGGGGCACGGCCAAAGAGTTCGTGGACGAAACAGTCTTCTGATCGGCGAATGGCGATCGCATCCAGGCGGGACTGGGCGAGAAATTCCTTCGAGTAATTGTCACCGGAATGCGGCGACGCGAACACAAATGGCAGCATTTGTTCATGCGGCCGGATGAGCTCATATGCCTCGTTTTGAAGGACGTCTAAGGGGCGATCCATGGTCGTCAGACTACCCGGTTTGCGGGTTCAAGGCAGGCGAAATGGATGTATCGGTCCCGCAGGGCTTGAAACTACCGGATAAATGCCGGTAAGAGTGGCGCCGCGCGGGCGCGTAGCTCAGTGGGAGAGCACTACGTTGACATCGTAGGGGTCGCTGGTTCAATCCCAGCCGCGCCCACCACGCTTCTTTTCCAAGTGTTTGATCTTGGTCTCTTCGGGCTCGGTTGCCGCAGGCCGTAAGCCGTTTCGTGCTAGGTTTTGCGATGCGATTCGACCGTTTGCTGAACTGGGGGCTTGAAGGCGACGCCGACTTCGCCCGCGAAATTGGCTTACGCCAAGTTCAGGTTTTTCGAAGCCAGTTGCTATCGAACGCTGTTGCCAATGTCGCGCTCTCGGCATTGGTGGCGCTGGCGATCTATCAAGAGACCAATCTCGGATTGCTCCTCGGATGGCTCGCGCTGATTTGGTTTGGCGCCGCGCGAAGCCTCCAGAGCTGGTTCCGGCACCGGGGTTCCTCGCGCGCGCCGCGGGACCTTGAAAGAACCCAAACCCGAATCGTCTTGACCACCATCGCAGCGGGGGGAATTTGGGGCGCCGCGGCCTGGGTATTTTCCCGGAAGGGAACCTGATTCTACAGGTGGTCTTCGCCTTGGTAATCGGCGGTATGGCGGCGGGCGTTTCGGGTGGTTTGGCGAGCATGCCATTGGTCTGGGTCGGCTGGATTGTGGCAACCGTTATCCCGATGTCGTTTCGCTTCGTGCTCGAGGGCAGCCAAGCCTCGTTGGTTATGGCGGCGATGCTCGTTACCTATGCCGTCGTCCTCTTCGCATTTTCCCGCAACGCTTTTCGGGCGTTCAAACAGAGCGTTCGGGACCGGCTAACCGCGGCCAGCGAGACGCAAGGTCGGGTTAGGGCTGAGGCCGAACTCGAGCGTTTCTTTGCCCAATCGAATGTTCTTTTGGCGGTGGCCGACTCGCATGGAATTTTTCGCAAGGTCAACCCGGTTTGGGAGAAAATCCTCGGGTTTCCCGCCGAAGACCTTCTTTCCCGCCCGTTCATCGAGTTCGTGCATCCGTCGGATTTTGCCGACACCCAGGTTGAGCTGGAAAAACTGCGAGAACCGGGACATCAGACGCAGAATCTTCTTAACCGATATCGGTGCAAGGACGGGAGCTATCGTTGGCTGCAATGGAACGCCGTCAACGACCCGCAAGGATCGCTCGCCTATGTTTCGGCCGTCGATGTGACCGATCAGCAGGAAATCGAGCGCCTCAAGGAGCAGTTCATTTCGACGGCGAGCCATGAACTGCGAACGCCAGTGACCGCCATCAATGCCTCGCTCAAGCTGCTGGCCTCCGGCCTTACCGGGACGATCCCGCTGGAAAGCGCACGCATGGTGCAGATTGCCGAGAGGAACAGTTAGCGGCTTATTCGGCTGGTTAACGACATGCTCGATATCGATCAGCTGCAGGCGGGGGGAATGTCTTTTCGCGAGGAACGCGTGGACCTTTCATCGGCCGTGGAGGCGGCGATTGCTGAGTCGGCGCCGCTCTTTGAACAAGCGGACATTCATGTGAAAACGCGGCTCCACCCCGGCACTTTTGTTACCGCTGATCCAGACCGCTTGTCGCAGGTGATGACGAATCTTTTGTCCAATGCCGCCAAGTTTTCACCGATGTCGAGCCTGGTCGAAGTGTCTCTCGAGGAAGTCGAGGATACCGCGCGTATCGCTGTGCGCGATCATGGCGCAGGCATTTCACCTTCGTTTCGCGCCAGGGTGTTTGAGAAATTCGCGCAAGCTGACCGGAGGCCTGGCCCGCACGCAGGGTCCGGATTGGGCCTTTCGATTGCAAAGCAGTTTGTTGAGCAGATGGGCGGCGAGATTGGGTTCGAGACTCCGCGGGACGGAGGGACGCGGTTTTTCGTGTCGCTGCCCATCGCCGATCGGCACGCCGACGCGGGGTTGGGAATCGAAGTCGCTACGCGCGATTTGAAAACCGATTCGTTGCGCTGACAAGTGCGTTTAGCGTGCCGGCTTCGGACGAGGCGTGACCGGCGTCGGCGATCACCAGCAGTTCAGCTTTCGGCCACGCCTGTGAAAGTTCCCAAGCGGACTTGATGGGGCAGACCATATCGTACCGGCCCTGAACAATGATGGCTGGGATGTCCCGGTAGCGCGCGACCTCGTCCAGCAAGAAGCCATCGCTGGGAAAGAAACCGCGGCTCAGGAAGTAGTGGCACTCGATTCGGGCGAAGGCGTTCGCAAAAGTGTCGCCCGACGCTTGTGCAATCTTGGCGTGGTCGAAAGCCAGTGTTGAGGTTGATGCCTCCCACACGCTCCACGCCTTCGCTGCAGCGCTGCGCACGGCGGTGTCGGTGCTCGTGAGACGCCGGTAATAAGCGCCAACCATGTCGTGACGTTCTTCCGGCGAGATTGGCACGAGGTAGTCCTGCCACTCCTGAGGAAAGAAGCGCCCCGCCCCATCCTGGTAAAACCAATCGATCTCCTCCTGCCTTAGCAAGAAGATGCCGCGCAACACCATTTGTGAAACGCGCTCAGCGTGGCGCACGGCATACGCGAGAGACAACGTGCTCCCCCAAGAGCCGCCAAACAGCATCCATTTGTCGATCCCGAGATGGGCCCGCAACCGCTCCATGTCGGCCACGAGATCCCACGTCGTGTTCTCGCGTAGTTCTGCGAGCGGTGTGCTCCGGCCGCACCCTCTTTGATCGAACAAGATGATCCGATACGCTGCGGGGTCGAATAGTTGCCGGTGCGCCGGTTCAACGCCGCCCCCAGGGCCACCATGAACGAACAGCGCGGGTTTTCCATTTGGGTTGCCGCACTCTTCAAAATAGATGCGATGGAGGTCCGAAACCTGAAGATGGTCGGAACGGTAAGGTTCGATCGGCGGAAAGACGACGGAGTTCTGGGTCATGGACGACGGGTATTGAGCCTTCGGGCCGCTGTCAATGGAATCCCCCGTGGAATCCCCCGTGAAATCCACCATGGAGTCCGCTGGTGACACCGCGCCTCAAAACCTCATTATGGGTGCAAGCCCAGGTCCGGCTTTGCGACATTCGATTTCAGGGCGTTGCCGTGGCGCGTCGCGGCGATCCGGACGCTGGCGGCGTGTTGCTCAAACTGCTGCGACCACAGGGCCAGTGCCTGTTGCTCCGCCGGATTGCTGCGGAGAACGGTGATCAGGCGTGGATGATTGTCGGCGGCACTGATGAAATCGACGAAGATCAAGCGACTGCCTATGTCGAGCGCGAATTGAAATGGGACCGCGACCTTTGGCTCCTCGAAATCGAGGATTATGATGGCCGCTATGAACTCGAAGGGCCGGTGACGGCTTAGTTCGAGACTCCGCGGCTACGGGTGTCGAGCGATGGCAAAGCAGAAATTGTTTGCGGGCACGAGCGGTTTCGACAAGCCGTGGAAGGGCACGTTCTATCCCGAAGACATCAAAAAGGCCGAGCTGCTCGCTTACTATTCGGCGCGCCTACCGGTCGTAGAAATCAACAACACATTTTATCGCCTCCCCAAACCGGAGGTCATGGACGGCTGGTTCGAGCAAACACCGGATAGCTTCCGGTTTGCGATCAAAGCGTCCCGGCGCATCACCCATATCAAAAGACTGAACGACGTTGAGGAGCCCACGGCCTATTTGATGGCGTCGACCGAACATTTGAAACACAAACTCGGTCCGATTCTTTTTCAGCTGCCGCCGAACGCGAAGAAAAACACAGAACGTCTGAAAACATTCTTGGCGACATTGCCAGCTGATCGGCGCGTCACGTTCGAGTTTCGCCACCCGACTTGGTTCGAGGCCGACGCGATTGACGCGCTGCGCGATCACGGCGCGGCGCTGTGCATTGCTGACGACGACAAGGACCTCGCGCCGTTCGAGGCGACAGTCGATTGGGGGTACATGCGGTTCAGGAAAGATGACTACACCGACGAAAGTCTCGAGACATGGGTGGAGCGAATAGCTTCACAAGCCTGGAGCGAAACGTTCATTTTCTTTGAGGGTGCCGAGGGTGGGCGCGGCCCGAAGTGGGCCCAGCAGATGATGGATTTGGCGGCGAAGGCCGGCGGAAAATATCGGCCCTGGACCACGTAACCCGGACCGGCGGGGAGATTTGCCGTATTTCTCGCCTTTGGACCTCGGTTTGACCAGTTGACTCGGGGCAGCCCTAACCATAGTTTGCGCGCTCCCAAACCCGTGGACGGATGCTATGAAGGTCCTAAGATCCTTGAAATCGGCTAAAACGCGCGACCGCGATAACCGCGTCGTTCGCCGCAAAGGCCGCGTCTACGTGATCAACAAACGCAAACCGCGGTTCAAAGCACGGCAGGGCTGACCTTTATCGCGGCCAGGCATTGGGGCGCCTTTAGGCGCCCTTTTTGTTTGTCCAAGGTCTAGCGCTGTATGATTTGCCATGCTCATGCCGGAACCAGATCGGGCCATCATTGCCCGCAGAGCTGAGGTTGTTTCGGGCTTGGAAGCGCTGGTTGCACCGGGTAGCGTCATCTCTGATCGTACCGGCCTACGGGTCTACGAGACCGATGGGCTGACGGCGTACCGCCAGGTGCCAATGGCAGTGGTTTTGCCGGCCAACACCGACGAGGTGTCGACCGTCCTGCGCTTTTGCCATGACCGCGGCATCAAGGTGGTGCCGCGCGGTGGTGGGACGTCGCTTTCAGGGGGCGCGCTGCCGCTTGCCGATGGGATCGTTTTATCGGCGGCGAAGCTGAACCGCGTTCTTGAGATCGACCTCGCCAACCAATGCGCCGTGGTTCAGCCAGGCGTTACCAATCTCGCCATAACCGACGCGGTTTCCGATGCGGGCTACTACTACGCGCCGGATCCTTCGAGCCAGATCGCCTGCACGATCGGCGGTAACGTCGCCGAGAACGCAGGCGGCGTGCACTGTCTCAAATACGGCCTGACGACCAACAATCTATTGGGTCTCGAGTTCGTCTTGATTACCGGCGAGGTGATTCGCATTGGCGGTAAGCACTTTGATAGCGAGGCTTACGACCTTCTCGGGATCATCACCGGCTCAGAAGGATTGCTATGCGTCGTTACCGAAGTGACCGTCCGCTTGCTGCGCAAGCCGCAAGCGGTTCAGGCAGTGCTCGCGGCCTTTCCGGACAATACTCTGGCGGGGGACTGCGTTGCGCGGATCATCGGTGCGGGCTTGATCCCCGCGGGCATGGAAATGATGGACGGGCCGGCGATCGCCGCGGCAGAAGCGTTTTGCCACGCCGGGTATCCACTGGATGCGGGCGCCCTCCTAATCGTCGAAGTTGATGGCAGCGCGCAAGATGTTCTTGTCGGGATCGCGCGCGTCAAAGAAATTGCCACGGCGTGCGGCGCCACCGAGGTGCGCGAGAGCCGCTCGGAAGACGAGCGATTAGTGTTCTGGTCGGGGCGCAAGAACGCGTTTCCGGCGATCGGCAGAATATCGCCCGACTACTACGTGATGGACGGCACCATCCCGCGCCGCCGCCTTTCGGAGATGCTGCGATTGATCGGCGAACTCTCGGCACAAAGTGGTTTGCGGATCGCGAACGTTTTTCACGCCGGTGACGGCAACCTGCACCCGATGATCATGTATGACAGCGCCGTCCCGGGTGAACTTGAGCGTACCGAGGCGCTGGGCGCCGAGATCCTCAAGGCGTGTGTACGGATGGGAGGTGTCCTGACCGGCGAGCACGGCGTCGGCATTGAGAAACGCGATTTGATGGAGGCGATGTTTGACGCCGTGGATCTCGACCATCAGCAGCGTTTGAAGTGCGCCTTCGACGCTGACGGTTTGCTCAATCCCGGCAAGGTGTTCCCCGTTCTTCATCGCTGCGCTGAATTGGGCCGGCTCCACGTCCATCACGGGCAAGTGCCGTTTCCAGACCTGCCGCGATTCTGACCGATGCAGCTGGCTGAGCCGACGACGGAAGAAGAGCTCTGCGAGGTCGTACGTGCCGCCGTGTCGAACGAGGTCTCGCTCGAGGTCCTTGGTGGCGGGACCAAGCGCGCGATTGGGCGACCGACCGTCGCAACGCAGGCAGTGACGACCCGGCGCATGAGCGGGATTATCGATTACGACCCCACCGAGCTCGTGATGAGCGCGCACGCGGGAACGCCGCTTCACATTATCCAGACGGCGTTGGCCGAACACGCGCAGCAATTCGCATTCGAGCCACGCGGCCTGAACCGCCTGTTCAATGATGCTGGCGAGGAAACCGTCGGTGGTGTCGTTGCCACAAATCTGTCAGGCCCACGCCGGTTCGCGGCGGGCGCGGTGCGCGATCACCTTCTCGGATTCCGGGCCGTTTCTGGACGCGGCGAACTATTCAAGTCCGGCGGGCGGGTGGTCAAGAACGTCACTGGATACGACTTGTCGAAGCTCGTGACCGGATCGTTCGGCACGCTAGCTGTGCTGACCGAGGTCACCTTGCGGGTCGTGCCGCGCCCAGCCGAAACCGGCACGCTTGTTCTTAGTGGCGTCGGCGTCGACGCCATCGTGGCGGTGTTTGAGGCGGCGTCGCAGGTTGGCGCGTTTACCGCAGGCGTCTTTCTGACATCGGCGAGCTTGTCGGCCATGCCACCGCTGGCAACGAATGATCATGCGGCGGTCGCCTTGCGGTTTGAAGGCGACACCGCCAGCGCGGCGGCCCGCGTTGCGGCGCAGGCCTTTGTCGGTCGCTACAGTACGACCATCCTTGAAACCGAAGAGAGCCTCGATCTGTGGGCCCAAATCCGCGATCTTCGCTATCTCGCAGGTGCCCCGGGCGCCGTGTGGCGGGTGTCACTCGCGCGCACGTCGGTTGCTGCTTTTGTCGCCGGCTTGGGTCTATCCGTTGCCACCCCCTTGGGTGTCGATTGGGCAGGCGGGCAGGTGTGGTTCGCCGATACAGACGGTATAGACGTGCGCAAGGTGCTGAAGGCGGCGGCCGGACCCGACGGGCACGCAACGCTGATACGCGCCGGGTCCGATGGGCGGCCGGAGCCTCCGGTCTTTCATCCTCAATCCGATGTCGTCGCGGCGTTATCGCGCCGGATCAAGCGTCACTTTGATCCAAAAGGCGTCCTGAACCCCAGCCGCATGTACGCGGACATCTAGATGCAAGTCTCGCTCCCGCCCGCCCGTCAACGCGATCCCTTCTTTAGGGCGGCGAAATCGGCGTATCAGGCGTGCGTGCATTGCGGGTTTTGCAACGCGACTTGCCCGACGTATGTCCTGCTCGGTGATGAACGAGACGGTCCCCGCGGACGGATCTACGCAATGAAGGAAATGTTGGAGAGCGGTGCGGCGCCGCCCACGTCACTCGTTCCGCATCTCGACCGGTGTCTCTCTTGTCTGGCGTGCCGGACGACCTGTCCGTCTGGTGTCGACTACGCACGCCTGATTGATCTCGGTCGCGCCCAAGTCGCGCAAGACCGGCGCTGGTCGCTTAAAGGCCTGACCCGGCGTGTGCTTGCGACAGTTATGACGCAACCGGGGTTGCTCCGCGTCGCGGTAATTCTTGGCAAGGCGGTATCGGGTTGGCCGATTCCTGGCAGCATCGGTGCCGCAGTGCGGGTCGCCCGCGGCGCAAACCCGGCGCGTGGCCCGGTGGACGGCGCGCGCGTGTTCCCACCCCTGGGACCGCAACGCGCACGGGTCGCCCTTTTGGCGGGCTGTGCCCAACGCGCCGTCGCCCCCGAGATCAACGATGCAACCGTGCGCCTGCTATGCCGCATGGGCTGCGAGGTGGTGGTCTTATCCGAAGTTCGCTGCTGCGGCTCGCTTGACCATCACCTCGGGCACACGGCGCGCGCCGAGGGTTTCGCCGTGCAAGCGGTGTCCGCGTGGCGGGCCGAACACGAAAGGCAGCGCTTGGACTTCATCGTGACCAACACGTCCGGGTGTGGCGCCCACCTCAAAGACGTTGGGTTTCATTTGCAAGACCATAAAGACGCCGCGTCGTCGGCCGCCGAAATGGCGTCGATCATGCACGACGTGACAGAGGTCGTGGCGGCGTTGGGCCTGCCCCCGGCCGTGCCGGGTTTGGCGTTGGATGTGGCGTATCAGTCGGCCTGCACATTGCAACACGGACAGGGGATACGTGATCTACCGAAGGAATTGCTGACGCAGGCCGGGTTTCGCGTCCACGGCATCAAGGAGGATCATTTGTGCTGTGGCTCGGCGGGAACCTACAACATTGTCCAGCCCGCATTGGCGGGCGCGCTGGGTGAACGCAAAGCCCACAACATCGGTTTGGTTGCCCCCGAAATCGTCGCCACCGGGAATGTCGGGTGCATGCTTCAGTTGCGCAATTTCGTCGACGTGCCGATCGTTCACACGGTGGAGCTGTTGGACTGGGCCACCGGCGGGCCGACGCCTCTAGCGCTTGATGCGGGGTACCCGCGCCACCCTTAGGATGTTGGTCGCGCCCGGGGTTCCGAACGGCACCCCGGCCGTAATGACCAGTTGGTCGTTCTCGACGGCGATGCCGTCATGAACGGCGATGCGGCACGCCTTTTCCACCATGTCGTCAAAGTCGCGGGTATCGCTCGTGTGAACGCTGTGCGCACCCGACAATAACGCTAGGCGCCGTCCAGTGCCCCGGCGGGTTGTGATGACGATAAGGGGCACGGTTGGCCGTTGCCGCGCGGCCCTCAGCGCCGTTGAACCGGTCGTCGTGTAGGTCACGATGGCCGCCGCGCCGATCGATTCGGCGACCTGTTTTGCGGCGGCGCTGATCGCGTCCGCGGTCGTGTTCTCGACCTCGGGCCGCCAGGACGAGCGCAGCGCTCGGTAGGTTGGCTCGGTCTCTGCCTGGCGGATAATTCGATCCATCATCGCGACGGCTTCGCGCGGGAACTTGCCGACCGCGGATTCCGCCGAGAGCATTACGGCGTCGGCCCCGTCGTAAACCGCCGTCGCAACATCGGATACCTCGGCGCGGGTCGGCGTCGGCGACTCAATCATCGATTCAAGCATTTGCGTTGCCACGACCACGGGTTTTCCTTGGTCGCGTGCCTCGGCGACGATCTTCTTTTGTAGGCCCGGAACAAGCTCAAGCGGCAGCTCGACGCCGAGGTCGCCGCGCGCCACCATGATTCCATCTGACAAACTGGTGATTTCTTCCAACCACTTGATAGCGGACGGTTTCTCGATCTTGGCCAACAACCCGGCGCGCCCGCCAATAATCTTGCGTGCTTCGGCGACGTCTTCCGGGGTCTGGACAAATGACAAACCAATCCAATCGACCGCCGACGAAAGTGCGAAGTCGAGGTCACGGCGATCCTTGTCGGTCATCGCCCGGATGGGCAGCACCGTGCCAGGGACGTTCACGCCTTTTGCCGCGCTCAATTCGCCGCCGACTCGAACATCGCAGACGATGCGGCCAGGCGAGACTTCTTTTGCAACGAGCCGAACGCGGCCGTCGTTGAGTAGAATTTCATCGCCTACGTTGATTGCCCCGAACAGTTCCGGATGCGGTAGTTCAACTCTGTGTGAGTTTCCAGGCGAATTCTGGTCGTCCAGAACGAACTCGCTGCCGGTCTCGACCAACACGGCGGCCTCGGAAAAAGATCCAATGCGGATCTTGGGGCCTTGCAAATCGGCGAGAATGCCGATCGGGCTTCCGCGTGAGGTTTCAACCTCACGGATCAGCGCAATCCGTTGCGCGTGGTCGTCTTTTGTCCCGTGACTCATGTTGACCCGGAACGCGTCGACGCCTTGATCGACCAATGCTTCGATCATGCGACGATCCGACGATGCGGGTCCGAGAGTCGCCAAAATCTTGGTATTTCGTCCTCGAAACATAGAGTCATTCTAACTGCGGCCTGGCGGCCGCGACAGCCGTAGGGCGCGAAAACAGTTCGGCTCCCTGGGGACAGCCATTATCATCATCGTATGAAACGATTCATTTTCGCCTTTCTCGCTGGTTTGCTGCTGCTCACGCAGCTCCAGCCCACCGCCGTCGCCCGACAAGACGATGCTCGTCTCACCGAATTGTTCTCCCGGCTACAACAAACCGGGGATGAGCAAGAGGCGCGTTTGATTGAAGGGTTGATTTGGAGGCTTTGGTTTGAATCGGGAAGCCCCGACACCGATAGGCTAATTCAAGCAGGGAACGACGCCATGGGCGCCGGTCGCTTTGAGGAGGCGCTGAACCGCTTCTCGCGGGTGATTGAGGTTGATCCGTCCTTTGCCGAAGGATGGAACCGACGGGCGACACTCTACTATCTCATGGGCAACTATGAGGCGTCGGTACGCGACATCCAGGAGACCCTTCTGCGTGAGCCACGGCATTTCGGCGCCTTGTCCGGTTTGGGTCTAATCAACTCGACGCTGGAGCGCTGGGAGAGCGCTATGAAAGCCTACGAGGAGGCGCTGCGCGTGAATCCGCATCTGCCGGGCGCGAAAAAGAACGTCGAAGACATCAAGAAAAAGATGGAACAGGACATCTAACTTGACGACACGTTCGCCCACGGCGAACGTGCTCTCGATGACTGAAGTTTCCGCACCGAATTTTGACCTTAACGACGAGCACCGGTCTTTGCTTGAGCAAATGACGCGCAGTGCCCGGGCTCATTTCAGCCATGACGCCGCCCAGCGCGACCTTGAGGGAAAGTGGCCCGAGGACGGTTTTCACCGTCTTGCGGACATGGGTGTGCTGGGTGCAAGCGTGCCCGAACGATACGGTGGCGCCGGGTTCGATTTGTTCTCGGCGGGTCTCGTCGGCCAGGCGATCGGCCGCATTGACCCCGCGGTGTCAACGTCATGGCAAAGCCACGACAATCTGTGCGTCAACAATCTCTTTCAGAATGGCAATGAGGTTCAGCGCCGCAAGTATTTGCCGGGGTTGACCGACGGGTCGCGCGTTGGCGCCATCGGCATGACCGAACCCAACGCCGGATCAGATGCGCTGGGCGGGATGGCCACCACGGCGGTGCGCGACGGCGATTCCTATGTCCTCAATGGCGGCAAGACTTTCATCACCAACGGCCCCATCGCGGATGTCGTGTTGGTCTATGCCAAGACCGCGCCTGAGCGCGCAAAGAAGGGGATATCTGCCTTCATCGTCGAAAAAAGCTTTACCGGATTTTCGGCCAGCCCGCCGTTCGACAAGATGGGCATTCGGGCCAGTCCCACCGGCGCGCTGTATTTCGACGATTGTCGGGTACCGGCGGAGAACCTCGTTGGCGCGGAAAACAACGGCATCGCGGTGATGATGTCGGGGCTCGACATTGAGCGGGCGTTTTGCTCAATGATGGTGCTGGGCATGTCCGAGCGTGCGGTCGAGCTCTCAGTCGAGTACGCCAAAAGCCGTCATCAGTTTGGGCAGCGGATCGGCGATTTCCAAATGATCCAGTCTAAGCTCGCCGAAATGTATGTCGGGCTGGAGACGATGCGCGGGATCGTCTACCGCGCGCTGGCCATGGCTAATGCGGTTGGCGCCGGACAGGCCGGTCGCGGCGAGATCCACAAACTTTCGGCAGCGGCATTTATGTACGCGGGAGAAACCTGCATGAGGATCTGTGACGAGGCTGTCCAGATTTTTGGCGGCAGCGGCTTCATGCGCGACACCGAGGTGAACCAGCTCTATCGGTCGGCCAAAATTCAAGAGATCGGCGGGGGCACCAAGGAAATTCGCCGCCTGATCATCGCGCGCGAGATGTTGGCCGACTAGGAATCGCGCGCCAGGGGCCGGCAGAACGTCTCCCGCAACGTTAACGCGGCCACGAAACCGCACATCATCAGAACCGGAAAGATCGTAAACGCGTTGCGATAGGCGACCGCGCCGTACACCCGCGCGCCGTCGATGATCGTCCCGTCCCAGCCCAGATCGAGTAGCCAACCGACCAGAGGAAGCGACGCGGCCGACGCTGTCATCCCGGCCATGTTGGTAAAGCCCATGGCGACACCGGTCGCGGTGGGGAGGTTGCTTTCCTTGGTGATTGCAAAGTTGATGATGACAGCGCCGCTGGCCAGGCCTTGCAGTAGAAGGAGGGCCTGGAAAATACTTAAGGGAACCGGCACGAGAAGAATGGCGAGCCAGGCAAGTACCAAAATTCCGGCGCCCGTGGCCATTACGGGTTTGCGCCGTTGTAGCCGGTCGGACAGCCAGCCCGCGACTGGGCCACCGACACCCCATCCGATCAAGATCAGCGACACGGTCGCGCCCGCGGTTGTCCGGCTGACGCCGTAGATCTCTTGCACATAGGGGACGCCGAACAGGCCAGCGAAGGCCGCCATCGGGGTCACGAGTGATCCTGTGAAAATCGCGACTTTCCACGTTTGGGCGTTGCGGAAAACCAGGGCCAGACCACCAAAGATCGATCCCGCTATGCGAGGCTCGTTGTGCATGGCCTTGTCGCGGATGATCGGAAACATCAGGACGGCGATTGCTGCCATCAGAATGCCCGACCACAGCATCGCTGGCCGCCACCCGACGCTGTCAACGAGCGCGGCCAGCGGCGCCTGCGCGATGACAGCGCCGACCAGCCCGACGAGCAACGACAAACCCGTGACCGCGGCAAAACGGTTGGCGGGCAACCACATCACGGCGAGCGCGAGCGTGCCGACCCAGGCGACACCGCTCGCGGCGCCAACCAACAAGCGGCCGGTGGCGGCGAGACCGAGGGTCGGCGCAACGGCAAATAGGATGCTGCCGGCGGCACAAACGACACCGGAAACGAGCAGCACACGGCGGACGCCAAAACGGTCGATCAACATGCCGATCGGTATTTGAGCGAGCGCGTAGGGGTAAAAATAATAGGCCGAGAGATTGCCGAGGCCGGCGGCGCTCGCGCTGAAGTCGCGCATCAGTTCCGCGGTCATGACGCTTGGGGCGACCCGCTGGAAATAGGCATAGCCGTAAAATGCGGCGGCCAAACCCCAGATGAGCCAGGGCAGCGGCAGGCGCGCGCGTGACTGGTTCATAGTGGCGGGAGCGGCGCTCGCGGGCGCTCGCGGGCCAAGAGTATGCCTGCGAGGACGGCAACGCCGCCGATGGCTTGTTGCACCTGCATGCCTTCACTCAGCAGGACCCACGCAAAAAAGGCGGCGGCCACCGGTTGGATGAGGAGGGTCAGCGATGAGTAAGAGGCCGCCAAATGCGCCATCGAAAAGGCGATGAGGGATTGACCGAAAGTATGTGAAACGACGGCAAGGCCCCCGAGTATCAGCCAGCCCTGCCAGGTCACCGCGAGCAGCGATTCGCCCGACGCGAGCGAGACCACTAGAAGGATCGGTGTTGCGGCGAGGCCCGACCAAACAATGATTTCGAGTGTTCCGTTCGAGCGCCGGAGCATTTTCACGCAAATCAGATAGCCCGCATAAAACACCGCCGCGAGCAGCCCCAGCGCAACACCCAGGACGCTACCGTGGCCACCGACGCTGGCGCCGACGACCATCATCGTTCCGAGGCCGGCGATGAGAAGGCCCAGCCAAAAGCGCGGCCCGAACCGCTCGCCGAGCAGTACCCAGGCGGCGGCAGCGACGAAAATGGGCGCCGCGTTGCCCAACAAGGTCGCGTTGACGACCGTTGTGAGTTGATCGACCAGTGCCAAATCGCGAGGTCGCCGGCAAAAAATACGCCGGTCAACGCAAAGAGCGCATAGTCGCGCCGAGATTTCTCAATTTTTCGTGCCCCTTCGGCGGGTCCCGGTCGGAAATAGAGGGCGCCGACGAGCAGCGGCAGCGCCAAAAACATGCGGTAGAATGCCGTCGCGCCAGGGCCAAGTTCGCTCGATTTGACAAATATCGGGGCGAACCCGGTAGCGATCGCGCCGACCAGCAACGCAGCGAGTGCCAGACCGGGGCCGCTTAGAACAAAACGTGTCGCCATCGCGGCTCGCAAATCAAGGGTGGGTCGATCAGCACGAACGGTCCCAGTATAACAAGGCGATGAACTACGATTCTGCGGCTGGCGCAATGGATGCATTCAATGTGGTGAACCCGTCCGGGGAATCCCGCCTTGTTTTGACCTGTGATCACGCCGGCAACCACATTCCCGAAGAGTTTGGCGCGCTGGGCCTCTCGGCGGATCGGCTTGTCGAGCACGTCGCATGGGATATCGGTGCTGCGGATCTAACCCGCCAACTCGCCGAGCGCCTGGATGCGCAGGCGATACTGGCCACACATTCGCGCCTCTTCATTGACCCCAACCGGATGCTCGGGAGCGCAGATTCCATTCTGCGCGTCAGCGACGGGGTCGAAGTTCCAGGCAATCAGAATGTGACGCCGGACGAGGCTGGTCTGCGCGCCGCGCTGGCATTTTGGCCCTACCATCACGAAATTGAGAAAGCGCTCCATCTGACCGAGCACCGGAAATCGGTGGTCGCATATGTCGCCGTTCACTCGTTCACACCGACGATGGCCGGCGCACGCCGACCATGGGATATCGGCGTGCTCTACGGCCGGGACAGGCGCATGGCCGACCCGCTGCTCGCCGCGCTCGGTACGCAGACGGACATCTGTGTTGGTGACAACCAACCCTATTCCGCCGCGCACCCGCCGGGTTATGGGCTAGAGGCCTATGGCACGTCGGCCGGACGCCCCCATGTGATGGTCGAGATTCGACAGGACTTGTTGCTGACCGACGCTGGGGTCGATCGTTGGGCAACCATCCTGGCCGATGCGTTGGCCCCCCTCGCAGACAATCCCGCGCTGTTTACTCGGCAGTATTACCGTTGATCAAGGAGCCGCCACTCACGATCGGTATCGAGGAGGAATACCTTCTGGTCGACATCGAGACTCGCGACCTCGCGTCGAATCCGCCCAGCGAAATGATGGCCATTCTAGAGCGGCGAATTTCGGGGCGGGTCGCGCCGGAGTTCCTACGAGCACAGGTGGAGGTCGAGACCGGCGTTCATGCCGCCGTCGCGGAGGCCCGCGGCGATCTCGGCAACCTTCGACAAACCGTTGCGGAAGTCGCCGCCGAGTTCGGCATTGCCCCCGTCGCCGCCGCGACTCATCCGTTTGCCCGTTGGGGCGAGCAGCAGCATGTCGATAAAGGTCGGTACAACGCCCTTGCCCGCGATCTGCAAGCCGTGGCCAGACGGTTGCTCATTTGCGGGATGCACGTCCACATCGGCATCGACGACGACGATCTGCGCATCGATTTGATGAACCAAGCGGCGTACTTCCTGCCGCATTTGCTCGCGTTGAGCACATCATCGCCGTTCTGGCAGGGACACGAAACCGGTCTCATGTCCTACCGCACCAGCGTGTTTGACGGCTTGCCCAGGACCGGCCTGCCCGAGCAATTCTCGAGTCACAGTGAATACGCACGCCTTGTCGCGACCATGGTTGACGCCGGCGTTATCGAGGATGCGACACGTATCTGGTGGGATTTGCGGCCGAGCGCTCGGTTCCCGACCTTGGAAATGCGTTCGACGGACGTCTGCACGTCGCTGGACGACGCGATTGCCATCGCCGCGATGTTCCAATGTCTCATGAGCATGTTGGTGCGGTTGCGCAAGAGCAATCAGCGCTGGCGGGTTTATCCGGTGAGTTTGGTCAACGAGAACCGCTGGTTGGCCCAGCGTTACGGCACGACGAAAGGTCTAGTCGACTTTGGTAAGGGTACCGTCATTCCCTACGCCGAATTGCTTGACGAGATCCTTGATCTTATTGCTGAAGATGCCGACCGACTGGGGTGTGTCCATGAGGTGAATCATGCTCGCACGATCATCGAGCGGGGCACGAGCGCCGCGTGGCAAGTCGAAACGTTTCGTTCCGCGGTCAACTATGGTGCCGACGTTGAGAATGCCTTGAAGGCCGTGGTCGACATGTTGATTGAGCGCACGGCAATCACGTAAAAACTGAGTACAAACCGGTAGAGGTGACCACGATGAACCAGACGGATGAAAACGCGACGGCGATCGAGGCGGCGGCCTTCCGGCGTCTCTTGCAGCATCTCCGGGACCATCCGGAGGTGCAAAATATCGAGCTGATGGGTCTCGCCGATTTTTGCCGGAATTGCCTGGCGAAATGGTACACGGCCGCGGCGGAAGAGCGCGGTACCGAAATCAACTATGACGCGGCACGCGAGATCGTTTATGGAATGCCTTATTCCGAATGGAAGGTTAAATACCAAACCGAAGCGACACCGGAACAGCTTGCCGCGCTGGCAGTACACAATGCCGCAGAGGCAGCTGAGAAACCTTGAGTAGTTAAGTATAAGCGTTGAGATCGAGGAGACGGGTTCATGGCAGATGCAACTATTGCGGCCGATCAGCTTCGGTCGTTTATTGAGCGGATCGAGCGGCTGGAGGAAGAAAAGGCGGCGCTGTCGTCCGATGCCCGTGAGGTCTATGCGGAGTTAAAGGGGGCGGGGTTCGACCCCAAGATCGTTCGCCAAATTGTCCGGCTGCGCAAACTCGATACGGCCGAACTTCAAGAGCAGGAAGCCCTCCTCGACACCTACAAAGCGGCGTTGGGAATGGCGTAGGCGCTCAGTGCAGCTGTGGATCTATTTGCCGTGCACTGTCGTCGCGATGCTCTTGGCCATCGTCGGGGCTCTCTATTACGTCATTCACACATCGGAGACGCCCGTTAGCATCAACGGGCTTGTCGCCATGACGCTTGGCATTGTGCTGACCTTCGCTCTCGGCGCCGGTCTTATGTTTCTGGTTTTCCTCAGCGCCCGGCGTGGTCGCTGACGACGAAGGCTAGGCGGGCCGGAGCGTCCCGTTAGAATTTCTCCACCCAAGGGCGGATGTCGAGTTCCTGAGTCCACGCGCTTCGATGTTGATTGTGCAATTGAAAGTAAGTTTCGGCGATGGCCTCAGGGTCCAGCATCGCATCCGGTGGCCGGTCCGCCGCGAGATGGGCTTGGCGCGGTGTGTGGATCTGGCCATCGATATTGACATAGGCGACATGAACGCCCTGGGGCCCAAGTTCGCGCGCCATACTTTGGGCAAGGGCTCGTAGACCGAATTTGCCAATCGCAAACCCGGCGAATTTTGCGCTTCCGCGCATGCCGGATGTCGCGCCGGTAAAAATGATTGTGCCCTCGTTT
>ERZ890510.732-NODE-732-length-24560-cov-5.486717_pt1 | contig 24560 bp, 22 predicted proteins | sample MGYA00521265_ERZ890510 | MGnify/ENA primary metagenome ERZ890510 (study PRJEB32303, sample SAMEA104408624) | aquatic metagenome | biome: Brackish water; feature: Chemocline; material: water | place: Baltic Sea | collected 2014-10-26T21:54:00 | depth 110 m ...
TCTCTTAAACAATGCCGCTAATCTGTTCCATAGGCGCTGACGTTAGACAGTCGCCAATCCAAGCGGCAGCATGGCTACCCAGCGGCATCGAGGGTAGGGCCCAGTAGGCAGGTGTGCGCTCGAGCTTTGCTGCGTGGCGGACGGCGGTCAGCCGCCCGAAACCGCTGGCGCTCTCCTCCAACAAATCGCGCACCTGTTCACGGTCTGGATCGTTAGCCGTTAGGCCGCCGGCAACTGTGCCGAGACCGCGTATCCATTGGCCGGTGCCGGCAAGCGATACGCGCACCAACCATGAGCCGCCTTCCTGCGCGCGGCGCAGCAGGCCGGCCATGGCACCCAGCGCCAGTAACTGCCCGGAGGTATGGTCAAGCGCAAAGCAAGGCAGTGAACGGGGTGCCCGCTCGCCCGCCGCTGCGCCTTCGGCGGAGCTCATGCCGTTGGCGGTTTGCACCAAGCCGTCATAACCGCGACGTTCGGCCCATGGTCCGCGATGGCCGTAGGCCGACAACGAAAGATAAATGAGGCCGGGCCGCGCCGCCGCGAGCGCCTCCGGTCCAAACCCGCGGCCGGCGATTGATTTTGGCCGGTAGCCGTCAACAAAAACATCGGCGCCGGCGATCAGCCCGTGCAACCGCGCGTTATCGGATGGCTGACGCAGGTCAAGGTGCGCACTACGCTTGCCGCGTCCGGTGTCGATCACGATCGACGTCAACGACGGCAAGTGCCCGCCGGTAATATTGAGCACCTCCGCACCGTGAGCAGCGAGCACGCGCCCGGCGACAGGACCGGCGATGATCCGCGTCAAATCGAGGACTCGAATACCGGCAAGCGGACGCTCGGTGGCCGGCGGCAATGGCGTCGGTGGTGCATCGCCGATCCGCTCGAGGCTGATCGGCGGCAAACTCGCCGCCGCTTGCCCCTGCGGCTCGGCGTCCCATTCGGCATAGGTGCGGGCTGCGGCAACGGTCGTGCCGATCTGGGCGGCGCGGGTTTCGAAAGCGACGGCCGACCAATCGCGCAAGCGCGCCGTAACTGCGGCCCGCGTTCCCACGCAACCGAGAATGGCGAGGACCCCAGCGCGCTGATGCGGGAAGCTCGTAAACAAGTTGACGAAGCCGTTGTCGCCGGTGGGATATAGGCCGGCAATGTCGGCGGGTTCAAACGGCACCGGTTTGCCGTCCACAAGAGCGTAGCGCTCGGATCGGAATTCGGCGGCGGCATGGCGCATATCGACGCGAACCTGTTGATCGCCGCCGCCACGCGCACGATGAATCTCGGCTGCCGCCAAGCCGCTCGCCGCGGTTGACGCCTGCGCCGTAGTCCCGACAGCGAAGCTTGATGGCAAGGCCGGCTCCGCGCCAATGAGTTCCACGTTGGGGAGCGCCGACTGATCAAGACCGGCCGCGTCCCATAGCCCTGCGAGCGCCTGGTGTGCCGTCACCATAGTCCTTACAAGCTCAGTCACCTCAAGTAGGCGACGTCGGATATCTCTTCAGGCGTTGTCCGAAGCTGTTTGTCGATTTGCGTGGGGCGCGACCGCGCGTTCGATGTCGCTTTGATAAGGGCGGTCGCGCATTCAACACATCAAATCTGGCCAGCCCGCACCAGCTTGCCTGGCAACGCCCCGGTATGCGCGCCGTTCTCAAACACCGGTTCGCCCGCGACAAGTGTCATGGAGTAACCATCCACTTTTTGGATCAACCGCCGCCCACCGGCGGGCAGGTCGTAGGCGAGTTCGGGCGGCTTAATGCGCAAGGTCGCGTGATCGACGATGTTGATGTCGGCGCGCAAGCCCGGCGCCAGCTGCCCGCGATCAGGGAACCCGAAAAATTCGGCATTGTCGGCGGTCTGCCGTTTGACCAACCATTCAAGCGGCAGCTTCTCGCCGCGCGTGCGGTCGCGCGCCCAGTGGGTCAGCAAATACGTCGGCATGCTGGCATCGCAAATAATGCCGCAATGCGCGCCGCCGTCGCTCAGGCCGAGCACGGTGCCCGGCTCGGTCAGCATGGCGCGAATCGGTTCGTGATCGCCGGTGACATAGTTGGTGACCGGAAAGAACAACGTGCGTTGGCCATCGCCCTCGGTCAGATAGTCATAGGCGAACGCCGCCGGCGTGCAGTTGGCCGCCGCTGCCATGTGCTCAACGCTGCGCTCGGGCCCCGGTTCATAGTCGGGCGGGTCACCCAAGACATACAGTCGATCCCAGCGCGTCATCGCGTAACGGTGCGGCGGCGACAAGGGTTCGAGCAATTCCCGCGCCGACTCCTCGGCCAAGATCGCGGCGCGCACCGCCGGATCTTTGAGGCGGGCCAGTCGCGCTGCCGGGTCCAGTTTGGCCAACGCGGCAAACGCCGGTCGTGCGCTAAACGGAGTCATTGACGTCAGCAGGCCCAAAATCAAACCGACCGGGCGGCACGCAACCTGGGCCGCGACGGGCAAGCCTTCTTCGCGTGCCATGCGCACCCCATCCATCAAACGCTTCCAGCGTTTTGGATCGTGGAGTCGATCGGTCAGCAGGAACCAGATCGGGCGACCCTGGTCGCGGGCCTGTTTCCTGATCCATTCGAATTCGGCGGTCTCGTCATCGAAGTCGGCGAGCATGCCAAACGCGCCTCTACCGACGCGCCCCAGGGCCGCGCCAATGCCCAGAAATTCTTCGGTCTGGGCGAAGTAGGCCGGCACCCGATCGCCGCTGTAGGTGCGGTGCAATTCGGTGCGTGATGTGGTGAAGCCGAACGCGCCGGCGCGCAAGCCCTCCTCGGCAATCTTGCTCATCGTGTTGATTTCGTCGGCGCTCGCCGGCTCGTGGTCGAGCGCACGCTCACCCATGACATGGACGCGGATCGGGTGATGCGGCACCTGCGCCGCGACATCGATGGCCCGTGGCTGGCGCTCTAGTGCATCGAGAAACTCAGGAAAACTTTCCCAATCCCACTTAAGCCCTTCCGACAGGACGATGCCCGGTATGTCCTCGACCCCTTCCATCAAATCGATTAGCCGGGCGCGGTCCTGTGGCTTGCACGGCGCAAACCCGACGCCGCAGTTGCCGAACATGATGGTGGTCGTGCCGTGCCAAGACGAGGGCGCCAGCAAAGGATCCCACGTGGCTTGGCCGTCGTAATGGGTATGGACATCGACCCAGCCCGGCAGCACCAGTTGCCCGTTGGCATCGACCTCGCGTTTGCCGGGGCCGGCCTTGCCGCCAACTTGGGCCAGTCGACCGTCATCGATGGCCACATCGCCGGTGTAGCGGTCTGCGCCGGTTCCGTCGACAATCGTGCCGCCGCGAATTACGACATCATGCATGGGTCGTCCCTTCTCAATTTTGATGATCGTAGCGTACCGGGGGGCCGATGCACAAAGCGGCCAAACGAGACCCGATCTAGGCCTCCCCGTGCGCGTCGCTGGAGTCCGTCTTTGCCCCGGATTGTGGGGTCAATCGGATGGAATCGGCAACGCGTCGCTGGTCTACCCGGCCAGCAAAGTGCAAATTTGGTGAGAGCGGCGTGCCTTCGGCGACCGAGCGGCATTGAGGATGTGGGGAGCGCGAGATCATGAAGATCGACGGTGAATGCCACTGCGGCGCCATTCGTTTCGAGGCTGAGATTAATCCTGCAAATGTCGTGGTTTGCCACTGCACCGATTGCCAGACTATTTCGGGGTCGGCGTTCCGTGTCTCGGCCTTTACGCAGCCCAACAGTTTTGTGCTGCATGCCGGCGAACCGAAGATCTACGTCAAGACCGCGGCCAGCGGCAACAAACGGCGCCAGGCGTTTTGTGCCGATTGCGGCACATCCATCTATTCCAGCGATGACGTCGATCCGCCCCCGGTTCATGCCGTGCGCGTCGGTGCGGTGCGGCAACGCGCCGAATTAACGCCGCGCAAACAGATTTGGTGTGGCTCCCAGCGCGATTGGTTGGCGGCTCTTGCCGACATCGAGGTGGTGGACGCCGCTAGCGCAATGAAGAGCCTGAATTCGAAACCCGGCTCTTGACGACACGCGCCGGCCCAACGGCCGCCCCGCCGACCTAGGACCCTGGCATCGGCACCCGGACGCCCTTGGTCACGAACTGCTGCGCCTTGTGTTTGCGCCCCACGCGTTTGCCTTCGCCGCCGCCGGTGCCTGTGCCCTTGGGTTGGTTCAGCGGTATCAGATGCTTCTTGCCCGGTCCGATCAGATCGGCGCGCCCCATGTTCTTTAAGGCTTCGCGCAGCATCGGCCAATTCTCCGGGTCGTGGTAGCGCAAGAACGCCTTATGTAGCCGGCGCTGACGCAGGCCTTTCACGGTCTCGACTTCTTCCGACGCGCCGTGCCGCACCGGGCGCAACGGATTGACGCCCGAGCGGTACATCGCCGCCGACAACGACATCGGTGAGGGCAAGAAGGTCTGCACCTGATCGGCGCGGTACTTGTTCTGCTTAAGCCATACCGCGAGGTTCATCATGTCCTCATCGGTTGTCCCAGGATGCGCCGCGATAAAATAGGGAATCAGGAAATATTTCTTCCCGGCCTTTTTCGTCGCATCGTCGAACAGTTGTTTGAACCGGTCATACGCGCCGATGCCCGGCTTCATCATCTTGTTCAGCGGGCCGTTTTCGGTGTGTTCAGGTGCAATCTTGAGATAGCCGCCAACGTGATGGGTCACCAGCTCCTTCACATAGGCCGGGCTCTTGATCGCCAGATCGTAGCGCACGCCCGACGCGACCATCACCTTCTTCACCCCCGGCAAGGCGCGGGCCTTGCGGTATAGCGCGATCAGGTCTTCGTGGCTGGTGTTGAGGTTCTTGCAGACATCGGGATAGACACAAGATGGCCGGCGGCACACTGCTTCGGTTTCTTTGTCCTTGCACGCCATGCGGTACATGTTGGCTGTGGGCCCGCCGATATCCGAGATGATCCCGGTAAACCCTTCAGTGCGATCCCGGATCGTTTCGATTTCGCGCAGGATCGATCCCTCGGAGCGGCTCTGAATAATGCGCCCCTCGTGTTCGGTGATGGAGCAAAATGAGCACCCGCCGAAACACCCCCGCATGATGGTCACCGAAAACCGGATCATCTCCCATGCCGGGATCTTAGCGTCGCCGTAGACAGGATGCGGCGCGCGCGCATAAGGCAACTCGTAAACGCCGTCCATCTCCTCGGTCGTCAACGGGATCGGCGGCGGCGTCAGCCACAGCTCGCGGTCGCCGTGCTCTTGCACCAGCGCCCGCGCATTGCCGGGATTGGCTTCACGGTGCAACACGCGCGACGCACGCGCATAGGCCTCGCGGTCTGAGGCGACCTGCGAAAAGGACGGCAACCGAACCACGGTGTTGTCGCCGAGGTAACGCGCGCCTTCGTCGCCGTCGTCGAGATCGTCGGCATTCGCTACCGTCCAGCCCTCTGGCACCTCGGCTTTCATCAGCGCGACGCCGCGAATGTCGTCATACCCGCTGATCGGTTCGCCCCGCGCAATACGATGCGCTACTTCCACCACGGCGCGTTCCGCGTTGCCATACAGCAAGATGTCGCCCTTGGCGTCGGCCAATACCGAGCGCCGCACTTTGTCGGACCAATAATCGTAATGCGCGATGCGGCGCAGCGACCCTTCGATGCCGCCCAGCACGATCGGCACGTCGCGAAACGCCTCGCGGCACCGCTGTGCATAAACGACCACGCACCGGTCAGGCCGCTTGCCGCCCTCGCCGCCGGGCGTATAGCTGTCGTTGTGGCGCAATCGCTTGTCCGCGGTGTAACGGTTGACCATTGAATCCATGTTGCCGCCGGTAACGCCGAAGAACAGTTCGGGGCGTCCTAGGGCCGCAAACGGCTCGGCGCTCTGCCAATCCGGCTGGGCGATGATGCCGACGCGGAAACCCTGGGCCTCCAACAATCGGCCAACGACGGCCATGCCGAAACTCGGATGGTCGACATAGGCGTCGCCCGTGACCAGCACGATGTCGCAGACATCCCAGCCAAGCAGATCCATTTCTTCTCGCGACATCGGCAAGAAGGGGGCGGTCCCAAATCGGTGGGCCCAGTGTTTTCGGTAGGAAAAGAGCGGTTTTGGGCTTTCCATGCGCATGGTTTGAGCCAACTGGCGCATGGCGTCAATGCCCGCGATAGGTCCGGGCTGGCTGTCGGTTCCCGGTGGCACGCTGTTTTGACTAGACGGGGTGCCCCAGCATTGCTCTGTTGTCGGCCATAAACGCCGGAAACCCCAGGGCAGGCGGCTTTGCCGCCGTTAGCTTTGTTTTTCCGGTCGCCGGCCCCATATGAGGGGTCTGGAACGCATCAACGAGGGGCCGCCATGATCAAAGGACTGCATCACAACGCGTATCGCTGCCGCGATTCGGAAGAAACCCGCAAGTTTTATGAGGACTTTCTCGGCCTCCCCCTCGCCCACACGTTACCTATCGGCGAGACCAAGACGGGTCGCGAGACCACTGCGTTGCACACCTTCTACCAACTCGATGACGGCTCTTATCTCGCCTTCTTCGAGGTGCCGGGCTCCGATTTCGAGTTCAAAGAGCAGCATGACTTCGACCTGCACATCGCGCTCGAGGTCGACCACGATGTGCTCGAACCGATGCTCGAGAAAGGCAAAAAGGCCGGTATCCAATCGCGCGGTGTCGCCGATCACCACGTGATGGATTCAATCTATTTTCGCGATCCCAACGGCTACGTGATCGAACTCACCGCCAAACGCGGCAATCACGACAACGAGATGAACCCGCAGATCAATAAAGCGCGCGCCAAGCTCGATCGCTGGCAGTCGGAAAAAGTCGCTTAGGTCAGCGCCGGACCAACGGGCGGCAAGGGGTGTCTATCCCCAGGCGCCGATGATGCCGCCCATCACCACAAACGAAATCAGGTAATAGCCGCCACTGATCACGTGGTTGATCAGCTTGCGTCCTTCAAAAATGAAGGTGTTGCTGATCACTGGGATCGCTAAACCGAGCCATAACAAGAATCCGATAAGCGCGCCGCCGCCAAGCGACACGTTGCCCGCCCAGCCGATCACCGCAGCCATGACGATGGCCTGCAAAAACGCCAGGATAGCGCTGACCAGGTACAAGCTCGGACGGTTCGATTCCTTCAGTTGCGCCGGCGTCTTGCCGATAGCCCTCATCCAGGCGCGGCCGGCCACGGCGGGCATGTAATAGGGCCACGGCGGGCATGTAATAGATCGTCCCAATTGCCATTGCCGCGACCGCCGCAACCAATGCGGCCAAATAATTCACATCCCATGCCATCATCATCGTCGATCTCCTCGCGGTGTCGTGGGCGCAGCCCTCTCAACACCAATGGTGTGGCAGATGCGTCTTGCTCTCAATCAAAAAAAGTCTCAACTCCTCACGAAGCGGCAAGGTCGTGGCCGACACACAGCAACGTACATCCGACTGGTGAAGCGCGGGTCGGAATCGTCGGTGCAGTTCCCGCGTTCCATCGAAGGTAAGCGTTCTGACCCAAGTGCACCTGCTGCCCGTCGATCTCGGCCTCCAGGTCGCCGGACAGAACGAAGATCCAGGCTCGCCGATCTTTCGGTGTGAGCGTCGCTTGTTTCGACGTCTCCCAGTTCGGCGGTACATGGATCAATGAAACCGGCCGCTCAGTCATGGTCGGGCCCCCATCGATCGTCGACAGCGGCCGCCATTGCCAACCATCGCGGGTTGGGTGGTTCTGCCACGCCAATGTGCGCGAATCGATGACGGTGGGTTTCGTGTAGGGCGAATCGAATGTCGGCGCCTCGCCCGTGAACGGTATTTGGATACTCTCCACCGGGTCCGCTTCAAACTCGGCGCCGCCACTGGACCAAATCAGCAGCGTTGATCCTGTCAAAGATGGCGGCTCAGGCCGCCGTCCATGAATGGAGAAAGGCGCCCGGTCCATGAATGTACCGGTTTCGAAGGAAACCACGTGTCCCGCGATGTCCGTCGCACTATCGAATTCCCAACTCGGTAGATCGCCACCCAGAAAGTAGAACGTTTCATTGATCGACACATGAAGCCGCCGCCCCTGAGGGGCCCCGCCGGGTGGGACGTAGCGCAGGTGGACATATGAGTCGCGCGCCGGATCGAGGTCGAGAACCTTACGGATCGACCCTGCCATGACATGTGGCTCCCAGCTCATGGCCTCGGCATCGGCGACGTGAAAGGTTGTCGGTCCTTGGCTCATGCCGCGCCCCCGATGTGATTGGCAGGATTGAATGCTTGCGGGCGTGTTACCACGCTTTTGTCGGCGGACTCTTGACTTCAACCGCGACCGAATCTTCAAGTGCTTCGACGTTGTGCACGACGCCGGGCGCGTTATACCAAGTGTCACCTGGGCCAGCGACAAACGCTTTGCCGTCTATGGTCGCCTTCACCTTGCCGCTGACGATATAGACGATCGATTCATGGTCATCGTGACTATGCGGGGGCGAGGCCTGCCCTTTGGAAAAACTCGTTTCGACAAACACCATGGACGGCGAAACCATCAGCGTCTTTAGGGTAACGGGCGTGCCGAGTTTTCCGCCTTCGACGTTGTCGATCTTGATCGTGTCCGCGGTGGCCGAAGAAACGAAAGGTGTTGTCAACGGCGAGAGCTTCCGAACGCTTTCTGGTGTCATGGTCTTAATCTCCCCTGGTTGGCCTCAGCGTACGCTCTCCAAGCCGAGGCGACAAAGTCTGCGATCGCGGCCGCCAATACCTATGATTGGCTGCCGGGCTTCGCGCCGCCAAATAGTTTTCGCAGCGCCGGTTTTACGACCTTGCCACCGCCACTGCGGGGCAAGGTGTCGGTGAAGACGATCGACGCAGGCACCTTGAACTTGGCCAACTGGCTGCGGCAATGTTCAACGATCCGGTTCTCGTCCAACGCCGCGCCGGGCTTCAGCACGATGATCGCTCTGCCGCACTCGCCCCAACGTGCGTGCGGCACGCCGATCACCGCCGCCTCGGCAATTTCATCAAGCTGGTACAGGACATTCTCAACTTCGGCAGGATAGACGTTCTCGCCGCCCGAGATGTACATGTCCTTCCAGCGGTCGATCAGAAAGTAATAGCCGTCGGCATCGCACCGCGCAGCGTCGCCGGTCTTGAGCCAGTCGTCAACGAATGCGTCGCGTGTCTTCTCCGGGTTGTTCCAATATCCGGGCGATACGTTGGGGCCGCGCGCCCATATCTCGCCGACCTCTCCGGGCGCCACATCTTTCCCGTCAGGGCCGACCAGCCGCATTTCGGTGTACATCACCGACGTGCCGATCGAACCCATTTTGGTCACAGCGGTGTCGCGGTCGAGCGCGGTCAAACACGGCCCGCATTCCGTCAGACCGTAGATATTTTGAAGCGGTAAGCCTCTTTCCTCGTGATAGCGCCGCAGCAACGACATCGGGGCCGACTCGCCACTGATCGTCGCGCAGATCAGTCGCGAATAGTCAGTCTGCGCGAACGTTTCGTGCTGGCTCATCAACAGGTACATCGTCACCGCCCCGTTGATATGGGTGATCCCCATCGCCGGGTCGCTGATATGGTGATTGATCTCACCGGCATCGAAATTGCGCATCACGTAGACGGTGGCGCCGGTGTGGATGCACGGAATTGAATACGCGCTCAGCGCGCCGGTATGAAACAGCGGCCCAAAAATTAGCGTTACGGAGTCGCTGGTCAGCCGCGTGAACATGCTGTGGCTGACCACGTTGAAGAACGTCGTCCCGTAGGTGATGATCGCGCCCTTGGGCCGCCCGGTGGTGCCCGAGGTGTAGATCAAAATCCACGTATCATCGAAATCCAGCGGCGGCGCGGGCAGGTCGCGCGCCAAATTGGCGGCGGCAAGGCCTGCTTCATACTGTGTCTCTGTGGCGGACCCATCGAGGGTGGCGATCTTCGCCGGTGCGATAATCTCACCGGCGGTCGCGGCGAATTCTAGGCTGGTGAACAAGATGGCGGGCGCCGCATCGTCGACGATGTAGCGCAGTTCCGGCGCGGCAAGCCGCCAGTTCATCGGCACAAAGATTGCGCCGAGACGCTTGGAGGCGAAGAGCAATTCCAGGTGGTCGCTTGAGTTGCGCCCCAGCACCGCGACTCGGTCGCCGCGCTCGATACCGGTCGCCGCGAGATAACGCGCCGCCCGCTCGACGCGCTCGTACATCTGCGCATAGCTGAACCGACGCTGCGTCGCGAGGTCGACCAGGGCCAGGTGATCGGGCCGCCGCCGCGCGTTGAACGCGACCCAGTCGCGAACGGCCGTGTTCATGCTCATAGACCGAGTTCTTTGGCGATGATGTTGCGCTGGATCTCGTTGGACCCTTCGCCGAACGTGTAGAGCCGCGCATCGCGCCAAATGCGCTGCATATCGCTTTCCGACGCGTATCCCGCCGATGCCAGAATCTGCATGCCGTGGTCCGCGACGTAGTGCAGAGCCTCGGTGGCGATGACTTTGGCCTGCGCCGCTTCGCGCCGGCAGGGTTTTCCGTCGCTGATCAGGTCGGCCAGGTGATAGGTAATCAGGCGCGCTTGATCGACGCGCATCTGCATGTCGGCGATACGGTGCTGGATCACCTGAAAAGCGCTGATCGGCTGGCCGAACTGAACGCGGTCTCGGGCGTGCTCGATGGCAATGTCGACGGCGCGCTGGGCCTGTCCCACTGCACTGGCTGCGAGTCCGGCTCGGGCGTAATGCAGCGTCGACATCAAATTGTAAAACCCGCGATCGACGTCGCCCATCACATCGTCGTCGGATACGAAAACGTCGTCCAATCCGATATCCCATGACGTGAGACCCGCATTGCCGATTTTCGACAACTCGGTCATGTGCACGCCGGTTGCGTCGGGGGCAATCAGCATCATGGTAATACCGCGAGAGCCGCGCGCGTTCGGGTCGGTCCGGCACGGTGTCACCATATAGGTCGATTGTTTGGCGTTGCTCGACCACGTCTTGCGCCCCGTCACACGCCAGCCGCCGTCGACTTTCTTGGCCCGTGTTTGGATCGCCCCGGCATCGCTGCCGGCACCGGGCTCGGTCAGCGCCAGTGCGAACAGCGCTTCGCCGCGGATCATCCGGGGCAGCAATTCGGCGCGCTGGCGTTCGTTGCCATAGGTCAGCAGCGACATGCCGCCGAAGCACACGGTGGTATCGAACAATGTACCCAGCATCGAGGCGCGGTACCCCAACCGCTCCTCGACTCGTGCAACCACTGACCACGGTAGCGCTTGCCCGCCGAATTCGGTCGGGAAGGGCAACCCCAGGAGTCCGGCCGCACCGAGCATGGGCATCAGATCGAAGGGTGGTGCGTGCTCGCGGTCACGCCGCCGGAGTTCGTCGATTGGAATGTGCCGGTCGACGAAACGGTCGATCGTATCCAAGATGAGCCGCAGATCGTCGCTTTGGGAAGTGTTATCCATGACGCCGGTCAGCCTTCCTGTGTGCGCGCCTCATCATCGTGCCCGCGCCGCGCTAGACAGCATCGCTTTGCGCCAGCACGGCATCGCCGACAAAAGGATTGGACTGGCGTTCCTCGCCAAAGGTCGACAACGGCCCATGCCCCGGCACAAAAGTCACATCGTCGCCGAGTGGCCAAAGCTTGGTGGTGATCGCGTGGATTAGATCGGCGTGATTGCCGCGCGGAAAATCGGTCCGACCGATCGATCCCTGGAACAACACGTCGCCGACGATGGCGACATTCGACTCGGGCTCATAAAACACAACATGGCCCGGCGTGTGTCCCGGGCAGTGCAGGACCTGCAGCGTCAGATTGCCCACGGTGACTGTGTCGCCGTCGTCGAGCCAACGGTCGGGGGTAAACGGCGCGGCGTCGGGCAGGCCGTACTGGCGGCCCGATTCGGTGGCCTGGGCAATCCAGAAAATGTCTTCTTTTTGCGGGCCCTCGATGGCGACCTTGTGGCGTTCGGCAAAAGCGCCGGCGCAGCCGGCATGGTCGAGATGCCCGTGGGTGATCAGGATTTTCTCCAGGGTCACGCCCTGTTCGGCAATGGCCGCGTCGATCCGGTCGAGATCGCCACCCGGATCAACCACCGCGGCGCGCATGGTTTCGGTGCACCACAACAGCGAGCAATTCTGCTGAAACGGGGTCACCGGGATTACGGCCGCTTTGAGCATTGAGTGTCAGGTCCCTTGTCAGTTCCGGTCCCACGAATATAGGGTCCTGATCCTACCCACAAACATCTTGTCGCGCGCTGATCGCGGCCAAAGGATTCCATGCCCGGTTTGCCCCCGCCACCCAGCCGTAGCCTGCTGCACAACCGCTCCATCCAGCTCACCTGCTTTGAACGCGAAGACGGCCTGTTCGATGTCGATGCCCATCTGGTCGACACCAAGCCGTTCGATCTGGTGCTGTCGGTGACCCAGCGCAAGAATGCGGGCTTTCCGATCCACGACATGTGGCTGCGTTTCACCTTCGATGCGACCCTAACCATCGTCGATACCGAGGGGGTCATGGACGTACCGGCGCACGACAGTTGCACCGGCGCGCTGCCCAATTACAAGGCGCTGATCGGCCTGCGCATTGGCCCGGGCTGGGTGCGCGCCGCGTTCAAGCGCATTGCCCGCGCTGACGGCTGCACGCATCTGACCGAAATGTTCACCGAAATCGGCACCACGGCGATGCAGGCGATGTTCGGCCGCGCCAACCGCGACCAGCGCAAAGGCAAACCGACCGACCGCAGTTTTGCACCAGCCCTGGTCAATACCTGTTTCGGCTGGCGCGCGGGCGGCGAGATCGCGACGCGCTCGGCCGAAGAATCCGGCGGCGCCTAGCAACCGAACGTGCGCGACTACCGCGTCATCGTCATTGCCGGCGACGGCATCGGCCCCGAGGTTACCGCGGCCACGCTGGCCGTGCTCGACGCCGTACAAGCCGACGCCGGCTTCACGCTGCACCTTGAATCCCACAACGCCGGCGCCGGTCATTACCGGGCGACGGGCCGCGCCATCGACGAGGCGACGCTGACCGCCTGTCGTCGCGCCGACGGTGTCGTCAAAGGCCCGGTCGGCGACCCCACGGTGCGCAGCCCCGACGGCACCGAGGCCGGCACGCTGGGCGGCATCTTGCGCCCCGGTCTGGACGCCTACGCCAACGTTCGCCCAGTGCGGCTTTACCCCGGCGTGACCTCGGCCTTGCGCGACGTTGAGCCCGGCGGCATCGACTACGTCATCGTCCGCGAGAACACCGAAGGCCTCTACGCCAGTCGCGGTAAGGGCACGGTGACCGCGCACGGCGTCACCGACTACATGACGATGAGCCGCGCCGGCATTGACCGTGTCGTGCGCAAGGCGTTCACCCTCGCCACGGCGCGCAACGGGGCGCCTGACGGTGGCGGGCGCCGCGTCACCTGCGTCGACAAAGCCAACGTCCTGCGCGGCTTCGCGCTGTTCCGCGAGATTTTCGACACGGTTGCGCTCGAACACCCTACCATCGCCGCCGACCACCTCTACGCCGACGCCGCCGCCGCCGCCCTGATCGAACGCCCCGGCACGTTCGACGTGTTGGTGATGGAAAACTTCGTGGGCGACATTCTGTCCGACCTCGGCGCGGCGACGGTGGGTGGTCTGGGCATGTGCCCGTCGGGCAACATCGGCAACGCGAGCGCCTATTTCGAACCGATCCACGGCTCGGCACCGAGCCTGGCCGGCACCGACCGGGCCAACCCGCTCGCCACCATCTTGTCGGGCGCGCTGCTGCTTGACTGGCTCGGCGAAGCCGCTGCCGCCACGCGTGTCCGCACCGGCGTCGAACGCGCCCTGGCCGCGCGCGCCATCACGCTGCGGCCCGACGGCACCGCCGATCAAGGCACCCGCGCCGCCGCAAGGTCCGTCATCGCCGCGCTCTAGCCGATCGGTCTTTCCGCCGAAACAAAGCCAACTGCCGCAGAAACCCTCGAGTCTGGCCGCTCCCGCCGACGTCATCCTGAGGTGCCCGCGTAAGCGGGCCTCGAAGGGCCTGTCCGCGCCGAAGAAACCTCCGTTCCGCCGAAACAAAGCCAACTGCCGCAGTTTTCCTAGACTTGTCCAGATCTGAGCGCCGCAGAACGCCCTTCGGGACGCGGCCCAGGGGCCGCCCCTCAGGATGAGCAAATGACATACCCGCTCATCCTGAGGAGGGCCGGTCGGCCCGTCTCGAAGGGCGCAACAAAGCCAGCGGCTGCGGAAATTCTGGGGGTGCTTGTCGCCGCGCTGGTCACACCATGGCGCCTCCCTCGTTGTCGATGCGCTTCCTAAGGAGGGATGGGGTGCGCGCCGCGCGTCTTCAAGCGCGGGACCGGGAATGTGATGGGTGGGGACCGGGAATGTGAAGTGGGACGACACATGGGGTCGATTGCTAACGGCTTTGCGCTAGAGCTAAGCGTCCTTCGGGACGCGGCCTTGGCCGCTCCTCAGGATGTGCGTCGGTGGGGGTTCTGTGCGGCGGCGGACACCATCTGGCGATGGCGGCCGCACGGCGCTGTTTGGGTTTGGGTTGGCGCCCTTCGAGACGCGCCCCATTGGGGCGCTCCTCAGGATGACTGTGGTTTTGTTGGGGCACTCGGGCGCGGCCCTTCGTGACGCGCCCCTTTCAGAGCGCTCCTCAGGATGACGGGTTTGGCTAGCCCACCACCAGCCTGGGTAGGCTGGGTGGGTCGAGCTCGGGCAACGTGAAGTGGAAGGTGGTGTTGCCGGGGCGCGAGTTGAAGCCGATGTGGCCGTTGTGCTTTTCGATCAGCAGTTTGCAGATCGATAGGCCCAGGCCGGAGCCCTGGCTGCCGCCCGAGGCGTCGGCTTGGGTAAATTTGTCGAATACCTTGCCGCGGAAATCGAGCGGGATGCCGGGGCCGTGGTCGGTGATGGTGAAGACCACGCCGTCGGCCTGGCACGCTGCGCCGATATCGATCATGCCGTGCAGCGGCGAATGTTTGATCGCGTTGGAGAGCAGATTGGTCAGCACTTGGTGCAGTTGATCGGCGCCGCCATTGATGCGGGCGTTGGGCACCTCGCCGGTGATCTGAATGGCGATGCCGAATTTGTCGGCATAAAGCCGGTTCTCCGCGACCGCGGCGGCAATGATCTCGCCCACGTTGAGGGCGCGGAAATTGATATCGAGGCGGCCCGATTCGATGCGCTCGATATCGAGGACGTCGTTGACCAAGCGCACCAGACGGTCGGCGTTGCGGTTGGCGATATCGACCAGGCCCTTAGCGGCGTCGGGGAGCTCGCCGATCATGCCGCCCGCCATTAAGGAGAGTGCGCCGCTAATCGAGGTCAGCGGGGTGCGCAGCTCGTGGCTGACGGTCGAAATAAAATCGTTCTTCATAGTCTCGGCGTTGACCCGCTCGGTGATGTCCAAGACGGTCAACTGAACGGCGGGCGAACCATCCCACTCGGCAATGCTCAACTGGTTCTCGACCCAAATGCGCGAGCCGTCGCGGCGCAGCGCGCGGCGCTGGAAAATGTTGGCCATCGGCTCGCCGCGCTCGCGCGCGGTGAGATTGTCGGCAATCCCCTGACGGTCTTCGGGCAGAAAGATCGTCAGTAACGATTCGAGCGCCATCACGTCGTCGGGGAAGTCGAAGCCAAAAATATCGGTGAACGCCTGGTTGGCGAACAGCGGTTTGAAGTCGCGGTGGATGCACACACCCTGGCGCGATCCTTCGATCAGGTTGCGGAACTTTTGCTCGCTCTCGCGTAAGGCTTCGAGGTTGCGTTTGCGCTCGGTCACGTCGCGCAGCACGATGAGAATCGCGCGTTTGCCGCGGTAAGACAGCGCCCGCCCTGCCACTTCGGCAAAGAAGGTCGTTTCGTCGGTCCGGCGCCAGCGTTCCTCGACGAAGGGAACGCTGCCCCCCTTGTCGCGCAATTGGTTGAGCCGGTGCCGGGCGAGGTCGTGGTAAATCGGATCGAGGAAACGGGTGATCGGCTTGCCGACCAACTCGCTGCGCCGCGACGCGCCAAATAGGCGCATGGCGCCGGAATTGGCGAATTCGATGGTGTCGCTAACGACCAGAATCGCATCGGGCGACAGTTCGACCAACGAGCGGTAGCGCGCCTCGCTGTCGGCCAGGGCTTCTTCGGCATGTTTGCGGTCGGAAATGTCGCGGGCGATCGCGATGGCCTCGAATTCCTGGCTCTTGAGCACCCGGACCTCGAAGTGGTGGACGCTGCCGTCGTCTTCGTTGCGTAACCAGTATTCGAAGAACTGCGGCTCGCCCGTGGCCAGCGCGCGGCGGATATGGACCAACGCGGGGTCGGCGACGCGCTCGGGGAACATGTCCTGCATCCGGCGACCGACGATCTCTTGTTCTTGAAAATGCGGTTTGTAGTAGCGGCCTGCCGAATAGCCGAGGATGGTGCCGTCGCCCGACAAGCTGATGACGAGGTCGGGGATCGCCTGCAGCATCGCCGCCTTGCTGCTTTCGCTGTCGTGCAACGCGCGTTCTGCGGCGCGCCGGTCGGAAACGTCGCGCAGCACGATCAGCCAGGTACCTGGTGTGTCCTCGTCGTAGGCCGAGATGTCGATCTTGGCGTCGAACGCGGTTTGGTCGGCGCGCAACAGGGTGACGGGTCGGCGTTCGCCCTGACCCTTGCCGCTTGCCGACAACCACACGGACATCGTGGCGCGGTCGCGGGGGTGCACGTGGCTCAGCAGGGGCACACCGACCGGGCTTTCGCCAGGTGGGCAGCGCAGCAACCGATCTAGCGCCGAGTTGGCGAAATGAATGCGCCCGTCTTGGACGACCGCGAGCCCTTCACCGGTCTTATCGAGCAGGCGTTTGAAGAATGCCGTGTTGTCGTTCACTGGTGCGGTCCGGACCCGTGCGCATGTGGTCGAAATGTCAGGGACATTGTCCGTATATTGGGGGTTATCCACAACCCGTTACAAGGCATTCCTAAAATGTGGGGGTGCCGCCGCGCCGCGCCAGGACTGTGCTGGCAAGACCAAACAGCGCGAAGGCGACCATCCCGGCACCCATCGGGCCTTGGCTCTCATGTGGCAACAGACCCGCGACGACGGTGCCGATCGCGCCGCCGAGCAGTTGAATGGCGCCGAACCCGGCCGATGCGGTGCCGGCGAGCTTGGGCGCGAGACCGACCGCGCGCGCCGCAGCAATGGGCATCATGCCGCCGTTGCCAAGCCCGACGAGAAACAAGGGCGCAATGACGCCTGGAATAGTGGTCAGGCCGGCAAAGCCAAGTCCGGCAATAACCAGCCCGCCGGCGAGCGAACACAGCGTGCCGACGGTGAGCAAGGTGGCGCCCCACGGCCGGGCCCCGTAACGCGTTGCGACGGCGGCGCCGATCAGCGAGCCTGCCACCATGACCAACATGAACACGCCGAAGGTATCGGGCCGCATACCGAGGTGTTCGATCAGCACGAACGGTGCCGATCCAAGGAAGACGAAAAACATCCCATTCATGGCGCCGACACTTAAGGAATAGCCGAGGTAGGGTGGATAGGCGCACAGCCGGCGTAGATCGCCGGCAATACGCAAGATGCTCATTGGCCGCCCGATGTGGCGGTTGTTGGTCTCGGTCAGCCGGAATATCCCGACGACCACCGGCAGGGCGCCGACGGCGGCGAGAAACCAAAACCCGGACGTCCAACCGAAGCGCGCGGCGAGTAGTCCGCCAATCAGTGGCGACACTGCGGCCCCCAAGCTGATCGAAAGGGTCAGGAATCCCATGATGCTGGCCGAGCGGTCGCGGCCCCAAGCGTCACGGACTAGGGCGCGAGTGACGACGCTGCCGGCGCACGCGCCAAACGCCTGCAGCACGCGGCCGAATAGCAGGGCTTCGATGGAGAAGGCCAGCGCGCACACAATGTTGGCAACGACGAACAGCGCAGTGCCCCACAACAAGATCGGGCGGCGGCCGAACCGGTCGGACATCGGGCCCAGCACAAGCTGGGCGAGGCCGAAGGCGACGAGGAACACCGTCAACGTCAGTTGGATCTCGGTCGGCGAGGCGTTGAGCTCGCGCCTGATTTCCGGCAGCGCCGGCACGTAGACGTTGATCGCCAGCACGCCGGCCAAAACAAAGGCCATGAGGAGCCCGACCGGGGGGCGGGCGCCGGGCGGTAGAGCGTCGTAGTCGGACGCGGCTGTCAACGGGGCGTTCCGGCGCCGGCGCTCAGAGGCTTTCCGACCATTCTTCCGGCGAACCGGCCTTCAGGCCGGGCGGTAGCTTGGTCGATTTCGTGCCGTAGGCCTTGCCAACTTGGGACTGAGTCAGGCCGCTTGCTTCTTGCAGATCGGCATTGTTGAGGTCCGCGCCCAGCAAACTGGCGCGGGTGAGGTCGGCCTGTTTGAAATTGGTTTTGGCCAATTGTGCGCCGGCAAGATCGGCGCCAACCAACGTGGCGCCCGACAGGTCGGCCAATGACAGATTGGCATGGCGCATCGCGGCGTAGGACAGGTCGGCGCCGGACAATCGTGCGCCCGAGATATTGGCGCGGCGTAGTTCGGCCGACATCAGTTTGGCGCCGGTACAATTGCTATCCGAGAGGTTGGCGCCGCGAAAGTTGGCGTTGGCGAGATTGAGGCCGGCAAGATCGGCGCCTGAAAGGTCCGCGCCTTCGAAGCGCGCCTTTTCGCCTTTCTGACCGTTGGTGTCGAGCCAGAGCTCGTGCGCATTGACGACGCCCGGAATATCGAGAGAAGGTTTACGGCTGCCTTTTTTTTCTTTTTTCTTTTTCGGCTTGGGGGCAAGTTCCGTGTTCCAGTCCTCGGCCCTGCGTTCCGCTGCGGTGGGTTCGACGATTTCAGCAACGATGTCGGCGGGCTCCGCCTCGGGCGGAACGACTTTGGCGGCGGCGCGCGGTTCGGGCGGTGTTGGCTTGGCCGCCGGTTCGGCGGGTTTTGACATTACGGTCGGGGCGACCGGTTTCGGGGTCGCTTTTGGTGGGTCGATGGGCTCGGCCCCCGGCGGGGTTTTGATCGGTCCGGCGGGTGCCGCCTCGGTTTTCTTGGGCGTCCCACTGCGCTGTTTCAGCACGACGCCGGTAGGGCTCACCGGCGCCTTCGAGGCTGGTCGTGCGGTTGCCTTCGGTGTCGGCGCTTCGGGTTTAATCCGTGGGAGCTCCCGGCGGTCGGCGCCTGCGAAGTTGCTGTTCAGGACAATTCGTTCGGGCTTGAGCAGAGTCGATGCCACGCGCGTCAGCAATGCCTTCTCGGCGATCGGCTTGACGATGACGCCCTCGATACCCGCGAGGCTCGCCTCATAGATGCCTTTCTTGTCTTGAGTCTTCACCAGCAGAATGATCGGCAGGTCGGACAGACGCTGCGCGCGTTTTGAGCGCAGTTCCTTGATGAACTCGGGCGCGGTCATCCCTTTGAACTCGAGATCGATCATGCCGATCGTCGCGCCGGTTCGTTCCAACGCGTGGAGCGCGTCAAATCCGCTTGCCGTGCTGATCACTTCGGCTGCACCGAGGCGGTTGAAGACGCCACGCGCCCAGAACCGAAACTGGTCGTCCTGATCCAGCAGGAGGATCCGCTGCCGCTTCCAATCGAATTGTTGCGGGGGTACCGCCATCGCTCTTCCTGTCCAGCGACCGTGCGAGGTCTGCCGTTTTCCCTATCCTATACCTGTATCAGGAGAGCCGGTTGATCCCGTCAAAAGCCGCGGTTTTGTAGCATTCCGCCAGCGTCGGGTAGTTGAAAACTGTATCGACGAAGTAGTCGATATCGCCACCCAGCGAGAGCACGGCTTGGCCGATATGGATCAATTCACTGGCGCCTTCGCCAATAATCGAGACGCCGAGCAATTTTCGGGTTTCGGCATTGAAGATAAGTTTTAGCAAGCCGGTTCGGTCGCCAATAATCTGGCCGCGCGCGATTTCGTTGTAGGACGCCTTGCCGACCTCGTAGGGCACGCCATCGGCGGTCAGTTGTTCTTCGTTCTTACCAACCACTGAGATCTCAGGGATTGTGTAAATCCCGAATGGAAACAGCTCCGGTACGCTATGTGCGGGGACGCCAAACGCGTGGCACGACGCGAGGCGTCCTTGTTCCATGCTGGTTGACGCCAGGCTTGGAAAGCCGATGACGTCGCCCACCGCATAGATGTGCGGTTGCGCCGTCTGGTAGTCGTCGTTGACGGCGATGCGGCCACGGTCGTCGGCATTGAGCCCCGCCGCGGGTAGGTTCAACGAGTCTGTCGCGCCTGTGCGGCCGATGGCGTAGAGCGCTTTGTCAGAGACGACCTGCTTGCCGCTCGCCAATTTGATGCGTACATGCTCGCCCTGATCATCTTCGTACAATTCGACCCCGGCAACTTCCTCGCCTAGTCGTAAGGTAACGCGGTTCTCGCGCATGTGGTGGGCCAGTGCGTCGGTGATTTCCCAGTCGAGGAAGTCGAGGAGGCGGCTCCGCTTATCGATGACGGTCACCCGCACGCCCAGCGCGGCAAAAATCGTCGCGTATTCGCAGCCAATGACACCGGCGCCGATCACTGCAAGCTTTTTGGGCAACGTTTTCAGGGTCAGCAGATCGTCGCTGATGAAGATGCGCTCGCCGTCGAACGGAATGTGTTCATCGCGCGTACATGTGGTGCCGACTGAAATCACGATCTTATCTGCGGTGACGTCACGGTGACCGCCATTGCCGACATCTTTAAGGCGTACCGTGTGTTCATCGACAAACGATCCGGCGGCGGTGATCACTTCAACGCTGTTGCGCATCAGTTGATGCTGAGTGACATCGATTTCGTTGCGGATGACATGGTCGGTGCGGTGCAGGAGATCAGCCATGACGATCTTTTGCTTAACCCGGTAAGCTTGACCGTAGATCCCGCGTTGGTTGTAGCCCGACAGGTGCATCACCGCTTCGCGCAGGGTCTTGGAAGGGATTGTCCCGGTGTTGATGCAAGCGCCGCCGACCACCCCTTTGTGTTCGATAATCGCCGTTCGTTTGCCGATTTTGGCCGCTTGAATCGCGGCCCGATGCCCGGCGGGTCCCGAGCCAATTACAATGATGTCGTAGTCACGGCCCGGCATGCGCGGTCCTCGTTACAGTTTTTTGTGCGACAGAATGAATAACTACCTGACTTTGCAAGTATTTAGTAGGCCGCGCAATAATGGTTTCCCCGTATAGAGCGCGTGGAAACACCGATGTGACGCCGCAGGAAGCTACCGTCAGAAATTTGGCGGCCCTGAAAAACCTTGGGCCTGCCTCGGCCGCTATGCTTGAGGCGGCTGGACTCCACTCTGCCGAACAGCTCCGCGCGGTCGGCGCTGTCGAGGCGTGGTGCCAGGCCAAGGTGTGCAACCCGCGGGGGGTGTCGCTGGTGCTGCTTTACGCGCTTCAGGGGGCGTTGAGCGATTGTCACTGGAACGCGTTGCCCGACGCGTTCAGAGCGGCCCTGCGCGAAGCAGCAGCGGCGCGGCTCGATTCGCTCACGGTAGACTGACGCCGCGGTGACTGGACAGCGCGGCGCCGGGAGGCGAGCGTTGTGTGACTCTTCTCCATGGGTGGTCGATGTCTTCACGAATGTCCCTTCAACCCGAGCCCGTTTCCGGCAAATGGCGGTCCGTCAGCCTGGTCGCTGTTGCGCAGGTGCTGGCGCTATCGCTTTGGTTCTCGGCGTCAGCGGTCCTCCCCGCTTTGCGCGCGGAATTTGCGATCGGCAACATCCAGGCGGCGCTGTTGAGTTCCGGGGTCGCGTTGGGCTTTGTTGCGGGGACCTTGGTCAGCGCCTTTCTCGGGCTTGCTGACCGGGTCGATTCGCGCCGTTTGTTCTTCCTATCGGCTTTGCTCGGCGCCGCGGCCAACGCGGCGATGCTTGTGGTGGCGCCTGACGGTTGGGGTGCGCCGGTGCTCCGGGTTGGCGTCGGTGCGGCAATGGCCGGGGTTTATCCGGTCGGGATGAAACTGGTGTCGAGCTGGGCGGTACGCGACCGCGGGCTGTTGGTCGGCCTGTTGGTCGGTGCGCTGACCTTGGGGTCGGCGTCACCGCATCTGCTGGACCTACTGGGCGGCCTGGATTGGCGTTTCACGGTGGGTGCCGCATCGGCGCTGGCAGTGCTAGCCGGCTTCATTGTGCTGGCGAGCCGCCCGGGTCCGGCGATGAGCAGCACCGCCGCGTTTCATCCCCGCATGGTGTTGCGGGCTTGGACCAACAAACCACTGCGGCTCGCGAACCTCGGCTACTTCGGCCACATGTGGGAGCTCTATGCGATGTGGGCGTGGATCGGCGTGTTCCTGTCGGCGAGTTTCGCCATCGATCCGGGTGGCGAGAGCGCCGCCGGCATGGCCCGACTGGTGACATTTGCCGTGGTCGGCATCGGTGCCGCGGGGTGTTTGTTCGGCGGTCTTTTCGCCGACCGCTTGGGGCGCACCAAGGTGACGGTGGGGGCCATGGCGATCAGCGGCGCGGCGGCGCTGGTGATGGGCTTTTTGCTGGGCGCAGCGCCGTGGCTGGTGATCGTGGTCGGGCTGATCTGGGGCATCGCCGTCGTCGCCGACTCGGCACAGTTCTCGGCCAGCGTGATCGAACTATCGGACCCCGAGATCGTCGGCACGATGTTGACCGTGCAGACCTCGGTCGGGTTCTTGCTGACGATCCTCACGATTCATCTCGTGCCGCCGCTGGTCGAGGCGGCCGGTTGGGGCGCCGCCTTCGCGATGCTGGCGATTGGGCCGGCGCTCGGCATCGTCGCAATGCTGCGACTGCGGGCCCGGCCCGAAGCGGCCCGGCTCGCCAATGGCAATCGCTGAGCCGCGCTACTCCGCGGCGGCGGCCAATGCCTGGAGTGGGGGCGGCAGCGTCGCCTGGATGCTGGGCCGCGCGAATAGCGCGTCGACCAGGCCCGCGAGTTTGGGCCGGGCGCGGATCATCTCATGGCCTTCGGGCGTGCGCTTGTCGAGGTAGATCAGCGGCGGCCCGGCGACAAGATCGGCGATGGTTAGATTCGGGCCGACGAACCACGGTGACCCAGCATGGAGATCGTCAAGCACGGCGAGGTGCTTTTCGACGTTGGGCAATGCCGCATCGACCGCGGCGCGATCGACCACGCCGTCCTTGGCGAAGAGATATTTCAGCAGGTAGGCCGGGATGAGATCCTCGTACATGTAGGCTTTGAAGGCACTCGCCACCTGTTCGGTGCGCGCCCGCGCCAACGCGCCGGCGGGTTCAAGCGCCGGTCCGTCGAACGCAGCGTCGATGTAGCGCGCGATTGCCGTCGTCTCGAAAAGTTTGACGTCACCATGCGCCATCGCCGGCATCTTGTTGTAGGGATGGCGTTCGGCGCGGTATGCGTCGGAGCGAAACTCGCTTTGCACGAAGTCGTAGGAGACGCCTTTTTCCTCGGCGCACAAACGCGCGGTCCACGGATACGACGCGCCACCGGCGCCAAAAATCTGAATTTCGGCCATTCGTTTTCTCCTAGAATATTTGTTCGAGGCAGTTGAGGGAGCTCGCCCAGCCCATCTGGTGTTGAGTGCATTCTTCCTGGGTGACGAAACCGTCGTGATGCAGACGCACTTCGGTGCCGCCATCTTTCTCGGCAAACTCGAGCGCGACTTTGGATTCGGCGCCGGGCTTTCCATCGGTGTACCAAGCCCATGTGTAGGCGAGTTTTTTGCCAGGTTCGATGTCGGTGAAGGTGCCGCGCACGTCGCGGGTGGTGCCGTCGGGTGCCTGCATGAGGGTTTCCCACGCGCCGCCGGGGCGCAAATCAATGTCTGCATTGGGGCAGGTCATCCCTTCGGGGCCCCACCATTTTTTCATCTCGTCCGATTTGGTGAAGGCGTCGAACACGGCGCCGGGTTTTGCTTTGACGACACGCGAAAGATCGAGACCGAGGACTTGGTTGCCTGACATGGGTGCGCTCCTACCGGGTTTGTTCGAGACAATTAAACGTGCTGGTCCAGCCGCGATTGTGCAACTCAGCGACCTCGGCATCGGGGAAGCCGGTATGGGTGAGCACGACCTCGGTGCGATCGCCGCGTTCGGCGAAAGTGATCGACACATAGGTCTCAAGACCGGGCTTACCCTCGTCGTCGAGCCACGCCCACGTGTAGCCGAGCCCTGCCGGTGGTTCGAGTGACGTGATGCGGCCCACGACCGAATGGACCGCGCCGTTGGGCGCCGTCTTGTCAAATCGGTACGCGCCGCCGACGCGTAGGTCGAGTTGGATACCGGTCAGCGTCATGCCTTCCGGTCCCCACCATTTGCGCAAGATCTCGGGTTTGGTGAACGCGTCGAACACGAAGGCGCGCGGCGCGGCGAACACGCGGCTCACTGAGGTGCTGTACGGCGCCGTGAAGCGCTTGGAGTTCGATGGCAGCGCCTTCCACGAACGTCCGCACGTAAAGCCCGATCACGTCGGATAAATCGTCGGGCATCGGCATGCGATAGACAAATTACCGAATGCCTAGGAACACGATGGCGGCGTGCAGCATCATGGCGATCTCGCGTTCGCCGCGCACCATCGGGCGGTCGTCGAACGGCGGTAGGCCGGCCAGGTGGCGCAACTCGCCGGCGATTGGTTGAAGGGTAGTGTCGGTTAACGGCGCGCTGTAGCGGCGCGGCCGGTTTCCGGCCTCTTGCAGCGCCGCGGCCGGTTTCCGGCCTCTTGCAGCGCCGCGGCCGGTTTCCGGCCTCTTGCAG
>ERZ890510.734-NODE-734-length-24495-cov-7.410802_pt1 | contig 24495 bp, 24 predicted proteins | sample MGYA00521265_ERZ890510 | MGnify/ENA primary metagenome ERZ890510 (study PRJEB32303, sample SAMEA104408624) | aquatic metagenome | biome: Brackish water; feature: Chemocline; material: water | place: Baltic Sea | collected 2014-10-26T21:54:00 | depth 110 m ...
TGGTGGAGGCGCCGGGTACCGCCCCCGGGTCCGAAACGCTTATGTCACGCGGCGTTTATCGCCATAGTCGGTCTCCCGACAGCACCAATATAGGCGTTCCGTTCGGCATTTTGAAGGCGTCCTGTGGACCTCGTGATTTCCCCATGGAAGGGCCCGCCCGCCAGCCATAGAGTCCGCGGCCAACCAAGGACCAATGAAAATGCCCCTCTCCACCGATCAACAGGCTGAAATCGACCACGCCCGGGCCGGCGCGCAACCGACCCTTCGGCCGATCGCGCCGGCGCTGGAGGAGATTCTCTATCAGGCCCTGCCGGTGCTCGATCACGGCTTCGTCCGCGTCGTCGATTATATGGGCGACGATGCCGCGATCGTGCAGGCGGCTCGCGTTTCGTACGGGCGCGGCACCAAAAAGGTGAGCGAGGATCGTGGCCTGATCAACTATCTCATGCGGCACCGCCATACGACGCCGTTCGAGATGTGCGAAATCAAATACCACGTGAAGCTGCCGATCTTCGTGGCCCGCCAGTGGATTCGCCATCGCACCGCCAATGTGAACGAGTATTCGGCGCGCTACTCGATCCTCGACAACGAATTCTACATCCCGAAGCCCGAGAATCTGGCGGCGCAAAGCAAAGCCAACCGCCAGGGTCGCGACGCGGCGCTGACCGGCAAAGAGGCCGAGCGGGTGTTCACGCTGCTCCGCAAGGACTCCGAGCTGGTCTACGAGCACTACATGGAGATGCTGAACGAGGGCGAGACCGGCGAGCCACTCGACCCCGAGCGTTCGGGCCTGGCACGCGAGCTCGCGCGCATGAATCTGTCGCTTGCCTTCTATACCCAGTGGTACTGGAAGACGAACCTCCACAACCTCATGCATTTCCTGTCGCTGCGCGCCGACGCCCATGCCCAGTACGAAATCCGCGTCTATGCCGACGTCATGATCGACACGCTGAAGCGGTGGTGCCCGATCAGCCACGACGCCTTCATGGAATACCGCATGGGCGGCGCCCACCTGTCGAAGACCGGGCTGGCCATCGTCAAGCGCCTGCTGGCCGGCGAGAAGGTAGACCAGAAGTCGAGTGGCCTCAGTGCGCGCGAGTGGCGTGAACTGATGGCAGCGCTTGGCCAAGACTAGTGGCCGAGGCCGATGCTCCGCGGCGCGGTACCGTGATCCGCGATCCTGGCCGGCTGCGCCTGCTGCGTGAACGGGCGCGCGATTCGGCTGCTGTCGAGGCGATGAACGAGGCGGCGTTCGGGCCGGACCGCCAGCATAAGACGGTCTATCGCCTGCGCGAGGACGTGAAGCCGATCAAGGAACTCTGCTTCGTCGCCATCGACCAGAAGGGCCGCATGGTGGCGTCGATTCGCAACTGGCCGATCACGATTTCGGAGCGCTGGCCGGCTGTCCTTCTGGGCCCGCTCGCCATCGCGCCCGAACTGCGGGGGCTGGGTTACGGCAAGGCCTTGATGTGGCATGCGATGGCGCAGTCGCGCATGCAGGGCCACAGCCGGATCGTGCTGGTCGGCGATCCCGAGTACTATAACCAGTTCGGTTTCCGCCGTGATCTCGCTCTCAACATCCAGCTTCCCGGCTGGGTCGAGGAGCGCCGTTTTCTCGCGTTGGAGCTCGTCGCGGGATCGATGATCGGCGTGCACGGCATGGTCGGCAAGTGGCAGCCGAAGCGGCGCTCCACCGGAGGCAGGAAGCGCGGTTAGCGGACCACGATGGTCGGGGCCTTGCGCGCGCCGCGCTGGTTGGCGGAGAGCTGCTTCCACACCCGGCCGGCGATGTTCTTGTAGACTTGGGAATGAGGGCTGTCGGGCTGGGCGACGACGATCGGATGGCCGCTGTCCGAGGTCGTGCGGATGTCGAGATGCAACGGCACCTCGCCCAGGAACGGCACGCCGAGCTTCTCGGCCTCTTCGCGCGCCCCGCCATGGCCGAAGATCTCGGCGCGCTCGCCGCACTTGGGGCAAAGGAAATAGCTCATGTTCTCGACGATGCCGAGCACCGGCACCGCGACTTTGCGGAACATGTTGAGGCCCTTGCGGGCATCGACCAGGGCAATGTCCTGTGGCGTTGAGACGATCACCGCCCCGGCAAGCGCCACGCGCTGGGCAAGCGTGAGCTGGGCGTCCCCGGTGCCCGGCGGCATGTCGACCACCAGCACGTCGAGTTCGCCCCACTGAACGTCACGCAACATCTGTTCGAGCGCGCTCGACACCATCGGGCCGCGCCAGATCATCGGCGTGTCCTCGTTGACGATGTAGCCGATCGACATGGTGCGCAGCCCATAGCGCTCGATCGGCTTGAGCTGTTTGCCGTCGGCCGACTCGGGCTTCTCGGTCACGCCAAGCATGCGCGGCATCGACGGACCGTAGATGTCGGCGTCGAGCAGGCCGGTCGAGATGCCGTTGGCCACAAGGCCCAACGCCAGATTGACCGCGGTGGTCGACTTGCCAACCCCGCCCTTGCCCGAGGCGACCGCAATGATGTGCTTTACGCCATGCACGTCGATACGGCCGCCGCCGCCGGTCGTCTTGGCGCCCTGGCCATGATTGTGGCCGTGACTGTGGCCGGCAGGGGCGGGCGGTGGTGCGGCGGCGCGCTCGGCTGTCATGACGGCTGTAGCCGACAGCACGCCCGCCATGGCACGGACCGCCTGCTCGCAGGCCTGTCGCAGTGGCTCCAGGGCGGTGCCGCGGGCCGGGTCGACATCGAGCGTGATGGCGACGTGACCGCCGCGAATGGCGATCCCGCCCAGCAGGCCCGATGCCACCACGTTTCCGCCTGTGGCAGGGTCGGTAACCGTCTCGAGAACCTTGCGAATGGCGGATTCCGTCAATTCGGCCATGATCACTCGCCTTTGCTTCGTGGCAATTTCGTGTCGCCGCTTGATTGATGATGTTGCTGTCGTCACATATATGCAGTGCTACCTGAAATCAAAAGCGACAATGCGTCGTGCCGGCCCGGCGCGGGACCCTGAGGTGAACGATGGCATGGAATAACAACAGTGGCGGCCCGTGGGGCAGTGGTGGCGGCAGTAGCGGTGGTGGCGGCGGCGGCGGCGGCCCATGGGGCGGCGGCGGCGGTGGTCCGTTCGGGTCGCGTCGTCCGCCTGATATGGAAGACGTCATCCGCAAGGGGCAGGAACGGCTCAAGAATCTCATTCCGGGCGGCTTCAACTCCTACAAGGGCATCGTCCTGGTCGTGCTGGCCGCCGTGGTGATCTGGCTGGTTACCGGCTTCTTCCGGGTTCAGCCCAACCAGCAGGCGATCCAGCTCGTCTTCGGCAAGCCCTATGGCAAGCCGGTCGATCCCGGGCTGCACTACAATCTGCCCAGCCCGATCGGCAAAGTGGAAGTCGTCGACGTCCAGAACCAGCGCCGTGTCGTGCTCGGTGGACGCGCCGGCCAGAACGAAACCTCGCCATATGCCCGTGGTACCCGCCCGACCGCGACCGAGAACCTGATGCTGACTGGCGACGAGAACATCGTCGACATCGAGTATGCCGTGCTGTGGCAGATCAAGGACGTGTTCAAGTATGCGTTCGACGTTCGCAATCAGGAACAGAACGTGCGGGACGGTGCCGAGGCGGCGATGCGCGAGATCATCGGCAAGTCGAACCTGCAGTTTGCCCAGACCGAGGGCCGCAGCCGCATCGAGCAGGATTCCAAGGATCTGTTGCAGCGCATGCTCGACGAATACGGTCTGGGCGTTCGCGTATCGCAAATCCAGCTGCTGCGGGTCGATCCGCCGCAGGAGGTGATCGCCGCCTTCCGCGACGTCCAGGCGGCGCGTGCCGACAAGGAAAAGAGCATCAACGAGGCCAACACCTACCGCAATCAGGTGCTGCCGCGGGCCAAGGGCGAGGCCGAGTCGATCATCCAGCGCGGCGAGGCCTACAAGGCCCAGATCGTGGCCCGCGCCAGCGGCGACGCGCAGCGCTTCACCCAGGTCTATGACCAGTACGCCAAGGCCAAGGACATCACGACCGAGCGGCTCTACCTCGATACGATGGAAGAGGTGCTGGCCAACGTGAACAAGGTGCTGGTCGACAAGAGCGCGACCGGTACGGGCGGCGTGCTGCCCTACCTGCCGCTGCCGGAGCTGAATTCGAAGCAGACCCAGGGCGTGACCCAACCGGCTCGCCAGACCCAGCAGCCCGCCCAGGGAGCCACACGATGAGCAACCGTTCGATTGTGCTCGTGATCGTCCTGGCGGTTGCCGCCTTCCTGGTCACGCAAACCCTTTACACGGTAAATCCGACCATTCAGGTGCTGGTCCGCCAGTTCGGCGCCATCGTCGGCGAACCCAAGACCGCGCCCGGCCTCTACGCCAAGATTCCGCTGGTCCAGGACGTCCAGAGGATCGACCGCCGCCTGCTCGATTTCGAAGCCGCGGAGTTCGAGATCATCGCCGGCGACCAGAAGCGTCTGGTGGTCGACGCCTACGCGCGATTCAAGATCGTTGCCGCCAAACTGTTCGCCGAGACCGTGCCGGGCGGCGAGCCGGCCCTGCGCGGCCTGCTGGATTCTCTGATCAATTCTGAAATCCGCGGCGTTCTGAGTTCGGTGCCGCTGCATGCGGTGTTGACCGACCAGCGCGCCGCCCTGATGGACGACATCACCAAGCGGGTGAATGCCAAGACGATGGAACTGGGGGTCGAAGTGGTCGATGTGCGGATCAAGCGCGCCGACCTGCCGCAGGCCAACTCGCAATCGGTGTTCAATCGCATGAAGACCGACCGCGAGCGCGAGGCCGGCCAGCTCCGCGCCGAAGGCGACGAGGAAAAGGCGCGCATCACCGCCACTGCAGATCGCGAAGTCGCGGTCTTCAAGGCCGATGCCGGACTGAAGGCCCAGGTGACGATGGGTAGTGCCGACGCCGAAGCCACCGAGATCTACGCCAAGGCGTTCAGCCGGGACCGGGACTTCTATGGCTTTTACCGGCGTATGGAGGCCTACAAGAAAGCCTTCGGATCGGGCGGATCGACGATGGTCCTGAGCCCCGATTCCGACTTCTTCCGCTACTTCAACGATCCGGCAGGTCCGCCGCCCGCCCAGAAATAGCGCCCGAAGGAGCTGGGCAAAAACCATACCGTCCGGCGGCTGTTGCAGTCCTGCAACGCTGCCGGATTTTTTTGCGCCGGAGCCCGGGAAAGCCCAAACAATCCGCCACATCACGTCCACTTCATTTGCGCCATAATCATCGCTGATGTAGGAACCAACTCGAACGCGCGGCGCCGGCCGTTCCGACCGTTTGGCCCTGAGCGCCGTTGGAGGTCGGACGTGATTTTCACTGATTTTCAAGGTTTTGCACGAGGTGCCGCGATCGCGGCCGTGACGGCATTCGGCTTGGCGCTGGCCCAGCCTGCGGGTGCGCGCGATGTACCCGAAAGCTTCGCCGAGCTGGTCGACAAGCTGATGCCGACCGTCGTCAACATCACCACCACCCAGAACGTGCCGCAGCAGGGCCCCAGGCTCCGCGACATGCCGCAGCTTCCGCCGGGGTCGCCGTTCGAGGAGCTGTTCAAGGAGTTCTTCGACAAGCGCGGCGGCGAGGAGCAGAAGCGCCGCGGCACGTCGCTCGGCTCCGGTTTCATCATCGACGGTGACGGCTACATCGTCACCAACAACCATGTCATCCAGGGCGCCGAGGACATCACCGTCATCCTGCGCGACGACACCCAGCTCAAGGCCAGGCTGATCGGCTCGGACAGCCGTATCGACGTGGCGCTGCTCAAGGTCGAGCCGCCCAACAAGCGGCCCCTGCCGGCCATCAAGTGGGGCGATTCCGACAAGGAGCGCGTGGGCGACTGGGTGATCGCGATCGGCAATCCGTTCGGCCTCGGCCACTCCGTGACCGCCGGCATCATCTCGGCGCGCGGCCGGTCGCTGAACGACTCGCTCGATGATTACCTGCAGACCGACGCCGCCATCAACAAGGGCAATTCGGGCGGTCCACTGTTCAACGGCAACGGCGAAGTGATCGGCGTCAATACCGCGATCTATTCGCCGAGTGGTACCAACGCCGGCCTCGCCTTCTCGATTCCGTCCAACCTCGTCAAGCAGGTCGCCGACCAGCTGCGCGAGTTCGGCCGCGTCAAGCGCGGCTGGATCGGTGTCAGCTACCAGAGCGTTACCGACGATATCGCCGACAGTTTCGGTCTCGACCGTGCGCGTGGCGTGCTGGTAGCCAATGTCGTGGCCGATGGGCCGGCTGCCAATGCGGGGCTCAAGCGCAACGACATCATCGTCAATTTCGGCGGCCAGGAGGTGCTCGACCTGCGCCGCTTCCCCCGGATCGTCGCCAATGCCCGGGTCGGCAGCACCGTCGATGTCACGGTCTGGCGTCAGGGCAAGGAAGTGCCGCTGAAGCTCAGGGTCGCCGAGCAGGAAGAGGCCGACAAACAAAACGCCGCCGCCCAGGGCGCGCCCACGAAGCCCGTCACCCCCGACAAGCCGGTGACCTCGACCATCGAGCAGCTGGGCCTCACGCTGCAGAAAGTGTCCGACCAGCTGCGCGAGAAGTATGGCCTGTCGGATCAGGTGAAGGGTGTCGTGATCACCAAGGTGGCGGCCAACAGTCCGGCGGCGGACAAGCAACTCCAGCCGGGCGACATCATCCTCGAGGTCGACCAGAAGCCGGTGACCCTGCCGCAGGAAGTCACCGATATCGTGGGCAAACTGCAACAGCAGAAGAAGCGCTCGGTGTTGCTGTTCCTCGAACGTCAGGGCGATCCGCGCTTCGCGGCGCTGCGCCTCGCCAAGTGACCTGAATGTGACCTGAAGGCCGGGGGTTACCCGACGCGGTCGGGACTACCCGATCTTCACCACCAGCTTGCCGAAATTCTCGCCCTTGAGCAGGCCCATGAAAGCCTCCGGGGCCGCGGCCAGACCGTCGACCACGGTCTCGCGGCTCTTCAGCGTGCCGGCCTTCACAAGCCCGCCGACCTCGGTCACGAACTCACCCATCAGGGCTGTGTGATCGGAGACGATGAAACCCTGGATCGTGAGGCGGCGCTGCACGATGGTGAACATCTTGGGCGGGCCGGCCATCGGTTCGGCATCCTGATACTCGGAAATCGCGCCGCAGAAGGCGAGCCGGCCGAAATTGTTCAGCCGCGCGAACACGGCGTGGAAGATCGCACCACCGACGTTCTCGAAGTCCGAATCGACGCCCTGGGGGCAGAGCCTGTCGAGTACCGCGCCGTAGTCGCGCTCGGTCCGGTGATTGAAGCAGGCGTCGTAGCCCGCCTCGCGCACCGCCCAGCGGCATTTCTCGTCGTCGCCGGCGCAGCCCACGACGCGCGCGCCGGCCAGTCTGGCGAGCTGACCCGCCACCTGGCCCACCGCGCCGGTTGCGGCCGACACGAACGCCGTCTCGCCGGCCTTGGGCTTGCAGATGCGGGTGATGCCGTACCAGGCCGTAAAGCTCGGCATGCCGAGTACGCCGAGATGGGCCGACAGGGGGGCGGCCGCGGGATCGATCTTGCGCAGGCCCTTGCCGTCGTGAAGCGTGTGGCTGGCCCAGTTCAGCATGCCCATCACCGTGTCGCTTTTGGCGTAGCGCGGGTTCCTCGATTCGACCACCTCGCCGACCGAGCCGCCGGTCAGCGGCCGGTCAAGCTCGAACGGCGGCGTGTAGGAACGCAGTTCGGTCATGCGCGGGCGCATATAGGGGTCGAGTGAAAGAAACCGTGACGCAATCAGCACCTGGCCGTCGGCGAGCGCTGGCAAGGTGACGGATTCCTGGCGAAAGCAGTCGGCGGTGACATCGCCCGTCGGACGCCGGGCAAGCACGATCTGGACGGCCTCGGTCATGGGTCTTTCCTTTCGGCAAAGTCGCGGCGGCGATAGCCCTGCAGATAGAGCAATGCGGTGAGGTCGCTATGAACGATCTGCGCCGGCACCTGGGCAGCGACTGCGGGCTTGGCGCGGAAGGCGACGCCGAGCCCCGCGGCCTGCAACATCGGCAGGTCGTTGGCGCCGTCGCCGACGGCGAGCGACTGGCCAAGCTCGAGGCGACGCTCGGCGCACAGCCGTTCGAGGGTTGCGAGCTTGGCTTCCTTGCCGAGGATCGGCGGGGCGACCGTGCCGGCAAGCGTCCGGCCGTCGTGGTTCAGGGTATTGGCGGCATCGAAATCGAAACCCAGCCGTTCGCGCATCATCCGGGTGAAATAGGTGAAGCCGCCCGAGACCAGCGCGCAATAGCCGCCATACTTGTGCATCGTGGCGATCAGGGTGGCGCCGCCCGGCATCGTGCGAATGCGCTCGGCTGCCTCGTCGAGCCGGGACACGGGCAGGCCCCTCAGCAGCCTGACGCGCTCGGCGAGCGCCTGGGCGAAATCGATTTCGCCGTTCATGGCGCGCGCCGTTATGCTGGCGATCGTCTCGCGCAGACCGAGGAACTCGGCCAGCTCGTCCAGCATTTCGTTTTCGATCATGGTCGATTCCATGTCGGCCACCAGCAGCCGCTTGCGCCGTCCTTCGACGGAAAGCACGACGGCGTCGATGCCGGGCAGGATGACGGATGCCGGTGGACTCTCCGCGGGTCCTTCGAACGGCAGGTCGCAGGCGACGCCTGGCGCCAGCCAGTCGACGGCACCGACTTCGGCGCCCCCCGCTACCAATATGTCCGTGGCGCTCTGCACGGCGGCGGCGTCGAGGATGGGTGTCGCGGGATTGGCGATCAGGACGAGGACATTTTCCATGTGCGGCGATCCCTAAGGCCGCTCCGCCCGATTTGCAATCACCGCCTAAGCGGTGTCTTTTCGCCCGCCATGGAAAACAGACGCGTCATCGTCGTCACCGGCCCGACTGCGAGCGGCAAGTCGGTGCTGGCGCTTGCCCTTGCCGAGCAGCGATGGGCGAACGGACGCGCCACGGTGATCAATGCCGACGCCATGCAGACCTACGATGCGTTTCCGGTCCTGACGGCGCAGCCCACCGCCGAGGAGCGCCGCCGTGCGCCGCATGTGCTCTACGGCACGCTGCCGCTCAGCGAGATATTGTCGGCGGCGCGCTGGTGTACGCTCGCCTCGGCGGAGATCGAACGCTGCCATGCCGGTGGCGGCGTGCCGATCCTGTGCGGCGGCTCGGGTCTCTATCTCCGCACCTTGATGCAGGGAATAGCCGCCATTCCCGACGTACCGCCGGCGATCCGCGAACAGGCCAACGCGGAATGGCAACGCGTCGGCCCCGCTGCCTTTCGCGCGCGTCTGGCCGAAAAGGATCCTGCGATCGTCACCCGGCTGAAGCCCGGTGATCGCCAGCGTCATGTTCGTGCCTGGGAGGTGGTCGAAGCTACGGGTCGGCCGCTCAGCGAGTGGCAGAGGGACGCGGGTGAACCCGCACCGTGGTGCTTTACAACTGTCCTGCTGGCGCCCGAGCGGGCCTGGTTGCGGACGCGCATCGAAGCCCGCTTCGATGCCATGATCGGGCAGGGCGTGCTGGCCGAAGTCCGTGCCGTTTTCGACCGGTCTCCCGATCCGCGCTGGCCCGGCCTCAAGGCCCACGGCGCACCCGAACTCTTTCGCCATTTCCGCGGCGAGCTGCAGCTCGACAAGGCGCGCCAGATCGCCATCGACCACACCCGCCAATATGCCAAACGCCAGATGACGTGGTTTCGGCACCAGCTGACCCCGGATTTGGTGGTGGACCCTCTTTCGTCCGGCTCAACGTCGGCAGTCGCGCAATATTTGACCAAAACAGAGGTCTGAAACTTTACGTTTCATGCGTTTTGGAGTTGACCCTCCAGAACCCGGCCTCTATCTTCCGCGCCGCCGCAAACCCCGTTTTGCGGCACATTTGTCAGAGGAGACTGAGTGATGAAGCCCGAGGAGTCTGCCACGACCGGCGCCGATCTGTTGGTGAAAGCCTTGATCGACGAGGATGTCGAGGTCGTCTTCGGCTACCCCGGCGGCGCGGTCCTGCCGATCTACGATTCGCTGTTCAAGCAGAACCGGCTGCGCCACATCCTGGTGCGCCATGAGCAGGCGGCGGTCCATGCCGCCGAAGGTTACGCCCGTTCGACCGGCAAGGTCGGCGTCGTCCTGGTGACCTCCGGCCCCGGTGCCACCAATGCCGTCACCGGCCTCACTGACGCCCTGATGGATTCCATTCCCATCGTTTGCCTCACCGGCCAGGTGCCGACCCATCTGATCGGCAACGATGCCTTCCAGGAAGCCGACACCACCGGCATCACGCGGCCCTGCACCAAGCACAACTACCTCGTAAAGGCGGTGGGCAATCTCGCCCGCACGGTGCACGAGGCCTTCTATGTGGCGCGCTCCGGCCGTCCCGGTCCGGTCGTCGTCGACCTGCCCAAGGACGTGCTGATGAACAAGCACGACTACGTGGCGCCGCCCAAGATCCCGGTGGAACACAAGAGCTACCGCCCGCAGACAAAGCCCGACCCCCGGAAAATCGAACAGGCGGTCGAGATGATCGCGCGCGCCAAGCGGCCGGTCTTCTATGTCGGCGGTGGCGTCATCAATTCCGGACCGAAGGCGTCGAAGCTGCTGGCGCAGTTCGTCCGCATGACGGGCTATCCCATCACCAATACGCTGATGGGATTGGGCACCTTCCCGGCATCGGACAAGCAGTTCCTCGGCATGCTGGGCATGCACGGCACCTACGAGGCCAATCTCGCGATGCACGGTTGCGACGTGATGATCAACATCGGGGCGCGCTTCGACGACCGCATCACCGGCAACCTCACCAAGTTCTCGCCGGGCTCGAAGAAGATCCACATCGACATCGACCCGAGCTCGATCAACAAGAGCGTGCGCGTCGATCTCGCCATCGTCGGCGACGCGATGCTGGCACTTGAGGAGATGATCAAGCTCTGGAAGGCAAAGCAGCCCAAGGTCGATCTGAAGGCACTCAAGGCCTGGTGGGCCGAGATCGAGACGTGGCGTGCGCGCAACTGTCTCGCCTACAAGACCGGCGGCGAGACGATCAAGCCGCAGTTCGCGCTCGAGCGGCTCTATCATCACATCAAGAACACCGATCACTACATCACGACCGAGGTGGGTCAGCACCAGATGTGGGCGGCGCAGTTCCTGAAGTTCGAGCAGCCTAACCGCTGGATGACCTCGGGGGGCCTCGGCACCATGGGCTACGGCTTTCCCGCGGCCATGGGTGTGCAGATCGCCCACCCCGAGGCGCTGGTGATCGACGTGGCGGGCGAGGCCTCGATCTTGATGAACATCCAGGAGCTCTCGACCGTCGCGCAGTACAATCTGCCGGTGAAGATCTTCATTCTCAACAATCACTACATGGGCATGGTGCGCCAGTGGCAGGAGCTGCTGCATGGTGGGCGTTATTCGGAGAGCTATTCGGAGTCGCTACCCGATTTCGTCAAGCTCGCCGACGCCTTCGGCGCGGTCGGCCTGCGTTGCCATGAACCCGACAAGCTCGACGGCGTGATCGAGGAGATGATCAAGACCAAACGGCCGGTGGTTGTCGACGTGCTGGTCGACGAGGCGGAGAACTGCTTCCCGATGATCCCCTCGGGTGCGGCGCACAACGAGATGCTGCTGGGCCCCGACGACAAGGCCGGCAAGGTGTCGGAAGAAGGCATGGTGCTGGTGTGAACAAGGATAGTTCCATCGCCGCCCATACCGTTTCCGTCCTGGTCGCCAACGAGCCGGGCATTCTTGCGCGTGTGGTCGGGCTGTTTTCGGGCCGCGGCTACAACATCGAAAGCCTGACCGTCGCCGAGACCGATGCCAAGGAGAGCCTGTCGCGCATCACCATCGTCACCAAGGGCACGCCGATGATCATCGAGCAGATCATGGCGCAACTTGACCGGCTGGTGCCGGTGCATCGCGTGCGCGACCTGACTGTCGAGGGCCCCCACATCGAACGCGAACTGGCGCTGGTGAAGGTCAAGGGCGTCGGCGAGAAACGCGTTGAGGCGCTGCGCCTGGCCGACGTATTCCGCGCCAAGGTGATCGATGCCAAGACCGACTCGTTCGTCTTCGAAGTCACTGGCACGACCGGCAAGGTCCAGACCTTCATCGGATTGATGGAGTCGCTCGGCATGGTCGACGTCGGCCGTACCGGCATCGTCGCCATGTCGCGCGGTGGCGAGCCGCTCTAATAGCCGAGATTTACCGGACTGCCGGCGACGCGGCCCTCGACCTCGGCGAGGCTGGACGGCGTCTGGGTCAGCACGAACTGCGCCTGGGTGCGTCCCGCGAACCTCAGCGGATCGCCGGCCTCACGCTCCTGCATTTCGATGAACATCGTGCCTGAGGGCCTGCAGTCCCAGTTGGCGCTGAGACCGGGGGCCCTGACGCCAGGATAGCGTAGGCAGGTCTGGGTCAGCGGCTGGCCGCTGGCGCCGGTGGTGGTATCGACCTTCCATTCGCCGGCCAGGATCCGCCGCTCGCCGACCATCCAGACAAAATCCCGCCCGTCAGCTGTAGAATAATGGATCTGCGCCGGACCGGAGCTCCGGGTCCAGAACCAGGTATGGTTGCCCATGCCCCGCCGGGCCTGCTCGGGCGTCGAACTGGCGATGGCTTGGTTCATCTGCGGCATCGGTGCGGCGGCGACGCCCGGCACCGGCAGTGTTGAATATCTATCACCGCAGCCACCCAGGGCGGGGGCGATGAACAGGAGGGCGAGCGAAAAGCGAAGGGCTGACATGGGATTCGAGGCTGGCCTTTGCGGGTTGGGTTGTCTAGTAAGCCCCGTCGAAGGACAGAGCAAACACTGCCAGGAGGAATGGCCCCAATGCGTGTCTATTACGATCGTGACGCCGACGTGAACCTGATCAAGGGGAAAAAGGTCCTGGTCGTGGGGTACGGCAGCCAGGGCCATGCCCACGCCATGAACCTCCGGGATTCGGGCGTGAAGGACGTGCGCATTGCGCTGAAGCCCGGTTCGGCGACGATCAAGAAGGCCGAGGGTGCGGGCTTCAAGGTGATGACCCCGGCCGATGGCGCCAAGTGGGGCGACATCGTCATGATGTTGACGCCGGACGAGCTGCAGTCGGATATCTACAACGCCGATCTCGCGCCCAACATGAAGCCAGGTTCAGCACTTGCCTTCGCGCACGGGCTCAATGTCCATTTCAACCTGATCTCGCCGCGGTCGGACATCGACGTGTTCATGATCGCGCCCAAGGGCCCCGGCCATACCGTTCGTTCCGAGTATGTGCGCGGCGGCGGCGTGCCCTGCCTCGTGGCGGTGGCGCAGAATTCCTCGGGCAATGCGCTCGAGATCGGCCTCAGCTACTCCTCGGCGATCGGCGGCGGTCGCGCCGGTACCATCGAGACCAGCTTCAAGGAAGAGTGCGAGACCGACCTGTTCGGCGAACAGGTCGTGCTGTGTGGCGGCCTGGTCGAGTTGATCAAGGCGGGCTTCGAGACCCTGGTCGAGGCCGGCTACGCGCCGGAAATGGCCTATTTCGAGTGCCTGCACGAGGTCAAGCTGATCGTCGACCTGATCTACGAGGGCGGCATCGCCAACATGAACTACTCGATCTCCAACACCGCCGAGTACGGCGAGTACCGCTCGGGCCCGCGCATCGTCACCGACGAGACCAAGGCCGAGATGAAGCGCGTGCTGGCCGACATCCAGTCGGGCCGCTTCGCCCGCGACTGGATGCTGGAGAACAAGGTCAACCAGGCCTCGTTCAAGGCCATGCGCAAGAAGATGGCGGAGCATCCGATCGAGGAGATCGGCGCCAAGCTCCGCGACATGATGCCGTGGATCAAGGAAAAGGCGCTGGTCGACAAAGCTCGCAACTAAGCGCGCTGGCGGGCGGCAGCGCTTGTAGTTAAGCGCGAGAGCCCGCACGGTTCAGAAAGAAGCGAGGCGCCGAAACCCGGCGCCTCTTTTCTTGTCGGCCCTGCACTGTGCGGGATCCCGCGCATATGAATGTGCTGCCGCCTGCCGGCGAGTGTGAACGCGCCTAAATGATGTAGCCGCCGCCGGCCGCGTCGAGCATCGCGCCGGTGATGAAGGACGACTCGTCCGACAGGAGCCACAGGATTGCTTCGGCGATTTCGTGGCTCTGGCCGACCCGCCGCATCGGAATCGATGCTTCGATGCCGGCGCGGAAAGCGGTGTCCTTCAGCCGGCCTTCCGTCATCTCGGTCATGACCATCCCCGGCCTGATCGAGTTCACGCGGATGCCCTCGGCGGCGGCTTCCCGGGCAAACCCCTTGGTGAAGGCGTCGACCGCCCCCTTGGTCGCGGCATAGGCCGACGACCCCAGGCGTCCACCCAGGGTGGCGGCCATCGACGAGACATTGACGATCGCCCCGCCCGTGCCGCCGTTCATCGTCGACATGCGGCGGGCGGCCTCGCGGCAGCACAGCATCAGGCCGACCACGTTCACCGCGAACAGGTGGGCGAGAGCAGCGGCGTCGTAGGCGTCGACGCGGCCCGGGCCGGTGCTGATGCCGGCACTGTTGACGAGATGGGTGAGGGGCCCCAGCGACCGCTCGGTCTCTTCGAACATTCGGAGAATATCGGCCTCGCGCGCCATGTCGCCAGCCAGGGCGATGGCCTTACCGCCCTTGGCCTCGATGTCGGCGACGACCGCCCTGGCCTGCGCCTCGCGCGAGCGGTAGTTGATCGCGATCCGGTAGCCTCGTGTTGCCGCGCGGCGGGCGGTTTCGGCGCCGATGCCCGAGGCGCCGCCGGTGATGAGAAGGGTTTTGTTCATGGCGGCGATGATATAGTGCCGTCGACGCTTCGGGAGGAAAATCATGAAGGCCGCCGTTCTGTTCAAGCCCAACGAGCCTCTGCAGGTTCTCGAATGTGAGCTCGATCCGCCCAAGGCACTCGAGGTCCGGGTGAAAATGAGGGCAGCCGGCGTCTGCCAGAGCGACTGGCACGTCATGAACGGCGACTGGCCCTCGCCGATGCCGATCGTGCCCGGTCATGAGGCGGCGGGCGAGATTCTGGAATGCGGCCCCGGCGTCACCACGGTGAAGCCCGGCGACCATGTGATCTTCTCCTTCCGGCCGCATTGCGGGCGCTGCCGTTACTGCAGCCAGGGCCGCACCGTGCTGTGCATCGGCCGCGCCGGCTCGCCGCCGGGTGCGCTCTACGACGGCACCTTGCGCATCAAGCACAAGGGCCAGGGCATCAACCAGATGGCCCGCATCGGCACCTTCGCCGAAGAGGTCGTGGTGCCGGAGGAAATGGTGGTGCCGATCCGCAAGGACATGCCATGGCCGCAGGCGGCGCTGGTCGGCTGCTGCGTGGCGACCGGCGTCGGCGCGGTGACGCGTCATGCCAAGATCGAGGCCGGGTCGACCGTGCTGGTGATCGGCTGCGGCGGCGTTGGTCTCAATGCCGTGCAGGGTGCGATGCTGTCGGGCGCGTCGAAGATCATTGCGGCCGACATTCTCGACAACAAGCTCGAGATGGCCCGGACCTTTGGCGCCAGCCACACCATCAACACCGCCACCGACAACGACCCGGTGAAGAAGGTGAAGGAGATCGCCGGCGGCCTCGGTGTCGATTATTCCTTCGACGCCGTCAGCAACGACAAGACCCAGGCGCTGGCGTTCGACGCGCTGGCGCCCGGCGGCCATGCCGTCGCGGTCGGCATTTCGGCCGCCACGGTGCGCGCCAGCTACTCGCCCTTCATGATGGTTTTCAGCGAAAAGACGGTGAGCGGCACGTTCTACGGCTCGGTGCGACCCGACCTCGATTTCCCGGTGCTGGTCGACCACTACATGAACAAGCGGCTCAACATCGACGGCCTGATCAGCCGCACCTACAAGCTCGACGAGATCAACGACGGCTTCAAGCGCATGATGGCCGGTGAAGTCGCCCGCGGCGTCGTCGTCTTCGACTGATGGCCGATCTCGACGATTTCGGCCTCACCGACGAACAGAAGCTGATCCGGCAGAACGTGGCCGCGCTGCTGGTGCGCGTGCTGCCGGCCGAGGAGATCCGCCGACTCGATGCCGCCAGCGAATTCCCCCATGCCGCCTTCAAGGCGCTGGCCGAGGCCGGCTACATGGCGCTGCCCTACGATCCCGCCTATGGCGGCATGGGCGGCGGCCGCAAGGACCTGGTCGTGCTGGTCGAGGCGTTGGCCCGGCACTACAGCGGTGCCTCCTCGCTCTATCTGCCGACCGTGGTCTATGGCGGCATGCATCTGCAGCTCACGGCAGGCGAGCATCTGCGGCGGCGCTATCTGCCCGAAATCTGTGCCGGCAGGCTGAAGTCGGCCTTCGCGCTTTCCGAGCCCGACACCGGTTCCGACGCCTCGGGCATCAAGACGCGGGCGGTCCGTGACGGCAACGGCTATCGCCTCACCGGCCAGAAGCTCTACATCAGCGCCGCCCATGTCGCCGACTATCTGATGGTGGTGGCCAAGACCGACAGCGAGGCCAAGCACAAGGGGGTCACCCTGTTCTGGGTCGATGCGCGGGCGGCAGGCCTCACCATGAAGCCGCTGGAGACGCTGGGGCGGCGGACCACGCACGCCAACGAGATCTTCTTCGATGGCGTGTTCGTGCCGGCCGACCATGTGATCGGCGAGGAGAACCGCGGCTGGTCGGGCCTGATGAAGGGCCTCAATCTCGAGCGCCTGTGTCTTGCGGCGCAGGCCTGCGGCAACATGCATTTCGCGATCGAATACGCCAAAGCCTACGCCCAGGAGCGCGTACAGTTCGGCCAACCGATCTCGAAATTCCAGGCGATCCAGCACAAGTTCGCCGACATGCGGATCATGCTCAGGACCACCCAGGCGCTGACCTACCGGCTGGCCGACATGCTCGACGCCGGACTCAATCCGGTCGAGGAGACGGCAATCGCCAAGATCCAGGGTACCGACGGCGAATTCAAATGCGCCCATCTCGCCATGGAGATCATGGGCGGCGCCGGCTACACCATGGCGCACGACATCCAGCGCCTGTTCCGCGATGTGCGGGTGGGTTCGATCGGCGGCGGCACCAACGACATCCACCGCAACACCATCGCCAAACTGATGGGGCTTTAGACCGGGCGATGCGAAAGATCGGCGACGCATCGTTCTTCCGCATCGTCGACCGGTTGCTGGTGGCCGGCGCAACGCGGGCGCCGGCGGTGCGGTGGTCGATCGACGGCGTCGACTGGCGGCGCGAACGCCACAGCTATGCCGGCGCCGGTCATGGCTTTACCGTCGAAGTCACCACGGGCACAAAAGCGGGCAGCGCGGCGTGGACACTGGTCGTCGTGAAGGAGTACTGGCGGTCCGGTACCGGCGAGAGCATCAAGGCGCTGCAATGGGCCCATATCGATTCGGGCAACCGCGCCGACGTGGTCGACTGGCTGGAGCGGCAGGAACGCAAACTCGAGAGCGCATGAGGGCGTCATGGACATCGCGAAAATTCCGGTCGGACGCAACCCGCCGAAGGATCTCAACGCCCTGGTCGAGATTCCGATGGGCGGCGTTCCGGTGAAGTACGAGCTGGACAAGGAGTCCGGCGCGCTGTTCGTCGACCGCTTCCTGCACACCGCGATGTTCTATCCCGGCAACTACGGCTTCATACCGCATACCCTGTCGGCCGACGGCGACCCGTGCGACGTGCTGGTCGTGGGTCAGGTTCCGGTGGTGCCGGGCGCCATCATCCGCTGCCGCCCCGTGGGCGCGCTGATGATGGAGGACGAAGCCGGCATGGACGAAAAGGTCCTCGCGGTGCCGATCGACGCGCTGCATCCCTTCTACACCGGAATCAAATCCTACGAGGATCTGCCGACCGTGCTGTGCGAGCAGATCGCCCACTTCTTCCAGCACTACAAGGACCTCGAGAAGGGCAAGTGGGTGAGGGGCCTGCGCTGGGTCGGTCCGGCCGAGGCCGAGGGCCTGGTAAACGATGCCATCGAACGCGCGCGCACCAAGCGCTAGATCGGCTCGGTGAGGCTCAGCTCGATCTCCTTGGCGAATTCCGCGATCGAATAGAATTTCATCAGTTGGTCGCGACCCCAGGCGACGGGCGTCGACTTGACGAACATCAGGCCGGCAATGCGCCGGCTGGCAGTCTGCGCGCCTTCGGCGCGCTTGCGTCGCCGCGTCTCGTAGTGGCGCAGCGCCAGTTCGACTCCCATGGCGTCGGTCCGTCCCAACTCGTCGCCCAGCACCGCCGCCGACTCCATGGCCGTCGAGGCGCCGACACCGGCGGTCGGCAGGAAAGCGCAGGCCGAATCGCCCATCGGGACCACCCGGCCTTTCGACCAGCGCGGCACGCGGCAATCCTCGAGCTTCCGGAAAAACATGTCCTTGTCGCCTGCCGGCTTGGCGGCGAACAGGCCGGCGAGGCCGGCACCGGTGCCGACGCCAACTTCGGCCAGCACCTCATGGCCGATTTCATCGACCGGGCCGGCGGCGATCACGCCGATCCGGCCGCCTGTGGGATAGACACCGACGAAGCGTCCGGCCGCCCCAGTATTCGGCGACGGTCCTGTGAGGCGCCGCCGATGCCGGCGCCGACCACACCCAGCCGCCTCAACCGGTCGGCTTCATGGCGACGGACGGACGAATGGATGCCGTCGGCGCCGACCACGAGGTCGACGCGGCCGAGGCACTCCTCCGCGACAATTGACCCTCGACCATAGAACGCGCCGGGAATCCGTTGAATCGCCTTGCGAGACCCTGCCGGGCAGTCTAAACCGACCGCACCTTGGTGCCGGGCTTTGAGCAGACATCAATGCGAACGGTTTTTCGCCGCAATTACAGAGACTTAACTCAATGCTCTCGCGTGTGATCGGGCTATTCTCGGCGGACATGGGCATCGACCTCGGTACGGCCAACACCTTGGTCTACGTGAAGGGTCGGGGCATCGTTCTCAACGAACCGTCCGTCGTGGCGCTCACCACGCAGAGCGGCAAGCGGCAGGTTCTCGCCGTCGGCGAAGAAGCCAAGATGATGCTCGGCCGCACGCCGGGCAATATCCAGGCGATTCGCCCCCTGCGCGACGGCGTCATTGCCGACTTCGAGGTCGCCGAGGCGATGATCAAGCACTTCATCTCGAAGGTGCATAACCGCCGCAGCTTTGCCCATCCCCAGATCGTGGTCTGCGTGCCCTCCGGCTCCACGGCTGTCGAGCGCCGCGCCATCCAGGAATCGGCTGAAAGCGCCGGCGCTCGCAAGGTCTGGCTGATCGAGGAGCCGATGGCGGCGGCGATCGGCGCCGGCCTGCCGGTTACCGAGCCGACCGGCTCGATGGTGGTCGATATCGGCGGCGGCACGACCGAGGTTGCCGTGCTGTCGCTGGGCGGCATCGTCTATCCGCGCTCGGTGCGCGTCGGCGGCGACAAGATGGACGAGGCGATCATCGCCTATATCCGCCGCAACCATAACCTGCTGGTCGGCGAAAGTTCGGCCGAGCGCATCAAGAAGGCCATCGCATCGGCCTGCCCGCCCGAGGATGGCGAAGGCCGGACCATGGAGATCAAGGGCCGCGACCTGATGAATGGGGTTCCGAAGGAACTGGTCATCACCGAGCGGCAGATCTCCGAAAGCCTGCAGGAGCCGGTGAGTGCCATCGTCGAGGCCGTCAAGGTGGCGCTGGAGAACACCGCGCCCGAACTGGCCGCCGACATCGTCGACAAGGGTATCGTGCTGACCGGCGGCGGCGCCATGCTGTCGAACATGGACACCGTACTGCGCCAGGCCACCGGCCTGCCGGTCTCGGTGGCCGAGGATCCGCTGCTGTGCGTGGCGCTGGGCACCGGCCATGCCGTGGAGAACATCGGCCGGCTGCGCGGTGTTCTTTCGTCGATGTACTAACAGCCTGCTATCAGGCCGCACGCCCCGCCCGCTTTGGGGTAGAATGGGCACGAAATGGCGATCCGGGACGACTTCGAGGTAGTCGCGAGCCAGGTGCGCACGGTCGTGCAGCGCTTCGCTCTTGGCTTGCTCGTGATCGCCGCGTTCGGTGCCATGCTGGTGGGCAAGGCCGATACAGTGCTGGTCGAGCACGCCCGCGTGGTGGCGCTCGATCTTGCCAGCCCGGTGCTTGAGGCCATCGCCCGCCCGGTGGCCGCTGCCAACCGCGCCATTGCCGATCTCAAGGAATTCGCCTCGCTGCGCCAGGAGAATGCCCGCCTGCGCGAAGAGAACGCCCGGCTGCTCGCCTGGCAGACTGCCGCGCGGCGGCTCGAGAACGAGAACGAGCGGATGCGCGAGCTGGCGAATTTCCGCGAAGGCCCGGAGGCGTCGTTCATCACCGCCCGCATCGTCGGCGACAGCGTCAGCGCCTATGTACGCGGTGCCCTGCTCAACGTCGGACTGAGGGCGGGCGCGGCGTCGGGCCAGGCCGTGGTCACTGGCGAAGGACTGGCCGGCCGCATCGCCGAAGTGGGCGAGAACAGCGCGCGCGTGTTGTTCGTCACCGACGTGAATTCGCGCCTGCCGGTTCTGATCGAACGCACGCGCGAACGCGCCATCCTGGCTGGTGACAATTCCCCGCGGCTTCGCCTGTCGTTGCTGCAGAGCGTGGCCGGCGTTCAGCGCGGAGACCGCATCGTGACTTCCGGAGATGGCGGCAGCTTCCCGGTCGGCATTCCGATCGGCGAGGTGGTAGAGACCAGTGAAGGCAGTATCCGTGTCCGGCCGTTCGCCGATTTCTCCCGGCTCGAGTTCGTGCGGGTCGTCGACTACGGCGTCACCGGGCTGGTGAGCGGCGGTCCGGCGCCGCTGGCGGTACCGACCGGCGTGAGGGTCCGCTGACGTGGATATCTCCTGACATGAGGGCCGACGGGCTTTTCGCCATGCTCGACCGATGGGGCCGCTGGGCGCTCCCTGGCACGGTCCTGCTGTTCTTCGTGCTGCTCACGCTGGCACCGCTGCGGGCTCCCTATCTATCGGGTGCGCTGCCGCTGCTGCCGGCGCTGGTTGTCTTCCAGTTCAGCCTGGCCACGCCCGAGCGATTGCCGGGGCCGCTGCTGCTGGCGATGGGCATCCTGCTCGACCTCCTGCTGGGTGGCCCCGGGGCGCCGGTCGGCGTCAGCGCGCTCTGTTTCGTGCTGATTCGGGCGGCCGTCATCAACAACCGTCGCTATCTGGTGGGCGTGCCGTTCCTGTTTCAGTGGTTCGGCTTCTGCCTGCTGGCCTGGGGTTACGTGGTGCTGGTCTGGTTCTTCACCGCCCTGTGGACATGGACAGCCATCGATCCCGCGCCGGCAATGATGCAATATGTCGTGGTGGTCGTGATCTATCCGCTGCTTGCCCCATTGCTCGCCCGCGTGCGCGCACGCGACCCGTTGAACGTGCCCGACGGGTCGCGCGGCACCGCGCGGCCGGGCGAGACCACGTCGTGAAGGTCGGGTCATGAAGCCTTTCCGCAAGGGCGATGGCGAACGCAGCGGCCTGTTCACGCGCCGCGCGCTCCTGCTTGGGGGAGCGCAGGCGGTGCTGATGTCGGCCCTGGCCGGCCGGCTTTATCAACTCCAGGTCATCGAGACCGATCGCTTCGCCACGCTGGCCGACGATAACCGCATCAATCTGCGGCTGCTGCCGCCGTCGCGCGGGCTCATCTTCGATCGCACCGGCCAACCGCTCGCCGTCAACCGCAACAACTTCCGTGCCATGGCGACGTCCGATCGCGGCCGTGGTGCCGACGTTCTGGTGGATCGGTTGGACCAGATCCTCGGCCTCGGCGAGGTCGAACGGACCCGGCTGCTGCGCGATCTCAGGCGGAGCCGCAACGCCCAGCCGGTCGTGGTGCGCGAGAACCTCGGTTGGGAGGAGGTGGCGCGGCTCGAATTCAACGCCCCCGACCTGCCGGGGGTCTTCATCGATCTCGGCCAGTCGCGCGACTATCCCGAGGGCGAATTGATGAGCCACATCGTGGGCTACACCGGTCGCGTCTCCGACGAGGATCTGGCGGGCCGCGACGACCCGGTGCTGCAGCTCGCAACCATGCGCTTTGGCAAGAAGGGCGTGGAACGCTCGCTCGAGGACGATCTGCGCGGCCGGGCGGGCGCCGTCCAGGTCGAGGTCAACGCGGTCGGCCGCGTCGTGCGCGAACTCGACCGCACCGAGGGTCAGCCCGGTTCGAACGCGCTGCTCACCATCGATCTCGATCTGCAGCGCCTTGCCACCGAGAAGATCAGGGAGCACCAGAGCGGGTCGCTGGTCGTGCTCGACGTCGTCACCGGCGACGTCCTGGCCATCGTCTCGACGCCCGGTTTCGATCCCAACACCTTCGCGCGCGGCATCTCGCAGGCGGAATGGCGCGAGCTGCTCGACAATCCCGAGCGGCCGCTTCACAACAAGGCGATCGCCGGCGTCTATCCGCCGGGTTCCACCTACAAGATGGTGACGGCGCTTGCCGCACTCGAAGCCAAGGTGATCGACCCGTGGACGCGGCTGCCCTGCGTCGGCTTCATCGAGCTGGGCAACATCAAGTTCCATTGCTGGCTGAAGGCCGGCCACGGGTCGACCAACGTGGTCGAGGCCATCGCCCAGTCGTGCGACTGCTTTTTCTACGAGGCGGCGCGTCGTGCCGGCGTCGACCGCATCAGCGACATGGCGGCCCGCCTGGGTTTCGGCAAGCTGAGCGAGCTGGGTTTGCCCGGCGAATCCTCCGGCAATCAGCCGACCCGCGCCTGGAAGCAGGAGAAGATCGGCAAGTCGTGGCAGCACGGCGATACGTTCAATCTCGGAATCGGCCAAGGCTACATGAACGCCACGCCATTGCAGCTTGCCGTCATGACCGCCCGCATCGCCAACGGCGGCTACGAGGTGCAACCCAACCTGCTGCTCGCCAAGTCGACGCCGCGCGAGGAGCTTGGCCCGCCGGCGCCCCGCGACAAGCCGACGGCGCCGTCGCTGCGGCTCGATCCCAAGCATCTGGCGGTGATCCGCGACGGCATGAACCAGGTCGTGAATTCCAGCCAGGGCACCGCCAACGCGCTACGGGCGCGTGACCCGGCGCTGGCATTCGCCGGCAAGACCGGCACCGCCCAGGTCAAGCGCATCACCGAGCGCGAACGCGCCATGGGCATCACCCAGGACTCGCTGCCCTGGCATTTGCGTCATCACGCGCTGTTCGTATGTTACGGCCCGGTCGACAATCCGCGCTACGCCTGCGCCGTCATCATCGAGCACGGGCAGGGCGGCGGCAAGACCGCGGGACCGATCGGCCGCGATGTACTGGCCGAGACCATGAAGCGTGACCCTTCGCGCCGGACCGACCGTTTCCGCAAGATGGCGTCGCGGTGAGCGTCGCGCTCGATGCCCCCGCGCCGGTCGGCTTTGCCGAGAAGATCTGGCGCATCAACTGGGGCCTCGTGCTGGTGCTGACGGCGATCGCCGGCATCGGCGTGCTGGCGCTCTATTCGGCGGCGGGCGGCCGCTTCGAGCCATGGGCGGCGCGCCATGCCGTGCGCTACGGGGCGGCCTTCAGCCTGATGCTTGTGGTGGCGCTGATCCATCCCAAGGTGTGGCTGACGCTCGCCTGGCCGATCTACATCGTCTCGCTGCTGTTGCTGATTGCCGTCGACGTGATCGGCAAGATCGGCATGGGCGCCCAGCGCTGGCTGGTGATCGGGCCGATGCAGATCCAACCTTCGGAGATTGCCAAGGTGGCGATGATCCTGGTGCTGGCGCGCTACTATCACGGCCTGCGCAAGGACCAGGCGGCGCAGTTCCTCTACACCCTGCCGCCGCTCGCGCTGATCCTGGTGGTGGTGGGCCTGGTCATGGTCCAGCCCGATCTCGGCACGGCGATGATGGTGTTGCTGGCCGGCGGCGCCATCCTGTTCGTGGCCGGCGTGCGGCTATGGATGTTCCTGGTTGCCGGTTTGGCCGCCGTCGCCAGCCTGCCGATTGCCTGGTCGTTCATGCACGAATACCAGCGCAAGCGCGTGCTCACCTTCCTCGATCCCGACCGCGATCCCCTGGGCGCCGGCTATCACATCACTCAATCCAAGATCGCCATCGGGTCAGGCGGCCTGTTCGGCAAGGGTTTCCTGGGAGGCACGCAGTCGTCGCTGAACTTCCTGCCGGAGAAGCAGACCGATTTCATCTTCACGACCTTCGTCGAGGAATGGGGCATGCTCGGCGCCTGCGTCCTGCTCGGCCTGTTTGCCCTGGTGCTGGTCTGGGGGTTTTCAATCGCCTTCCGCAGCCAGCACCATTTCGGCCGGCTGCTGGCGCTCGGAGTCACCGCCATGATGTTCCTCTACGTCTTCATCAACATCGCCATGGTCATGGGCCTCCTGCCGGTGGTCGGTGTGCCGCTGCCGTTGGTCAGCAACGGCGGCACCGCCATGGTTTCGGTGATGTTTGCCTGCGGCCTGCTGATTGGGGTCAACGTTTACCGCGATGCCCAACTGCCGCGGACCCGTTAGGATTCGACGGGATTTCTTTGTCCCGGGGCTATCGACAAGGGGAATATGCCTTGGTATAGCCGCGCCGCTTCCGGGCAATGTCCCCAGCGATCGGGGGGCGCATAGCTCAGTTGGTAGAGCAGCTGACTCTTAATCAGCGGGTCCCAGGTTCGAGCCCTGGTGCGCCCACCA
>ERZ890510.735-NODE-735-length-24484-cov-5.397806_pt1 | contig 24484 bp, 23 predicted proteins | sample MGYA00521265_ERZ890510 | MGnify/ENA primary metagenome ERZ890510 (study PRJEB32303, sample SAMEA104408624) | aquatic metagenome | biome: Brackish water; feature: Chemocline; material: water | place: Baltic Sea | collected 2014-10-26T21:54:00 | depth 110 m ...
ATGCCTTTTGGTTTCAGCTCAAATACCTCTGGCAGGAGCGCCGCCAGTTCCTCGTCGGTAAGCACGCCGGAGCCATAGGTGTCCACCAGGATCGATACGGGTTCGGCGACGCCAATGGCATAGGCCAACTGTACCTGACAGTGCTCGGCAAGCTCAGCGGCGACAACATTCTTGGCCACGTAACGGGCCATATAGTGGGCGCTGCGGTCGACTTTTGACGGGTCCTTGCCCGAAAAGGCACCACCGCCGTGGGGACAATAGCCACCGTAGGTGTCGACGATAATCTTGCGCCCGGTCAGGCCACAGTCGCCGTGCGGTCCACCCACCACGAAAATACCCGTGGGATTTATGTGATACTGGGTGTCCGGAGTCAGCAGCTTCTTCGGGATCACCTTCCGGACTTCAGCGATCATGTCCCGTTCAATGCGGGCATGGGTGACATCGGGATCGTGTTGCGTGGAGACGACGACTGTGGTCACACGCTGCGGCTTGCCGTCGATGTACTCGACCGTGACCTGCGATTTGGCATCCGGTCGCAGGTATTCGATCGTGCCCTTCTTTCGCACCTTGGCCAGTTGCTGCAGGATCTTGTGCGCCAGGGTGATGGGCAGTGGCATCAGGGATGCCGTTTCGCGGCAGGCATAGCCGAACATCATGCCCTGATCGCCGGCGCCCATCTCCGCGTGCAGCCCCTGTGACTCGGTCACGCCCTGAGAGATGTCGGGAGACTGTTGATCGAGCATGACCGAAACGCCGCACGACCGGTAGTCGAAGCCGTAATCGGGATTCGTGTAGCCAATGTCCTTGATCACCGCCCGCACCGTCGACTGAATGTCGACATGCGATTTGGACGTGATTTCGCCGGCGATGACGACCTGACCCGTCGTGACGAGGGTCTCGCAGGCGACGCGCGAGTTCTTATCCCCCGCAAGCATCGCATCGAGGATGGCATCTGAGATCTGGTCAGCAACCTTGTCTGGATGCCCTTCGGAAACGGATTCGGATGTAAACAGGTAGTGACTCACCTGTGCTTTCTCCTTGTGTTGGGGCATGGATGATTATCGGATTTGTACGGAGCTTGCGTCATTTTAACTCGTGATCTGTGACAGGTCACCAACGTTGAGGCTGCTCGGCCGTCCCGTGACGACCGCCTGGAAGCCGATGATCGAATCCTCAAGTACGATGTTCTCGACCACCGCCTCTTCTCCCACAATGCTGTTGCGCACAACGGCCTGTCGTACGCAGGCACCTGCACCCACCGAAACGTGGGGACCAATGACGGACTGACTGACCCTGGCTGTGGGGTCGATATGGGCCGGTGGCACGATGACGACATCAGCGTTGACATCAGGGACGGGGCGACCCTCCAGCATGACACGGTTGGTCTCGAGCAATGTCTCACGCGTGCCGCAGTCGAACCAGTCGGCTATGGGGAAGATACCGAATTCTGCCCCTTCATTGACCATCGCCTGAAAAGCGTCGGTGACCTGGAACTCGCCCCTTGTGCGCTGTTCGTTACGGATGAGTGTACCGAGGCAGGCGTACAGGCGCCGGCTGTCGCGTATGAAGTTGACCCCGACGATGGCCAGATCCGAGACAAACTCAGCCGGTTTTTCCACGAGCCCCGTGACTCGGCCCTCCTCGTGCTGCACGACACCAAAACGGCTTGGGTCATCGACCCGCTTGACGCCTAGATGGCCATCTCCCGGACGACTCAGCACATCCGCCAGATCGGCCTGGAAAATCGTGTCGCCATACACCATCAACTGGGGATCATCACCAACGACATCTCGTGTCAGCCAGATCGCATGGCCGAGGCCGAGAATCTCCTTCTGTTCGACGAATTCGACCTGGCGAAAATCACCCCGATCGGTCACGTAGTCGACGATACGATCCCCCAGAAAACCGACGACGAGGACGATCCGTTCGATACCCAGGGGTACCAGTTGATCGAGGATGTGGCCGATGATGGGCTTGCCCGCCACATGCAGCAACGGCTTGGGCCGCGTGTGCGTGTGTGGCCGCAGACGGGCGCCGAACCCGGCAACAGGAAGGACAGCCCAGAGGCGCTCGGTCTCCATTATGGCCCTTCCTCCGGACGGGGCGGACGAGCGGTGAGAAAGGTATCCTTCATGACCGCTTGCACCCGGGCGCGGACCTCGGCTCCCGAGCTCATTTTGAGGCTCTCGCGCGCGATCTCGCACGCCGTGGCGATGTTGGCGGCGAGCACGACTTCCTTCAGCTCCGGGATCTGCGCAGAACTGACGCTCAACAGGCGAACCCCCAGCCCCATGAGTATCACAGCGGCGACGGGATCGGCCGCCATGGCACCACAGATGCTGGCAGGAATCGCGGCGGCGGCGGCGGCATCCGTAACCTGCCGGATCAGCCGCAGCACCGCCGGATGCAGTGGATCGTACAGACCGGCGACACGCGCGTTGCCGCGATCGACGGCCAGGGTGTACTGGACCAGGTCATTGGTCCCAAGGCTGAAGAAATCGACCTCCTGCGCCAACTGTTCGGCCATGATGGCGGCGGAAGGCACTTCGATCATGACGCCAACCTGACAGTCCTTCTGATGAGCGATCCCCTGTTGCTCCAGCTCCTGCTGGACCTGATGGATCACCTCTTTGGCACGACGGACCTCGTCGAGGCCACTGATCATGGGCAGCAGGATGCGCGCATTGCCATGCACACCAGCGCGCAGGATGGCCCGCAGCTGGGTCCTGAAGAGATCCGGCGTATCGAGGCAGATTCGAATACCCCGCCAACCAAGGAAGGGGTTGGCCTCGGCGACCGAATCAACGGCGTGTGTCAGTTTGTCACCGCCAAGATCGACGGTACGAATGACAACCGGATGGGGTGCCATGGCACGCACGATGTGGGCGTAGGCATCCAGTTGCTCGGCTTCGGAGGGCAAACGATATCCGAGGTAGAGGAATTCGGTACGCATCATGCCGACACCGCGGGCCCCGCTAGCCACGGCCTGCTCGATTTCCTGCGGCAGATCGACGTTGGCCAGCAGCGTGATGTGGACACCATCCGCCGTCACCGCCGGCAGCTCGGTGCGCTGGCTCAGTTCGCGCTCGCGGCGCACCTGGCGACGCAACAGTGCACGATAGTAACGAACGGTTTCCACATCCGGACGGATGTGGACTGTGCCCGTGTCGCCATCGACGACGACGAGATCCCCTGTCGATACCAGGTGCGACGCTCGTTCCGTGGCAACCACCGTGGGCAGACCGAGGGAGCGGGCAATGATGCTGGTATGCGACGTTGCGCCACCCGCATCGGTGACAAGGCCCTTCACCAGTCGGCGCCCAAGTTGGGCCGCTTCGGACGGCAGCATGTCGCGTGCAAAAATGACGGTATTGGAACGTGCGTTCTGCAGTCCCGAGAGAGATCCTCCCGCCAGCTGCACAAGAACCTGATGCTCAATGTCCTTGAGATCGCCGACACGGGCACGCAGGTACTCGTTGTCGATTTTCTCAAAGCCCTGGCGCAGGTGCGCCATGGTCTCTGCGAAGGCTCGTTCTGCGACCCAATTGTTGGCGCGAATGCGTTCGATCGTGCCATCCTTCATCAGCATATCATCGAGCATGGCCAGTTGCGCTTCGAAGATCAGGGCCAGGTCGGCTCCGTGCTCGTGTTCGACGCGCTGGCGGGTGCGTCGCATATCCTCAGACACGGAGGCGAGTGCCGCATGGAAACGCAGGACCTCTGCCTCGATGCGATGTGTCGGAACACGTCGTCGCGATACAGCAGGGCGCTCGGCCCGATGGGTAAGTGCCTTGCCGATGGCTATACCAGGGGCGGCGGCGGTGCCTTCAAGTCTCAGGTGTTCTCGCTTCGTTCGGTGCACGGCGATTCCCTAGATGCGGCCTTCGAAGTCACCGCCGAGCAATTCTGTGACGGCGTCGACGGCGGCCTGTGCGTCTGCCCCTTCGGCTTCCACGAGCACTTCGGCACCCGTCTCCGCCGCCAGCATCATGACACCCATGATGCTCTTGCCGTTGATGCGGCTGACGTCTCCTTTGCTCAGGAAGATATCTGCCTCGTAACGTGATGCCGCCTGCACCAGCAGTGTTGCGGGACGGGCATGGATGCCCAGCACGTTGGTGACGGTGACTCGCTGTTCAATCATCCTTGTCTTCCGTTTTTTTCACTGCGCACAGCCGTTGGCCGCTTGCAGTTGTTCGTTTCGCATCAATGGCGCCGGCGACGGATCCGATCCCACAAACCGGGACGCTCGGCAGATTCGGCACGGGGACCGGGTTCAACCGGCTCGCCAATCAGCACACGACGCGGATTGCGTGCAAACAGACGCTGCGCTTCCTCGGGCCCAGCCAGCGCCAATACCTGCTCGTACGCCGAGCGCAGCGCCACAGGCCGTTTTTCCAGATCGTGCCCATCACTGCCGACGAAATCCGCCTGCCCCGACTCGGCCAGGTGAATGGCAGCCGCCTGCGCCCGCCGGCCGAAACGGCCACGGAGACTGCCGGCATTGATCTGCAGCAGCAGATCCTGGGCGCGCAATTGTTCCATCCGACCCGGATCGCCAGCCAGGTCGCGGTGCCGCTCGGGATGGGCCAGCACCGGGCGGAACCCAGCGGTCCGGATCTCGAAAAACGCCTGCTCCAGGCCGGGCGACAACGGACCGGGGGGCAAGTCGACCAGTACGTAGGGTCCACCCGCCAGGCGGGCAACCGAGGTTGTCCGGACCAACCCGGCCAGGCCGAAGCGAAAGCCCAACTCGGCTCCCAGGTGCAACGTTACACAAAGGCCTGCGTCGGCGACGGTGGCGGCGAACTCTGCGAAGCGTTGGCGCAGAATCTCGCCTCGCGCCGGACCGTCGTCGGCCCGGTAGTGAGGGGTCAGAATTACATCGCCAACACCCTCATCCACGGCGCGCCGCAGCATATCGAGACCCGTGGCAAGACTATCGGCACCATCATCAACGCCGGGCAATGCGTGGCAGTGAATATCGACGAAACCGTCCATTCCGCCGAACCCGGGTTAGCCGTCAACGTGAACAGCCGCAGCGAGGTCCACGAGCCGAGCAGGGTCGTCTTCGACGGCCGTTCCGGTGACGACGAATGCCGCTCCTGCCTCAACCTTTTCGCGCGCTGCCTCGGGATCACGGATACCACCACCAACAATAACGGGCAAATCGACATATCCGGAGACGGCACGAATCATGGACACTGGCACGGAGGCGGCAGCACCACTGCCGGTTTCCAGATACACCAGTTTCATTCCCAGATACTGGGCGGCCAGCGCGTGGGCCATGGCAATGTCATCCTTGCTCCGCGGAATCGGTCGGGTCGCGCTCATGTATTCTACAGAGGTCAGCGTGCCAGATTCGATCAGCATGTATGCCGTAGGAATGACCTCGACACCATACTCCTTCAACAAAGGCGCGGCGCGCACGTGCTGACCGATCAGCAGTTCGGCATTGCGCCCACTGACCATGCTGAGGAACAGAATCGCATCTGCCGTATCGACCACCTGCCCCGCGTCACCGGGAAAGGAGATGACCGGAATGTCGACGATTTGGCGCAGGCGCTCAAAAAGCCGGGTGTTGCCGGTGGCAGATAGCATCAGACTCGTACCCACCAGAATCGCGTCGGCGTCGGCGTCGGCACACATCAAGGCGCGGCGCTCGAGTTCTTCCAGGGACAGGCGGTCCGGATCGAGCAGCGTAAGGTATCCTGCACCCCTGCGGGCACGCACGTCCAGCAGCCGTTGGAGGGTCGTCGTCATCCTCTTTGTCACTTCTGTGTCAGACATCGACGGATGATCTCCGGCACGGCAGCAATCGCCTCACCAATCTTGCCAGGATCCTTGCCGCCAGCCTGTGCCATGTGTGGCTTGCCGCCGCCGGATCCGCCGGCGATCAGAGCCACTGCCTTGACCACATCCCCCGCCCGAAGGCCCCGGTTCTTGATCAGGTCGTCCGTCACCACAGCGATGAAGGAGACCTTACCGGCGACATCCGCGCCGAGAACACCGACACCACTTGTCAGCCCTTCACGGATGCCATCGGCCATGGAACGCAGTGCCTCGATGTCATCGACCTGCACACGACTGGCGACAACGCGCACGCCGTCGATATCGATGGCCCCCGTGGTCAGATCCGCTGCACTGTCGCCGGCGGCACGACGGCGTGCGTCAGCGAGTGCCTTCTCCAACTCGCGGGTCCGATCCTGCAGGAGCCGTACCTGGTCCGGCAGCCCTTCCGCAGGCACGTTGAGCAACTGGCTGATTTCTCCGAGCAGCTGACGATGCTGCCTGGCGGCCCGTTCCGCGCCGGCGCCGCTGAGTGCTTCGATGCGACGCGTCCCTGCGGCGATACCGCTTTCGATGCTCAGATCGAAGGCGCCAATCTGTCCGGTGTGTCGCACATGCGTGCCACCACACAGCTCGAGGCTGAATTCGGCGATCTTCACGACACGGACACGGTCACCGTACTTCTCACCGAACAGCGCCCGGGCGCCCAGCTTCTTGGCCTGGTCGAGACCCTCTTCGAAAGTGGCGATTTCAAGGTCGGCGCGGATCTGTTCGTTGACGATCTGCTCGACCTGTAGCAGTTGCTCGGGCTCCATGCCCTGGAAGTGCGAAAAGTCGAAACGCAGCCGATCTGCCGACACAAGGGAACCCATCTGTCCGACATGGTCGCCGAGAGTTCGACGCAGGGCCTCATGCAACAGATGCGTGGCGGTATGGTTGCGCGCCGCCGCGGCGCGGCTGACGACATCGACAGCAGCATGCACGGCGGCCCCTGCTGCCGGCAGCTCGCCGTCAACAAGGCGGCCTTCGTGCACGATCCCACCACGAGCCTTGAGGGTGTCGTCGATCTCGATGCGGAAACCATCCCCCTGCAACAGGCCCCGATCACCAACTTGCCCGCCGGACTCCGCATAGAATGGTGTCGCTGCGAGCACGACCCGGGCCCTGCCGTCAACGATTTCTGCGTGGGCTGTGGTCGTGTCCGTCTCGAGATCGTCGTAGCCGATGAAACGGGAATGCGCACCGGCCACCGCATCTCCCACACCCTCTACGGCACGAAAGCGTCCCTTGGTTGCAGCGCGGCCACGCTGCCGTTGATCATCGAGTTCAAGCTCGAATCCGGCCGTATCAACAACCAGGCCACGTTCGCGGGCCATCAGTTCGGTCAGGTCTAGGGGGAAGCCGTAGGTGTCATAGAGCAGGAAGGCATCACTGCCAGAGATATCACCCTTGGCGCTGAGTCGGGCGAAAATATCAAGCCCACGGTCGAGGGTATGGCCGAAGGACTCTTCCTCTGCCTTGATCACCATGGCCACATGAGCGGCCTTGGCGGCGGCTTCGGGAAACACGTGCGCCACGGTATCCAGCAGAGGCTGGACAAGCCGGTGCATGAAGGGATCGTGTTGGTCCAGTTGGCGCCCGAAGCGGGATGCACGACGCAGAATTCGGCGCAATACGTACCCACGGCCGTCGTTTGCCGGCATGGCGCCGTCGGCGATGGCAAAAGTCAGTGCCCGGATATGATCAGCGATGACCCGCATGGGGACGCGACCACTGTCACTGTCGGGGTCACCACCGGTGACATCGGCGATGCGTTCGATCAGGGGACGGAAGACGTCGGTGTCGTAGTTGCTCGTCTTGTGCTGCAACAGACTGCACAAGCGCTCGAATCCGGTTCCCGTGTCCACGTGCTGCGCGGGCAGAGGCTGCAGAGCACCGCTGTCGTCGCGATTGAACTGGATGAATACGAGATTGCCGATCTCAACGAAATCGGGTCCATCCTTCCGGAACAACGCCTCGTTCTGCAGACTGAGGTCATCCCCGAGGTAGTAGTGCAGTTCTGAGCAGGGGCCACACGGGCCGGTCTCCCCCATTTCCCAGAAGTTGTCCTTCGCCGGCAGCCGCACGATGCGGTCCGTCGGCAGATCGGTCACCTTGCTCCACAGCCCCTCTGCAACCTCGTCGGCGGGCACACCCTCGCCCCCCTCGAAGACCGTCGCCCAGAGACGCTCTTTCTCGAGACCAAAGTGCTCCGTGACCAACTCCCAGTGCCACTGGATGGCCTCCTCCTTGAAGTAGTCTCCAAAGGACCAGTTGCCGAGCATCTCAAAAAAAGTGTGATGCCAGGGACTGATGCCGACCTCTTCCAGATCGTTGTGTTTACCGGATACGCGAATACACTTCTGCGTATCCACGGCCCGCGTATAGGACCTGCTTCCCAGACCGAGGAACACGTCCTTGAATTGGTTCATTCCGGCGTTGGTGAAATACAGCGTCGGATCGTCCATGGGTACAACGGACGCACTGGGCACACGCGTGTGGGCCTTGCCTTCGAAGAAGGACAAGAATGTCTCGCGGATGTCTTCGGACTTCATTTTCTAATCACCACTTTCGATTTCAGACCAGGCGCGTTCCACCGCCTGACGGGTCGTATCCGGATCAAAGCCACGGCGAGCCAGTAGACCGTACATCCGACGCTGCCCCTTGACTTTTTCCAGACCTGCATAACGGCTACGACTGCGCAGCAACAACTCGAGAGCTTCGTCCGGAGAACCCAGATCCTCGTCAAGTTCCTGCAAAATCTGCTCGATGACCTGCTTGTCGATGCCGCGACGCAGCAGATCGCGCATGACCTTGGGTACCCCCTCCGGCCGGCGCTCGCGCCGCGTCTCGATCCAACGTCGGACAAATTTGTGATCGTCGAGCAGACCCAAAGCCTCCAGATCAGCTACCACAGTGTCAATATCAGCTACTTCGCGGCCGCGCTTGAGAAGGCGTTCACGCATCTCCCTCACGGACCGATCCCGCACCCCCAGAAATTCCAGCGCAATGCGCCGGGTCTTGTTCAGCGCCTCGGCGTCAGACACAGGGGCGTTACTCCGTTGCATCGTCATCTGTTGGCGCCGCCGGAGAATCTGCATCTGTGCCGGTCGGTGGTGTCAGCCCCAGCGCGACGCGCAGTCGGGTCTCGAGATGCTGCGCCACCGCAGGATTGTCGGACAGGAACTGACGAGAATTCTCCCGTCCCTGCCCCAGGCGTTCGCCGTCATAGGAAAACCAGGTGCCAGCCTTGTCCACGAGACCTTGTTCCACGCCAATATCCAGCAGATCTGTTTCACGCGACACGCCGATCTGCTCACCGGCATAGTAAATGTCGAACTCGGCCTGCCGGTAGGGTGGAGCCAGTTTGTTCTTGACGATTTTCACGCGCGAGCGGCTGCCGATCGTGGTGTCGCCATCCTTGATGTGGCCTACCCGTCGGATATCGACACGGACGGAGGCATAGAATCCCATGGCCCGGCCCCCGGTTGTCGTCTCCGGGTTACCGAACATAACGCCAATTTTCATACGCAACTGATTGATGAAGATGCAGCACGTGCGCGAACGCGCGATGCTGCCAGTCAGTTTGCGCAGTGCCTGCGACATGAGCCGGGCATGCAACCCCATGTGCGAGTCACCCATGTCCCCCTCGAGTTCGGCCTGCGGCACCAGAGCCGCCACCGAATCGAGCACGACGATGTCGAACGCACCGGAACGGACGAGTGTCTCGACGATTTCCAGAGCCTGCTCACCGGAATCAGGCTGCGAGATGATGAGATTCTCGACATCGACGCCAATACGTCGGGCGAAAGTGATATCGAGTGCATGCTCGGCGTCGACGAAGGCCGCTGTCCCACCGGCGCGCTGCGCTTCGCGGATCGCGTGCAGTGAGACCATCGTCTTGCCTGCCCCCTCGGGGCCATAAATCTCGACGATGCGCCCCCGAGGATACCCGCCGATGCCCAGGGCCAGATCGATGGACAGCGATCCGGAGGGTATCGCTTCGACTTTGACAATGCCACCTTCGGCCCCCATGCGCATGATGGAGCCTTTGCCGTACTGCTTTTCGATCTGTGAAATCGCCAGATCGAGGGCCTGCTGCTTGCCTGCCTCATTCGGCGCTTTGCCGTTGCTGTCCTTCTTAGCCATGGTCTCTTGGTTCCCCTTGGATCGGATGGTGTCGCCGCTGGCCGAACTTTACAGAAAAGCCAGAGCAGCATGCAGCAGCAGATTGCCCATAATACCGGCGGCCACATCGTCCAGGACAATGCCCCACCCGCCGTGCAACGCTTCCAGCTGCCGTGCCGGTGGTGGCTTGAGAATGTCGAGGATGCGGAACAGCACAAAGGCGGCCAGCGTCATCCACAAGCCGTGGGGGAGAAATGCCACTGTAAACAGAAAGCCGGCAGCCTCGTCGATAACGACAGGCCCCGGATCCTCTCGACCAAGAGCCCGCGCTTCGGCCCCAGCCGTCACGACGGCGACAGCGGTGACGACAGCCAGCAGGGCGATCCACGCCATCGGCGTCAGATCGCCGCCAAAGAAAAACCAGGCTATGGCGGTGACAGCCGAACCCGCCGTACCAGGTGCGATCGGTGCCCGGCCGGAAAACAGCACCGTTGCGATGGCAGTCCGGAGGAAGGCGACCGCTCCTTGGGGCTCTGCGCCTCGATCGTCCAGTTTACGCCGATCCTGTGCGGAAGAAGTAATGGAACCCGGACATCAAGGTAAGCGCGAGAACTGCAACCATCATGCCGTTACTCAGCGCTGGCAACCAGACCCGGGCCGCCTGCAGTCCATCCCATTCGTAGTAAGCAGCCAGTTCCTGCAGGCCGACGAGGGTCAACAGAACGATGACGGTGATCAATTGTACGGTGGTTTTCCACTTGGCCAGCCTTGAGGTCTCCATCATGCGTCCCTGATAGAGCCCATACATACGCATGCCCGTGATAACGACATCGCGAACAACAATGGGTGCCACCAGCCAGGCGCTGACAATCCGTTCGAGTGCCAGCGCAACCAGCGCCGACGTGACCAGAACCTTGTCGGCCAGGGGATCCATGAAACGGCCGAATTCGGTGACACAGTCACGCGCCCGGGCCATGCGGCCATCATACAGGTCGGTGAGCGACGCCAGCAGGAAGAGGATGACGGCGCCGCCCCGCCAGATCGGCGTCTCCGCGAACAGCATCAACAGAAACAGAGGCGTGGCAAAGATCCGTGATACCGTCAGAATGTTGGGCAGGTTGACGATGGTCGAGCGCCCGTTGGCCGTGTCCGTCATTGGAAGGTGGTACGGCCCTGCAAGGCGTGCGTGAGTGTTGTGCGATCTGCCAGATCGAGATCGGAACCAGCAGGCAGACCCCGCGCCAGACGTGTGACGGTTGTCTGCCCCGCCAGGCGCTGGTGAATGTACTCGGCCGTTGCCTCACCTTCGGCACTGGCATTGTGCGCCAGAATCACCTCACGAACAGCGTCACGCCGAACCCTTTCAATGAGTTCATCGATGCGAAGATCGGCCGGCCCAATTCCATCAAGCGGACTGAGCGCGCCGCCGAGGACATGGTAGGTCCCGCGCAGCAGATCACTGCGTTCCAGGGCCAACGCATCGCTGGCCTCCTCGACAACGCAGATCACGGCCTGATCGCGATTCGGATCGCGACAGACATGACATAACTCCTGGCCACGCTCCGTGAGATTGAAACAACGGGTGCAATTGCCAATGTTCTCGCGAGCCCCGCGGATCGCCTCGGCCAGAGCCTGGGCTTCCTGGGCCGGCGATTTCAGCACGTACAGAGCGAGTCTCTGTGCCGTCTTGCGGCCGATTCCTGGAAGTCGGGCCAGGGCCGTGACAAGATCTTCGAGTGGTTGGGGGCCCATGAGGACTCCTAGACCAACTCGCCGTCGATCGCCTCGAGCACCGCCCGCACGGGCGGCGCAAGATCACCTGCGGCAGTACGAGTCGATGGGGCTGGCGCTGGCGCTGGCGCTGGAGATGACGATGGCGCGTAGTCGGGATCGGCCGCCGGCGGCGGGGTCGCAGCAGGTGGTTCAGCGGCCCCACCGTCACCTGCGTCGATACTACAGCGGATACGCAACTGGTGGCCGGTGAGCTGCGCGATGGCGACAGCAACCGCTTCGTGGGCCTTGGCCACCAGTCCCATGGCAAAACGGTTGTGCGGAGCAAAGTACAACGTCAATATGACACCATCGAGCTCCATGCGCGTGACTTCCTCAAGGAAGCTGCCCACCGTTGGTTGTGCCTGGCGCAGGCGATCTGTCACCCTGGGCCAGTCCTGGCGCAGTTCGCTGGTATCCACAGGTCCCGCCGCCACTGTCGTAGCTGCCTCCGGCAATTCTGCGCCGGGCCCGTCTTCGCGTTGTGGTGGCGGCACAGGAGGGAGCGGGGCGGCCTCGACATGGCTCTGCGTGGGAACGGGTGCCCGGGCGACGACGGGTGCCGCCGCTGCGGCGGGCTGTGGGCGTGAAGCGGGTCGAGAGCCGCCACCCATCACTGCCGCTTCCAACGCGGTCAGTCGGGTCAGCAAGCGCCCCACGTCAACGGCCTTGCCCATGTGAGCCAGGCGCACGAGGGCCAGTTCCACACGGAAGCGGGGTTGCAGCGAACGGCGCAGTTCCGCCTCGAGTTCCATCAACGTCTGCACGATACGCAGCAGATCCTCTTCGGTGAAGGCAACGACGGACTCTTCGTAGCGGGCCCGCTCTGTGTCTGCAACTTCGAGTTTTGCCGCCGAGCCCTGAACTCTGGTGAACAGCATGTGACTGGTATGTTCGGCGAAACCGCGGACGAATTCTTCGATGTCGCCACCGTCGTCAATAACGGCTCCCACCAGGTCGAGCAGTCGCGCCCCCTCGCCGGCGGCGATGGCAGCTGCGGTGTCGAAGAACACACTCCGATCCACGAGGCCGAGGACATCACCAACCGTCTGTGCTGAGACCCTGTCGCTGAAGGAGACAACCTGATCCAACAGGCTCTCCGCATCCCGGAGCGCACCGTCGGCGCGGTGCGCCAGCAGGTAGAGCGCCTCCTGGTCGGCGACAATTCCTTCTTCCGCCGTGATCTTCTCAAGATGAGAGGCGATCAGCGAAGTCGGAATGCGACGAAAATTGAACCGCTGACAGCGCGACAGAATCGTGTCCGGCACTTCCTGGACTTCGGTCGTGGCAAAGACGAAAACCACACGCTCCGGTGGTTCCTCCAGCGTCTTCAACAGGGCGTTGAAGGCCGCCGTGGACAGCATGTGGACCTCGTCGATGATATAGATCTTCGACGAGCCCTCGGTGGGGATGTAGCGCACAATTTCGCGCAGCTCGCGCACATCGTCGACGCTGTTGTTTGAGGCACCATCGATCTCGAGCACGTCCATGCTCGTGCCCTCGGTGATGGCACGACAGGAGGGGCACTCGCCGCAGGGATCGGGAGAGTCATGGCGTTGGGCGCAGTTGAGCGCCTTGGCAAGGATACGAGCCGTCGTCGTCTTGCCAACCCCGCGTGGCCCGGTGAACAGGTAACACTGCGCCACGCGCCCGGAATGCAGAGCATTCGTCAACGTCGTCGTGATGTGTTGCTGACCGACGACCTCGTGGAAACGCTGTGGGCGCCATTTGCGGGCGGTTACCTGGTAAGCCATTGGTTATCGCAGGACGCTGTGGATGGACTACGGACGTTACGAAAAAACGAAAGAAAAATAGGTCGTGCACCCATCTTCGACCCGCTTACCTGACGTTGTTCGGATCCCTTGGGCTCGGGCCAGACATCTCCACGGCACACGCATCAGCACTCCTACCGCTGCTACCTTCCGGTCCTGACGGAGTTCGGAAGCCTCGCGTTGCGTGGAATCCGGCTTTCAGCGCCCTCGGGGCCAATCAAACAGCAGGTAGACGGACCTCTGGACGGGAATTCGATCCCGCTAAAGCGGATTGCGGATAACAGGGCACCGCTAACTCCCCATCTAGCACGACCCAGTAGAAACACGGGAGCCCGTCAAAGAAAGCGCTCTTGATCCGGCCTTTCATTAACGGGCTCCGACAGAAAAGTGGTGGAGCAGATGGGGATCGAACCCACGACCTCCAGATTGCGAACCTAGCGCTCTCCCAACTGAGCTACTGCCCCACCCAACCTGCGTACAGCGACAGCCAAGAAATATGGCGGAGAGAGTGGGATTCGAACCCACGGTAGCGCTATAAACGCTACACACGATTTCCAGTCGTGCACCTTCGACCACTCGGTCACCTCTCCACCTCAGGTAAAAATAAGGTGAATGGCGGAGAGGGTGGGATTCGAACCCACGGTGACCTTGCAGCCACAACGGTTTTCGAGACCGCCCCGATCGACCACTCCGGCACCTCTCCACTACTTCGGTCGCCGACCTCTCAGGCCGCCGAAAAAGCTCTGCAGCAGGCCGGCACATTCATTGTGCAGCACCCCGCCGATGACCTGGCAGGTGTGGTTGAGCCGCGGATCCTGGACCACGTTGCGCAACGTGCCGCAAGCCCCCGCTTTGGCGTCATACGCCCCAAAAACGAGCCGCCGTATCCGGGCCAGAACGATGGCACCGGCACACATCGCGCACGGTTCCAGAGTTGTATAGAGGACCGTGTCCTCAAGACGCCTCGATCCAAAGGCCCGCTGCGCCTGACGCAGCGCCACCAGTTCGGCATGCGCCGTGGCGTCCTGCTCACTTTCTGTGGCATTCCACCCGGCCCCGACGATGGCCCCGTCACAGACAATCAGGGCACCGATCGGCACTTCATCATTTTCGGCCGCAAAGCGCGCCCTCTGCAGGGCACGATCCATCCAGAAGCGATCCATATCGACACTCGCATCTGGTGACGGCTCGAACATGTGAATATAGCGGTGGGTTCCGACCCGATCAAACCCGGGTCGTGCGTGCGCTGCTCAGAACTGCCGTTCGTAGTGGTGCTGGGGCAGTTGCGTGTGTTCGCGCAGCAGCCACAGACTGCCGCCGTCACGGGTGATCTGACGGGCCCGACGGAAATTCCTGTCGCCCAGGGGGTCCCGGCCAAACAACCGCATCAGCAATCCGATCGGTGTGAACATCAGGTAGAACACCACCGCCAGCAGCAGATGGCTGTTAACGAATCCCAGGACCCGGGCGGCAATCATCCAGGGCCACCAGAGCGGTTTCAGTCCAGCTGGAAAGGCCAGGCCTGCCAGCAGCAGAGCGGCGCTGACGGCGGCCGGGGCCATGGCCGCAGGAAAGCCGCGACGCCATGTCAGATAACATGCCAGCAGCGCAGCAAGGACAGAAAAGAGCAGGCCGAACTTGCGCAGATCACGCGGTCCGGGGGCGGGCGGCTTCCAGAAAGGTAGATCCATCGAGGCGCTCATCAGTCGAGTTCCATCAGTCGAGTTCCATCAGTCGAGTTCCATCAGTCGAGTTCGAACTCCTGTTGCCAGCTGGCTTCTTCCTGCCACCTGGGTTGATCGCGCTTATCGAGTAGATAATTGCCGAGTACGAGGAAGTCCATCTCCGTACGCATAAAACAGCGGTAGCCATCTTCCGGCGTACAAACGATCGGTTCACCGCGAACATTGAAGGACGTATTAACGAGAATGGGACAACCTGTGAGGCTGTGAAAGGCCGTCAACAGGTCATAGTAGGGAGCGTTGACTTCGCGCCGTACGGTTTGCACCCGGGCCGAGTAATCGACGTGGGTGACGGCGGGAATCTCGGAGCGGGGCACTTTCAGCTTGTCGATGCCAAAGAGCGCCTGTTGCGCCGTCGTCATCTGGATCTGCCGCTCCTGTTTCACCGGTGCTACGAGCAGCATGTAGGGGGAGTCGCAGTCCATCTCGAACCAGTCGGCGACGTGCTCCCGCAGGATGCTGGGGGCGAAAGGGCGGAAACTTTCGCGGTACTTGATCTTCAGATTCATCTGTTCCTGCATCGCCGCCGATCGTGGATCTCCCAGGATGCTGCGCCCCCCCAGGGCTCTGGGCCCAAACTCCATGCGCCCCTGAAACCAGCCAACGACCTTTTCGTCCGCCAGAATGGCGGCGACACGTGCCGGCAGATCCTCGGCACCCAGAAGGATCGCCGGGGCCCCCTGTCCCTGCAGAAATGCTTCGATCTCGTCGTCGGCAAACGCCGGTCCCAGATAGGAACCGGACATGGCGTCCGTAGACAGATCGGCGGTAGGATTGTCTGTGGCATCACCTGCAGAATCGACGACCCGTGGCTGTTCGAAGTGGCGGTACCACACGGCCAGCGCGACGCCGACGGCCCCACCTGCATCACCGGCGGCCGGCTGGATCCAGAGGTTGTCAAATGGCCCTTCGCGCAGGATGCGACCGTTGCCGACGCAGTTGAGAGCCACGCCTCCGGCCAGGCAGAGGTTCTTCAGGCCCGTCTCGCGGTGAACGGTCCTGGCCATCCGCAGCAGGATCTCTTCGGTGACTTTCTGGCACGAGGCGGCAATATCCATCTCCCGTTGGGTCAGCGGGCTTTCCGGCTTTCGCGCCGGGCCATCAAACAAGGCGTCCATGGCGCTGGACGTCATTTTCAGGCCGGCGACGTAGTCGAAATAGCTGAGATTGAGCCGGAAAGAGCCGTCTTCGGCCAGGGCGACGACCTCCTCAAGAATACGCGCCGAGTACTTTGGCTCCCCGTAGGGCGCCAGACCCATGAGCTTGTATTCTCCGGAGTTGGGCTTGAAACCGGTGAAATAGGTGAAAGCCGTGTAGAGCAAGCCGAGGGAGTGTGGGAACTTGATCTCCGCCAGCGTGTGCAGCTGGTTGCCGCGTCCGTAGCCATAACTGGTCGTCGTCCACTCGCCAACGCCATCCGTCGTCAGAATCGCGGCCTCCGAGAATGGCGACGGATAGAAGGCGGACGCAGCGTGCGATTCGTGGTGTTCACCGAACACCACCTGTACGTCGTACTCCAACTCCCGCCGCACTTCCTGGGGAATCCAGAGTTTCTGGTTGAGCCAGACCGACATGGACTTCCAGTAGAGCCGCAGCCCTTTCGGCGCTGTGCCAAGGTGCGTTTCCAGCAGGCGCTCGAAGGTGAGCAGAGGTTTGTCGTAGAAAGCGACACACTCCAGATCAGCAACTCCGATGCCGGCCTCCTGCAGACAGTACTTTGACGCCAGGGTCGGGAAACGGGCATCGTGTTTGCGGCGCGAGAATCTCTCCTCCTGCGCTGCCGCCACAATGTGCCCATCGCAGATCAGACAGGCAGCCGAGTCGTGGTAGTAGGCGGAGATGCCGAGAATGTAACGTGGCACGAGGTCGGTCTCGTCTTGACGGTGTGTGGGTCGGCAGCGATAATTTGGAGTTTCGACAAGCTACCAAGTCCCTATAAAAATAGCAAGATAGATACAACAGGACTGATTCTGCCATGGCCCCGACGATGGAACAGCTTCGCTTTCTTACCGACGATCAGGTGCGCCGCCTGCAGGCGGAATTCGGCACCCCCTTGTTTGTCTATGACCAGGCCTCTCTGGAGCGCCAGGCCGCCATTGCCCTGGGGTTTCCCGCTCCATTCGGCCTCACCGTACGCTACGCCATGAAGGCATGCCCTTCGGCGGCTGTTTTGCGCGTGCTCACCGGTAGCGGCTTGCATATCGATGCCAGTTCCGGATGGGAGGTGCGGCGCGCCCTTGCCGCCGGTGTACCCGCAGAGCGGATTCTGCTGACAGCCCAGCAGATCCCTGAGGATCTGGCGGACCTGGTGGGCCTGGGGACCCGCTTCAACGCCTGCTCGCTGGGGCAACTGGCCGCCTTTGGCCAGGCATGCCCTGGGCACGAGGTGAGCGTGCGGCTGAATCCGGGCCTGGGTTCCGGCCACAGCAATCGCACCAACGTCGGCGGGCCGTCGGCCAGTTTCGGCATCTGGCACAGCAACCTGGAACGGGTCATCGACACGGCCCGGGACCATCGTCTCAGGATCACCCAATTGCACACCCACATTGGCTCCGGCAGTGATCCCGAAGTCTGGCAACGCTGTGCGGGCCTGACGCTGAACCTGCTGCGGCATCTGCCCGATGTGACGACGGTGAACCTGGGGGGTGGCTACAAAGTTGGCCGGATGAGCACAGAGGTGTCCACCGATCTGCAACGTGCCGGCGAGCCCATCGCTGCCGAATTGCGCAAGTTCGCCCAGGTCGACGGCAGGCAATTGCACCTCGAGATCGAACCTGGAACATTTTTCGTCGCCAATGCCGGTGCCATTGTGGCAGGCGTTATCGACATTGTGGACACGGGCAAGGAAGGCCACACCTTCATCAAGACCGATACGGGTATGACGGAGATCCTGCGCCCGAGCCTGTACGGAGCCCAGCACCCGATCGTAGTAGTGCCGAAAGAACCTGGTGACCGTTCGACAGCTGAGTATCTGGTTGTCGGACACTGTTGCGAAAGTGGTGATGTGCTGACGCCGGAGCCCGGCAATCCCGAGGGACTTCTGGCGCGCACACTGACGCAGGTACGCATCGGCGACGCCCTCGTTGTCGATGGAGCCGGCGCCTACTGTGCTGCCATGGCGTCGAAAAATTACAACTCATTTCCGGAGGCACCTGAAGTTCTGTTGAGCAAGGATGGCGCTTTCCATCTCGTGCGCCGGCGACAGACGCTGGAGCAGGTTCTGCAGAACGAGGCGATCCCGGAGTTTCTGCGCTGATCTGAGGCTGGCAGACGCATGCGGGCAAGGCCCGCTTGAGCTATACTTATGCGTCTTGTCTGTAGGTCCTGGGTCGGTCTCCCGAATCGATCTTTCGCGCACAGATTTTTCCAGGCTTGAGGCCGTGCCAGACGTTCAATCTGACAACGATGGGGCACTCCACCAGCTTCAGGCACAAGCCGCCATCGTTGCTGCCAGCGCGCCGCCGTGTGTGTGGTCCTGTCACCCGTTGCGCGAAGAACCAGCCATGAAGTCGATGGCACTGGGCATTGCCATTGTCGGTTCGGCTGCGGTCGTGACGGCCAGTCTTGGCAACGTGGCCTATGGTGTCATTGCTGTTGTCGTGCTGATCGCCGCCACGATGGGTTATCTGTGGCCGACGCATTTCGTTATCGATTCTCACGGGGCAGCATGGAAACAGCTGCTCTGGCGGCGGCGACCGTGGGCGGCCTTTCGACGTGCCGAACGTCATCCGGACGGCGTTTTCCTGAGTCCTTTTCGCCAGCGCAGCCGACTCGATGCGTTCCGCGGGGTGTTCCTGCGCTTCGGCGCAGGTGCCGATGTAGCACAGATCGATGCGTTGATCAGAATCCATGTTTCGAACTGAACGCTGGCGCACCGGCCTGGCCCACGCCTTTGCGCTGGATTCAGGGGCGGAATTTACTCCTGAGGAGCGTGATCTCGTGGAACGGTTGTGCCGAATTGTCGTCGGCCGAAACCTCTCGGCTCCGGCCCTGATGGCCCTTGAGAGCGCCCGACCCCTGTCCTTCATCGGCAGTCAGATCATGGCATTTTTTGGCCCCCTGGTAAGCGTCGTCTTCTCGCGCCAGGACACAGATCGCCTGATCCGTCTGCTGGAGAGACGCCACAGCCTGGACTTGATCATCGATACAATCCACCGACAGGAAGACGAGCGCCTTGCCTAAACTGGATGTCGTCATCGCCACCGACTGCGGCAGCACAACGACGAAAGCCATTCTCATTGAGCGGCAGGGCGACATCTACCGCCAGACCTGCCGCGGTGAGGCACCGACTACGGTCGAGGCCCCCTTCGAGGATGTGACCCGTGGCGTGCTGAATGCCATTCAGGAGATCGAGGAGTTGTCCGGACGACAGATTCTCGACGGCGAACGGATCATCACGCCCGCAGAGGGCAACCGCGGCGTTGACATCTACATCTCTACGTCGAGCGCCGGTGGCGGTCTGCAGATGATGGTCGCCGGCGTTGTTGGATCCATGACGGGTGAGAGTGCCCAACGTTGTGCCTTGGGCGCCGGAGCCATCGTGATGGATGTGCTCGCCGCCAATGACGGTCGACTGCCACATGAAAAGATCGAGCGGATCCGACACCTGCGGCCCGACATGGTCCTGCTCTCCGGCGGTACGGATGGCGGCACCATTTCCCATGTTGTTGAATTGGCCGAATACATTGCTGCCGCCGACCCACGACCCCGTTTTGGCACGGGCTTTGAACTGCCGGTGATTTTCGCTGGCAATCGAGACGCCCAATCGGAGGTCGAACGCGTCCTGGGCAGCAAGACTGCCCTGCACCTGACGGAGAACATCCGACCCGTGCTGGAACGTGAAAACCTGGGGCCGGCACGGCACGTCATTCACGATCTGTTTCTGGAACACGTCATGGCCCAGGCACCAGGGTACCGCGAACTTATGGCCTGGACGGGGGCACCCATCATGCCGACGCCAGCGGCCGTCGGGCAGATCATGCAAACCATCGCTCGGCGGCAGGGCATCAATGTTCTCGGTGTCGATATCGGTGGTGCCACAACCGACGTCTTCAGCGTGTTCACAGTGATCGGCGACGATGGCGTGTCTGCCGAACCGGTGTTCAATCGCACGGTCAGTGCCAACCTCGGCATGTCGTACAGCATCTCCAACGTTCTTGCCGAGGCGACAATGCCCAACGTGGTACGCTGGCTGCCCGTCGACATCGACGAGGCCGACCTGCGCGATCGCATCAAGAACAAGATGATCCGGCCAACAACGATCCCACACATGCTGGAAGAGTTGCAGATCGAGCACGCCGTTGCGCGCGAGGCCTTGCGTCTGGCTCTTGTCCAGCACCGCGAACTGGCCGTTGGTCTCAAGGGCGTGCAGACGGAACGGACGTTGTCGGACGCTTTCGAGCAGAGTGGCAGCGGCGACAGCCTGATCGATATGATGTCTCTGGATCTGCTCGTGGGGAGCGGCGGCGTCCTGTCCCATGCACCGCGACGGTCGCAGACAGCGGCGATGCTCATCGACGCCTTCCAACCGGAAGGCGTGACCCAGTTGGCAGTGGACAGCATCTTCATGATGCCGCACCTCGGTGTCCTGGCCTCCGTCGACGAGAAAGCCGCCACCGACGTGTTCGAGCGCGACTGTATCGTCTATCTGGGCACCTGCGTCGCCCCTGTGGGTGATGGCAAGGTGAAGGCCGGTGAACCTTGCCTCACGTACGAGCTGACCATCGATGGTGCAGCAGGGGGCGGGACTCAGGGCAGTCTTGGTTATGGGGCTCTCGATCTGATCCCCCTGGCCGAAGGTGTTGAAGCTGACCTGATCCTGCGACCCAATCGTGGCTGGAACGTGGGCGCCGGTGCCGGTCAGGAACTTCGCACCCGCGTGCGGGGTGGCGTGGTGGGACTGGTACTTGATGGCCGCGGACGTCCCCTGGACATCCCCGAGGATCTTGAGGCCCGTCGCCGATCGCTGACTGCCTGGAACCAGGCACTCGAACTCTACGGCGATTCCGGCAAGGAGGCCTGATATGGCGCACGCTTACACACCAGGCCTGCGCGTGACACAGTACACAGTACTGCGCCGATCCCGGCGGTTGCCGATGAAAGGCCTCGTGCTGGCCCGGGTGGGTGAAACCGTACAACGTGAGCAAGTCGTGGCCCGCACGGAACTTCCGGGCAACGTCCGTACCATGAACATCGTCAACCGTCTCGGGATTGCTGCCGACGAGTTGCACACCTTCATGCTCAAGAAGGAGGGTGATGCCGTACGGAAGGGCGAGACAATCGCTGCGTCGCGGCCGCTCATCAAGTGGTTCAAGACGACCGTGGAAGCCGAGGTCGATGGCGTCGTGGAAAGCGTTTCCGCCATAACGGGCCAGGTGTTGCTGCGCGAGCCACCGTTACCGGTAGAAGTTCTCGCCTACGTTGATGGCAACATCGTCGAAGTGATCGCCGACGAAGGGGTGGTGGTCGAGACCCGCGGCGCCTTTGTGCAGGGCATCTTCGGTGTCGGTGGCGAAGCCTATGGGCCGCTGCATGTACTGAGTGATGCGCCGGGACAGGACCTGACGGTAGAAATGATCGATGCGGAGTCCACAGGACGCATCATCGTTGGCACCGGACTGGTAACACACGCCGTCATCGACAAGGCCCGACAGGTGGGTGCAGCCGGCATCATCGGTGGCGGGATGCACGACAGCGACCTGCGCAACCTGCTCGGTTATGATCTGGGCGTCGCCATTACCGGCGCCGAAGATATCGGCTTGACGGTGATCGTCACGGAGGGCTTCGGCAGGATCGCCATGGCCCGCCGAACCTTCGATATCCTTCATGCCTGTCACGGGCGCCAGGCATCGCTTTCCGGAGCCACGCAGATTCGTGCGGGTGTCATGCGTCCGGAGATCATCGTACCGGATCTGGAGAGCGCCCCGCCGGTTGCCGAGAAGGACGCCGCACACGGTGAAGGCATGAGTGAGGGTGATCCCCTGCGCGTGATCCGGGCGCCATATTTCGGTCACATCGGCAAGGTGGGAAGACTGATTGCCGAACTGCAGAAGGTGGAGTCCGGCGCCAGCGTTCGTGTCCTGGAAGTGGAGTTCGAAGATGGTTCGCGCGCTGTGGTGCCGAGAGCCAACGTCGAGTTGATCGAGGAGTGAGTGTCCATCGGGCAAGGAGAGACGGCTTGAGTAAGATTGCGTCTTGGATCACGTGTACCGTCATGGCGTTGCACGTCGCTGCAGGTGCAGCGCTGCCACTTGCGATCGAGGTGTACGATACGCCGAATGACGCCGGTGGCAGCCTGACCCTGACCTGGTCGCGCGCTGAGGCAGGTGCAGCGTCCAGTTACAGCGTCTATGTAGCCACGGCCGCCGACGGACCCTTCCGCTTGGCGACAGCAACAGCTACTCCCGGGCTGAAGTCGGCCGAACCGGGTTTGTTTGGTTATGACGACGACAACGACGGGTTTCACGTTCTCCATATATCCGACTATGCCACAGGCAACGGGGAAGAACGAGAGTCACTGAAGGACGGCACCACCTACTTCGTCCGGCTCGGAGTCCAGACCGCCGACGGCGAAGCCCTCGGGGTGACCATGTCGGCGACGCCGCGCGGCAACTGGTTCAATACCTCCAAGTGGAACAACCTCATTCTCGGCATTGGCCTGTCCTTCGTAATCCTTCTGTACATCTCGATGGCCCGCCGGAAGGACCTGTTCATCCGGCGCATCGCCGGACTGGAAGCGCTTGACGAAGCCCTGGGCCGGGCGACGGAGATGGGCAAGTCGGTGCTGTTTGTCCACGGCCTCAAGGGCATGGACCAGATCCCCACCATCGCCGCTGTCAACATCCTCGGTCGAGTCGCTCAGCGGACGGCACGCTTCGACACGGACCTGCGCGTCGCCAACGTCGATCCCGTGGTGATGTCGGTAAGCCAGGAGGTGGTCAAAGAGGCCTACCTGCAGGAGGGGCGTCCTGACGCCTATCGGCCCGACAGTGTCTTCATGGCCGCAACCGAGCAGTTCTCCTATGCCGCCGCCGTCGAAGGCATCATGGTGCGCGAGCGCCCTGCAGCCCACATCATGATGGGCTACTTCTACGCCGAGTCGCTGCTGTTGACCGAAACGGGCAGTACCACCGGTGCCATCCAGATTGCAGGAACCGACTCCTATACGCAGTTGCCGTTTTTCGTCACCACCTGCGATTACACGCTCATGGGCGAAGAGCTCTATGCCGCCAGCGCTTACCTGTCGAGGGAGCCGAAACTGCTCGGCAGCCTGAAGGGGCAGGATGTGGGCAAAGCGTTGATCATCGGACTGCTCGTCGCCGGTACAATTCTGGCAACCTTCGGGGTCGATACGCTCACCCACCTGTTCGCCGCCCTCTAAGAGGAGAGACCGATGCTGTTTCTGACACGCACCCTGCCCTTCCTCTTCTGCTTCGTCTTCGGCATGACCGGCTGGGTGATCTACTATGTTCCGCACGAGTGGGCTCAGACCGTTGAACGGGAGATTGCTCTGTGGCTGCGCCTGGTCTACGCCTTTGCGTACTTCCTCGGACTCTTCAGCCTCCTCAGTCTGCACTGGTCGAAAATCCGCCAGCGGCAGGCGGGTTGGGCGTATAGCCTCATCGTCTACATCAGCTTCGGTGTGATGACACTTTTTGTCGTCTACAACGATGGCAATGGGCCTTTTGCATCCCAGGCGACGACGGGTCCCTATCAGTGGATGTTCACCAGTGTCCACGTCGCCAGCTCGGCAACGATGTTCTCGATGCTCGCCTTCTTCATCTCGTCGGCCGCCTACCGCACCTTCCGGGCGCGCACGCCGGAGGCAGCGATTCTTCTCGTTTCAGCGATCATCGTTATGCTCGGCCGTGTGCCCATCGGGGCGTATATCGCCGATATTATCCCCGATACGATGCAGTGGCTCATGTCGGTTCCCAACATGGCGGCCAAGCGCGGCATCCTTCTTGGGGTGAGCCTGGGGGCGATCGCCACGTCGCTGCGCATCATCTTCGGCATCGAGCGTTCCTATCTGGGCGGAGGCGACTGATGGACCGTCTGATCAACATCGACCGCCGCATCATCTTCATCTTTGTTTTTCTTGGTGTTGCCATCCCCTTACTGATCGACATACATCTGCCGATCAAACCGACGTCGACGGTACGCGCTGTCTACGACGAGATCGAGCGGGTCAGTCTCGAGGATCCGGATCGACCGGTCCTCGTCAGCTTCTCCTACGGGGCCAGT
>ERZ890510.736-NODE-736-length-24478-cov-4.808746_pt1 | contig 24478 bp, 19 predicted proteins | sample MGYA00521265_ERZ890510 | MGnify/ENA primary metagenome ERZ890510 (study PRJEB32303, sample SAMEA104408624) | aquatic metagenome | biome: Brackish water; feature: Chemocline; material: water | place: Baltic Sea | collected 2014-10-26T21:54:00 | depth 110 m ...
GAGCGTGGGTGGCTCTGCCGGACTTCAGCGCCTGGGCTGGAAGCGCCTGAACTGAAAGATCATGGCGACAGATAACCCGAGCACTCCGACGGGCCAGAAGGGACCGCCGGTGCCACTGGCACGGACTGCGTCAACCGCCAGACCGAGCAGGGGCGCGGCGATGACCGTCGTCAGGCGACGGGCCTGACTCTCGATGGACAGCAAAGTGGCGCCCTGAGCTTCGGTGCCATGGGTATCGAAGCGGCCAAGTTGCACCGGTCGCCAGATATTGTGCAAAGTGTCCAGGGCAACGAAGGCGACGATGATGGCCACCTCGAACCGCCAGAAGGCTGCCACTGCCAGACCGGCGAAGATGATCCCGTCAGCGAGCCACAGCAGATGCACCGCACGATCCTCGTCGCCAGCCGCCTCGACCACACGATGCGCCTGGCGGCTGGCAGTACCGGCCAGCAGGTGCAGAACCAGATAGAGTGGCCCAATGAGCAGCGTGCTCTGCTGGATCTGGCTCATGCCACGTGTCTGGCTCCAGTGCGCCGCCGCGGCGATGGCCGCCGCCTGCAACACCGGCTGCAGATAGTCCTTGGTCGCCTCGTACACTCCCTGAAAGCCCATGGATTCGACGATCAGCCGTCGCAGCCTGACGACGGCAAAGGCCTGATGGAAGCCGGCACGCAAGTGAGCCACCAATTCTCGCGGGGCATGCGTCGCTGGTTTGCTACCGTCCAACTCGGGAGGATACCCGATAAAGTTGATGATCCCCAACAGGTAGGGAATCACTGACAGGTAAAAGACGTATACGTATGAGTCGGACAGATAGACGAAGATTGCCGCGACGGTCACGGATAGGGCTGAACCGTACTTGCTCCAGGAACGTGTGTAGCCGTACACCCGGGTACGCTCACCGGCGCGCCCCTGCTGCTGCAGCCAGCTGAAGATCATGGCTTTGTGCGTGCCCGTGCGAAATGCTTCACCCACGGCAAACAGCAGCATGGCGCCGAAGAACATGCTCAGATCGCGAGCCAGCCCGAAAATCAGGAAACTGGCGATATAGGCGCCAAAGGAGAGCATCATGGCCCGCCGACGTCCCCACAGATCGGCGATGGCGCCGGAAGGGATCTCGAGCAGATTGATCGCCAACTCGCGGAAGGAGATAAGCAGACCGATGGTGAAGTAGTCGAGACCCTTGTCCAGGAAGACGAGCAGCAGGAAGGGCTCGAAGTAGCGTTGATTCTTCAGGAAGCCGTAAAGGCTGAATCGCCATAGCATGAACTGAAAATAATACAGCAACTGTCCCGGCGGATGGAGTCGACCTGCGGCCTCGGGATTCCTATACTTGCGCCTTCGTTTTGACCTCCCCTCCCCGCAAGAGGCTGCACATGGGTTTCGCTGCACGTGCCCTGATTCTTGTGGTGGCACTGGCTTCGCCAGCGCTTGCCCAGGAAGACGGCTGGATCCAGGACCACCTGAGCTATCTCGACGGGCTTTTTGGCGCCATCGTCGAGATGATGGCCACCTTCCTGTTTGCCGACTTCGGCACGGGCTTCCCCCTCATCGTTGCCGTCCTCGTCGCCGGCAGTCTGTACTACACGTTCTATTTCAGGTGGATGTCGGTTCGCGCCTTCAAGCACTCCATCGATGTCATCCGGGGTCGCTATGACGATCCGGATGATCCCGGCGAGATCACGCACTTCCAGGCCTTGTCCAGTGCGCTGTCGGCCACCATCGGCCTCGGCAACATCGCCGGCGTCGCCATCGCCGTGGGAATCGGTGGCCCGGGGGCCATCTTCTGGATGGTCCTCACAGCGGTCTTCGGCATGTCCTCCAAGCTTGCCTCCTGCACGCTGGCCGTCATGTATCGTCGCACGTCGCCAAGCGGCCACATCTATGGCGGTCCCATGTATTACATGCAGGAGGGACTGGCAAAGAAGGGCATGGGGGAATTCGGCCGAACCCTGGCCGTGATCTACGCCTTTCTCACGATCGGGGGGTCCTTCGGCGGCGGCAACATGTTCCAGTCCAACCAGACACTTGAGATTCTGGGCACTGTGTCACCGTGGTTCAAGCAATACAACTGGCTCGTCGGTCTGTTCATGGCGGGACTTGTAGGGCTCGTCATCATCGGCGGAATCCGCCGCATCGGCCAGGTCACGTCACGTGTGGTGCCCATCATGTGCGGCCTCTACGTGGCAGCTTCACTGATCATCATCCTCTACCACATCAGCGAAGTTCCCGCCATGGTCGGTCGCATCATCAGCATGGCCTTCACCGGATCGGCTGCGTACGGTGGCTTTACGGGTGTCCTCATCATGGGCATTCGCCGGGCGGCCTTCTCCAACGAGGCGGGCCTGGGCTCTGCAGCCTTTGCTCATGCGGCTGCCAAGACCGATGAACCTGCCCGTGAGGGCATTGTTGCCATGATCGGCCCCTTCATCGACACCATCATCATCTGCACGATGACGGGTCTCGTGTGTATGATCACCGGCGCCTATCTGCGGCCTGAGTTTCAGTCCGGCGATTTCATTGTCGGCACACGAATGACTGCGGCGGCCTTCGATTCGGTCATCCCCGGTGCCAGTTATGTGCTTGCCATTGCCGTCTTCATGTTTGCCTTCTCAACAATGATCTCGTGGTCCTACTACGGCGAACGCGCCTGGGAGTATCTGTTCGGCTCCCGTTCCATCATTGTCTACCGTCTGTTCTTTGTGTTCTTCGTCTTTATGGGATCCGTCACAGCATTGACCAATGTGCTTGATTTCTCCGACATGATGATCCTCGGCATGGCCTTCCCGAACATCATTGCGGGGGTTCTTCTCAGTCCGCAGGTCCGGGCAGTCCTGTTCGACTACTGGGCACGTCTGCAGAGTGGCGACATGAAAATCTTCAAGTAGCTGCCTCGTACGCCGTAACAACAAGGGTCCGGACTCCTGCAGGAGTCCGGACCCTTTTGTTGTTCTTGCTGTCTGCTGTTCTTGCTGCCTTGCGCCCTGCCTACATGTCGTTGAGGTCCTCCGTGCGTGCCCCGAGCAGCGGTGGCATTCGATCCGGCCGCACTTCGACAACACCCTCCGTGACCTGCCGAATCGCGGCGAGGCCGATATCATACCGACTGGCAGGATGCCACAGCAGCCAACCGTCGGCACCTGCATCGATGGCGCCCTGGATCTGCTCAACCACATACGCCTGATCGAATCCCGGAATGCGATAGGCGAAGGACTGCACCCAGGGGCGTACAGCAACTGCGTGTTCTCTGGCCAGCGGCATCAGGCGCCGCACCCCCTCAAAGACAAGGAAGTACGGATAGTCCACCGGATTCGTCATGCCCAGGAAGTTTCCGTAAAAGTGTGAAGGATAGAGCATGGGACAAGCCACATCGAGCAACGGCATCAGGTCGGGCAGATGCTGGCCGATGCGGTCGAGATCGGCACTGTGTCCCCACGCGGCCACACCAAAAACATCGACAGCGAGCAGCACGCCGGAACCGGCCAGCTGATCGCGAACGCGACGCACAAAGGCCGTGATGACCTCGTGCCGGGCCAATGTATCCGCATAGCCAAAAATGGCGCTGTCTGCCCGCGTCTCGGTGGGGAAACGGACGTAGTCGAGTTGCACTTCGTCGATCCCGAAAGCGACCATCTCGTCGACGACACCGAGCAGGTAGTCCTGCACCTCCAGGTTGGACGGATCGAGCCATCCCCCCGCCCAGGGCTGTCCATCGGCAAGGCGCGGCGTCAAATCCGGCCGTGCCGCTGCCAGCCGTTCATCGTAGAAGCAGCTGAGACGTCCAACGACGTGTAAGCCCCGTCTGTGCAGCTGGTTCACCAGAGCTACGGGCCGCCGGATGCGTGCGAGACTGTCGATCTGCATCTGCTGTGCCAGCGGCACCGCAGAGACGTAACTGAGGTCTCCCTCACGGTCCTTGATATCGAAGACCATGGTATTGCCCCCCGCCCCAGCAAGGGAATCGGCGAGTGCCATCATGTGCAGCGAACCGGCTACGGTCGCCGTGGCATAGATGCCGCGGGCGGGACGGGGATCGACAATACGGCGCAATTCTGTGGCTGGCAGGGTCTGGCGCAATGGAACCTGCAACAGTTGACCGGGCTGCAGGCGGTCGGACTGCAGGGCGTTGAGGTGGCGCATGTCCACCGCCAGCTCGGAACTCGTATAGTGGTCGCTGCTGTCGAGAAGATTGGCGGCAATGCTGAGCAAGGATTGCCCCTGACGAACGACGACAGTCGTGTCTCGGGGCGCAGAGATGGCCTCGGTGGCCACAGACTGCGCCTGGGAGGCGCCGGCGACCAGAGTCAGGGCAAAAGCGAACAACATTGACGAATTCAATTGGCAACCGACTGGAAATACAAGGGGTTAGACAAGATATGGAAATCCCGTTTCAGACGCAATTCCTCTTGGGTTTGGGTGCCTCAGGGTGGTAGGGGAAAAGCCTCGCTTTCCTCGAGAAATGCTTCTTCCAGGTCGAGGTCCGGGAATATCGCCTTCCACCTCCCTGCCGCCACCTGGGACTGCTGCACCTCGAGACGCAGACTCCGAATCATGGCCAGGCGACTGACGGCGAAAGTCACGGTGGTTACCGACCCGCCCTGGAGATTGACTGCGATCCCTTCAACCTCACCACCGTAGTCGAGTTCCAGCCAGTGTTCGCCGGTGGCAAGGTTCTGCAGCAGCAGACCATGACGGCTCGCCCGCAAGACGTCGATGCGATGCCGGCCGTCGAGGCGAACCGTCACCCCGCCAGCCCCAAGAGCCGTGCCCAGAGGGGCGCAGATGATGGCCAGGGATGCATCCAGGGCATCGTAGAGGCCGGGGTCGACCTGCTCACTCGCCTCCGCCAAGGTGGCGTCGACCGTCGGCACTGCGGATACCGCTGTGGGTCTCTTGTTGGTCCATGCCGGCAGTGCCCGTCGATGTGCCACCGTACCGTTCCGCGTCAGCGCGTGGACCAGCAGGTTGATTCCCGTGTGCAGAGCCGGAGAGCTGTCGATGGCAACGTCGTCATCCTCGGACAGGGAACCGAACCAGCGTGTATGCAGATCGAGATCACTGACGATGGCCACGAGGGTATCACCAAGGCTCACACCCCAGAGCCCGAGAGGATCGCCAGCGTCAACTCCGTTCGATTGATTCGGATCCTGATTCAGCGGGCCTGAGGCAATGGAGGCAGCCGTCGCCACATCGGCGTATAGGCGCGACGGGTAGCTCCAGGACATAGGCATCTGCTTCAGGTACTCATACTGTTGCTTGTTCTCACCAGGAAAGCCGTCGGAGAATGTGTAGAAAGAGTGATATATGGGGTGATGGACGGGGATCGGCCGGATGCCCGCGTCGGTGCCCAGAATCTCGCTGAGCATGTCCACTGCAGCCCCGAGAAACCTGGACCGACCTTCGATGAAGAGCAGCCCCCCCTGGCGCATGTACGCTTCGAGAAAGGCCCGCTCCGGTGGCGTGAGTTGCAGCAGCGGCCAATCGCCGATCAACTGTCGTCCACCCCCTTCAATGAGGAAATGCACGGGGTCCTCCATCAGCGACGGATCGGAGACCGACTGGGCAACCTCCTGCCGCACCTGGACGAGCAGGTCCGTGTGGTCTCGCATAAACCGCGCCAGCGCCTCAAGTCCGGATCCGCCGACGGGTGGCTGACCATCCAGAGTAAACAACGGGCCACCGCCGGCGCCGGGCAGACGCAAACGCGTGAGGTTGACGAATCCGGTGATGTTGCGCCGGTTGTTCGGGTCGATCAGAACAACAGCTCGCTGGTGCCCCTGGGCCAGATCGGAAACACGCAGCAACTCGAGAGATTCGCGGCGTTCCACGTCCCGTGTTTCCAGGATCTGCGCCAGCGCCCGCTGCACTTCTTCAGACCGCTGTGCAAAAAACGTATCGGCACGCGTGGCGACATCGAAAGGTTGGAGGGAAACGACCGGCTCCGGTACTGTTTCAGGTGGCGGTGGCGCCTGCAACTGCACCGTCACCTCCTCCATGGGCTGTGCCTGCGACTCTGCCGGGCGATATTCCATCTCCGTTCGCGGCGTCGTCACGGGGTGCTCCGCCAGCAGGCGCTTGGGCTCGAAGCGGGCGACCTGCCGCAAGCGCGCCTCGAAAGCCTCGGCGTCCAGGTCGGGCCGGCGCCAGTCGGTGACAAGCGCGATCGACAACAGATGCACCACCAGTGACACCAGAATGAAGTACAGCATGGCCCGGTGGCGCCGCGTGAAGGATGTGTCAGGTGTTGGTGTCAATAGATGGGACGATCCATTGCGAGGGTTGATCAGCCTGTATGTGATGCGTGAACATCGCCCGTAGGATAGCGGGATCCGGCGCTGGCACAGAAACCTCTTTTGCCCGGTCCTGCCGCGCTCGCTATTTTAACCGGCCTGAAGTTCTACCATCGACTTTCCCCTTCCGCTGCGGGCCCGGCTTTCGTCACCCCCTCGCCCCCCGGAATACCAACACTTCGACTAAGATATCTCATGAGCGACACCATCAGTGTGAACCAGACCCGGATCTCGCCCAACGGTGAAGTCGAACTCGAACTACGCGAGTGGCTCGACTCCCTCGACTTTGTGCTGACCAGCCGCAGCCCTGAGCAGGTGCGTGATCTGTTGCATCAATTGCACGTGCGGGCCGAAAGGGCAGGCGTCTCGCTACCGATCACGGCCAGGACACCTTATGTCAATACAATTCCTCGGAGCCAACAGCCACCCTACCCGGGTAGCCGCGAGATCGAACGTCGCATCAAGAGCCTGATTCGCTGGAATGCCATGGCCATGGTTGTGCGCGCCAACAGCGATCCGGCCACCCCCGGTGGCCACATCTCCACCTTCGCCTCGTCGGCAACATTGTACGAGGTCGGCTTCAACCATTTCTTCCGGGCCCCCAAGGACGAATTCAGTGGCGACCTGATTTTCATTCAGGGTCACGCCACGCCCGGCATCTACGCTCGGGCTTTTCTCGAGGGCAGACTGTCCGAACAGCACCTGGTGAACTTCCGCCGTGAGACCCGCGAGGGCGGGGGATTGTCGTCATACCCCCATCCATGGTTGATGCCCCATTTCTGGCAGTTCCCTACCGTGTCCATGGGCCTCGGCCCAATCGTGTCGATCTACCAGGCCCGTTTCAATCGCTACCTTGAGGATCGTGGCCTCAAACCCGTCGATGACGCCAAGGTCTGGGGCTTCTTCGGTGACGGCGAGATGGACGAGCCCGAATCACTGGGTGCGTTGACGCTGGCATCCCGCGAACAACTGGACAATCTGGTCTGGGTCGTCAACTGCAATCTCCAGCGCCTCGACGGTCCCGTACGTGGCAATGGCAAGATCATACAGGAACTGGAAGGCGCCTTTCGCGGCGCTGGATGGAATGTCATCAAGGTGATCTGGGGTGACGACTGGGACGCGCTGCTGGAACGGGATGAAGAGGGCCTGCTGGCGCGCCGCATGGGCGAGATCGTCGATGGTGAAATGCAGAAATACAGCGTCTCCGATGGCGCCTACATCCGGGAGCATTTCTTCGGTACCGACGAACGCCTGTTGAAAATGGTGGCGCACCTGTCGGATGAACAGCTGGCAAAGATGCGTCGTGGCGGTCACGACCCCGACAAGGTCCATGCTGCGTTTGCTGCAGCCAGCAACCATACCGGTGGCCCTACGGTCGTGCTGGCGCACACAGTGAAGGGCTATGGCCTCGGTGAGGCCGGTGAGGGCATGAACATCAGCCACAATCAGAAGAAGATGAACGAAGCCGAGTTGCGTGAGTTCCGCACACGCTTCGGCATCCCCATCGACGACGAAGACGTGGCCAACGCGCCTTTCTACAAGCCCGCTGAGGACAGTGAGGAAATCCGCTACCTCAAGGACCGCCGCGCGGCTCTCGGCGGCTCTCTGCCCCAGCGCAGCGTCCGGGCTCAGCCACTGAAGATGCCCTCCGCCGATCTGTTCAGCGAACTTCGCGAAGGCACGGGCGAGCGTGACATGGCAACGACCATGGCCTTCGGTCGCGTCCTTACCAAACTGATGCGCGACAAGGAAATCGGACACCTCATTGTCCCCATCATACCGGACGAGGCCCGCACATTCGGCCTCGATTCCCTGTTCCGGCCCTTTGGCATCTACGCGCATGCCGGGCAGAAATACGAGCCCGTCGATCGGGCAACTCTGTCGTACTACAAAGAGGCTACCGACGGGCAGATCCTTGAGGAGGGTATCAATGAAGCGGGCTCCATGTCCTCCTTCATCTCCGCCGGGACGGCGTACGCAACGCACGGCATCAACACGATCCCCTTCTTCGTCTACTACTCGATGTTCGGCCTGCAGCGCATTGGTGATCTCATCTGGCTGGCCGGCGACATGCGCTGCAAGGGATTTCTCGTGGGTGGCACGGCGGGGCGCACGACCCTGGCTGGCGAGGGCTTGCAGCACAACGACGGCAACAGCCATCTGCTCGCCTACCCGGTGCCCAATCTGATCGCCTACGATCCCGCCTTCGGTTTTGAGATTGAGATCATCATCAAGGAAGGCATCCGTCGCATGTACGTGGAGCAGGAGGACGTGTTCTATTACATGACGGTGGAGAACGAAAACTACCCGATGCCGGCCATGCCGGAGAGCGCCACTGAAGAAGGTGTGCTGAAGGGCATGTATCCCTTCCGCAAGGCGAGCAAAAGTCGCAAACTGAAGGCGCAGATCTTCGGCTCAGGCGCCATAATGAACATGGCCCTGCAGGCGCAGGTGTTGCTGGCGGACAAGTACAATGTTGCCGCCGACGTCTGGAGCATCACGTCCTTCAAGGAGCTGCACAATGATGGTCTCGCCGTGGACCGGTGGAACCGGCTGCATCCCTCGCAGCAGAAACGGGTTCCGTGGGTGACACAGTGCATCGGTGATGCCAAGGGAGCCTTCGTTGTCGCGTCTGACTATGTGAAGGCCCTGCCCGAGTCGATTGCCCGCTGGTTCCCGAAGCCGCCCGTGGCACTGGGCACCGACGGCTTTGGCCGTTCCGAGGGTCGGGCCGCTCTGCGTAATCATTTCGAGGTCGATGCGCGCTGGATCACGATCGCCACCTTGAGCGCCCTTGCCGACGAGGGACAGATCTCCACCGATGTAGTCGAGGCAGCCATCAAGGACTTCGGCATCGACCCCGAAAAACCTAACCCCGTCACCATCTGAGCAGGATATCCTACGTGGCTGAGCTCAAACTGCCCGATCTGGGTGAGAATATCGAAGCCGGCGAGGTGATCAATGTCCTCGTTGCGGTGGGCGACTCCCTTGTCGAAGACCAGCCGGTCATCGAACTGGAAACCGACAAGGCTGTCATCGAAGTCCCCTCTTCCTTGAGTGGGACGGTGACCAAGGTGCTGATTGCCAAGGGTGAGCAGGCACAAGTCGGCCAGGTCCTGTTCCTTGTTGATGCAGGCGACAAGGCTGCTGATTCGACGACGGCAGTCGTTGCCGCGGTGATACCGGAGGCGCCCGCAGCCAGCCCCGATGTCACCCCAGAGCCGCAACCGATACCGGTCCCTGTTGCCGGCCCCGCTGCCACCGGTGGGCCTGTCGATGTGCATCTGCCTGAATTGGGCGAGGGGATCCACAGTGGCGACGTCGTCGACATCCTCGTGTCCGTTGGTGACAGCGTCGAAGAGGAACAAGGGCTGGTGGAGCTCGAAATCGACAAGGGCGTTGTCGAAATGCCAGCTCCGTCTGCGGGGGTCATCACGGCGATCCACGTGCAGAAAGGGGACCGTGCCAGCATCGGTCAGTTGATCGTCACTCTCGATGCTATATCGGTTGCAAGTTCTCCGGCAGCAACAACCGTTGCCGCCTCCCCGACTCCCACCCCCGCTGCAGCGCCCGCTACGGCATCGACCGCAGCCCCAACTCCAGTGCAGACTCCTCCAGTTTCGGCTGGCAACAGACCCGCCAACCACGAAGCTTCCACTCGCCCAGTCCCCGCCGCTCCATCGGTACGCCGTCTGGCCCGTGAGATCGGTGTTGAGGTGTCCTCGGTACAGGGCACCGGCCCGGGCGGGCGCATTTCGGAAGCCGATGTCAAAGGGCACTCGAAGTCACTTCATGAGAACCGCGGCCCCCATGCCGCAATCAGCGCTACGCCGCTGCCTGATTTCAGTAAATGGGGAGATATCGAGCGCGAGCCTTTCAGCAACGTTCGTCGCATCACGGCGCAGCGGTTGACGGCTTCCTGGTCAACAATTCCTCATGTAACACAGTTTGACCAGTGTGACGTCACCGAACTGGAAGCGTGGCGCAAGGACTTCGGCAAACAAGTGGAGAAAGCCGGCGCCAAGCTCACGCCGACGGCGATCATCCTGAAAGTCGCTGCAGCGGCGCTGCGCAAATTTCCGCAGTTCAATGCCAGCATCGACATGGCTGGCGAAGAAATCATCTACAAGAAGTACTGTCATATCGGTGTCGCCGTCGATACCAAACGGGGCCTTCTCGTCCCCGTCATCCGCGATGTGGACCGTAAGTCCATCACCGAGATCTCCATCGAGCTCGGCGAGGTGGCCGAGAAAACGCGGACCGGGAAAATTGCGATCGATGACATGCAGGGCGGCTCCTTCACCGTCAGCAATCTCGGCGGCATCGGTGGCACAGCCTTCACACCGATCGTCAACGCCCCCGAGGTCGCCATCCTCGGCGTTGCCCGTGGCAGCACACAGCCGGTCTATGTCGATGGCCAATTGCAGCCCCGCATGATCATGCCCCTGTCGTTGTCCTACGACCATCGCGTCATTGACGGCGCCGATGGCGCCCGCTTCCTGCGCTATATCTGTCAGGGTCTCGAGAGTCCATACCTCCTCGCTTTTGGTGGCTGATCCGTGAGCGCCGACAAAACCCAGATTGCGATTATTGGCGGCGGCCCCGGGGGGTATGTGGCTGCCTTCCGTGCCGCTGATCTCGGCCTCGATGTCACCCTGATTGATCTCGACGAAAACCCCGGCGGCGTCTGCCTGTATCGGGGTTGCATCCCGTCGAAAGCTTTGTTGCACGTGGCAAAACTGCTCAACGAGGCTCGGGAAGCCTCGGCCTGGGGAGTCACCTTCGGCGAGCCGAAGATCGATCTCGACCAGTTGCGTGCCTACAAGGACCGTGTCGTGGCGAAGATGACCGGTGGCCTCGGCCAGTTGTCGAAGGCACGCAAAATCACCTACGTGCGGGGCCGCGCCCGCTTTACCGGGCCACAGACACTGAAAATCGATCTCCATGGGGGTGGTGAGCAGCAACTCAGCTTCGACCATGCCGTCCTGGCCACCGGGTCCCGACCGATTGTTCTGCCTGCCTTCGATATCGCCTCGGAGCGGATCATGGATTCCACCGGCGCGCTGGAATTGCCGGACGTGCCCGAGCGCTTGTTGATCGTTGGTGGCGGTATTATTGGTCTTGAGCTTGGCCAGGTGTACTGCGCTCTTGGTTCGGCTGTTTCTGTCGTCGAAATGACGGACGGCCTGATCCCCCCCGGGGATCGTGATCTGGTCAAAGTGCTCGCCAAACGGTTGGAGTCGCAGTTTGCCGGCATCCACCTCAGCACCAAAGTCACAGGCGTCACCGACAGTGGTTCTGGCATCGATGTCACTTGGGAACCCACCGGCGGCGGCGACAGCTCAACCCACACATTCGATCGGATCCTGCTGTCCATCGGTCGCCGACCCAATACCGAGGACCTCGGCCTGGAAACCACCGGGGTGCAACTCACCCAGCGTGGTTTCGTCGAGGTAGATCTGCAGCGACGGACTGCTGAACCGTCGATTTTCGCCATCGGCGATGTCATCGGTTCGGCCCTGGCACACACGGCGTCACACGAAGGCATCGTTGCCGCCGAGGTCATGGCCGGCCAGCGGTCCGCCTTTGAGCCCAATGCGATTCCCAGTGTCGTCTACACGGATCCCGAACTTGCCTGGTGTGGACTGACCGAGAAGGATGCCGAAGCACAGGGGCGTACCATCAAGGTTGCGCGCTTCCCCTGGGCCGCGTCAGGGCGGGCAACGACGCAGGACCGCAGTGACGGTGTGACAAAGCTGATCGTCGACCCGGAAACGGAGCGGATTCTTGGCGTCGGCATTGCCGGCCCGGGTGCGGGCGAACTGATTGCCGAGGGCGTGCTCGCCGTCGAAATGGCGGCGCTGGTACGGGACGTAGCACTGTGCATTCACCCTCATCCCACTCTGTCTGAAACGATGATGGAGGCGGCCGAAGCCTATCACGGGCTCAGTCCGCACATTACCGCCCCCCGTCGTAAGTAGAACCCGCGCGCGCAGGACCCCGGGGCGAGCCGGCCCATTGGGGGCATTCAGGTCGGCAGATTTTGCCGCTCCTCGAGCCGGCCTGCGGGAAGAGTCTTCCCGTCTGGGCGTCTGCGCGCCAGATCCAGCAGACTTTATATCTTCTACTCTGTTGTTTTTACACATCTTACATCACTTTTTTCGCAACCCTGCGGGCTCGGCACAGGCTTTGCATGGTTCAGGACGCCGGGATTGCTGTCCCCGGAACACTGTTCCGTGCATGCCGCGCGGGCGCAAGGCCCAATGCGAGAGAATGATGGAGCTCACGCCTCTAACAAACAATCACATCGACCGACGTCTTCAGGATATCGATCGTCAGATCAGCACGGCGCTGCGCGACATCCGCAAAAACCTGCAGGAGTTGGAGCAGGCGTCCAAGTCTGGTAGCGGCAGCCCGTCCATCGACCACAGGACGGGCGGCAAGGACTTTGCCCAGACGCTGCGTAGCGCCATCGATCGGGGCGGTTCATCACGCTGACATTGCGTCACTGACAGCTTTTCGGTGGCTGGTTACAGAGGGCGACGTTATCTTCCACGTCTGACCAACTCCCCTACCATACACCGACGATTCCCGCGGTACCTACTGCTTTGACTATGCCTGCCAAGGCCCGTCTGGTACTGGGCACGACTGCCCTGTGCGCTCTGGTTCTGTTGCCCTTTGCTGCCCGCTTTGCACCGGCGGGACTGTTCGGCAGCAACGCGACACTGGCTGTGTCGGACGCCACAGTGCTGATCCGTCGGCAGCAATTCAGGCCGGCCTACGATCTCCTGATCAGGCAGCCACCAGGCACCGTTTCTCAGGCTCTGCACCAGTATCGTCTGGCAGTCTGTGAGCGGGCTTTGGGCCTGACGGATAGCGCTTATGCACGACTGCTGCGCCTCGAAGGTGAAGTCCCACTGTTGGAGCATTATCGGCGCCTGTGGCTCGCCCGCAGTCTGCAGATGATCGCTGCTTCCGGGGCTGACAGCGCCGCCGTGATCTCCTCCTATCGTGACTTGCTGACTCTGCAGCCGAGTGCTGCCGTTGCCGACTCGGCCCGACTGTATCTGGCGGCTCTGCTGCATGATACGGGAGAATATGACGACGCCCTGCGCACCTACCGTGAGCAACAACGCGCGGCTGGCGCCTCCGCTGAGATCCTCTTCAAGATCGCCGAGATCGCGCCGCAGGCGGGTGACGACAAGAGCGCCCGCAAGGCCCGACTGGAGTTGCTGCGCCAGTTTCCCGGGCACAGTCTGACTCTCAACGTGGCACGTCACATGCAGCCGGCGAATTGGGAGGAACGCTTTGCTCGGGCCGAGGTATACTACCGGCACCGCGATGATCGTCATGCCATCGACGACCTGCGCCAGTTGCTGCGCTCCAACAGGCGCCACGAACAGGCACCGCAGGCCGAGTATGTCCTGGGTCGGGCCTATGCCAGATCGGGGCAGCTGGCACGGGCGCGACACACCTTCGAGCGCTTGCACGAGTTGTATGGCTGGCCGTCGGCCCTGTACCGTCTGGCCCAACTGCAGGTCAGTGATGATCACGACCTGAAAGCTGTCGATGCCTATGTCGAATTTGCCCGCTTGTATCCGCAGCATGAACTGGCTGATGATGCTTTGTGGCAGGCGGCAAAGGCGGCGGAGCGGCAGGACAGTTTTGCTCAGGCTGGCAACATCTATGCGCTGCTGGCAAGGGAGTATGGCACCAGCGAATACGCTGAGGAATCCTCCTGGGGAGAAGGTTTCAGTTTCTATTGCCTGAAGCAGTATGAAGACGCGCTGCGCGTCTTCCGCAGCGTCGCAGAGCAATCCCGACAACCCCACATCATCGACCAGAGCCTGTTCTGGGCCGGCAAGTCAGCGCTGCGCCTCAACCTCGAAGATGAGGCCAAAGTGCTGTTCACCGACGCAGCGAGTGGCTTTCCCCGGTCCTACTACGCGTCACGCGCCGTCAGCATGGGCTACGGCAAGAACCACATGCCTGCACGCCGGCCGGCACTGCGGGGTCCGCTGGCGGCCGGCGATCTCGACCTGGATCGTGTTGCCGGGCAGGACCATGTGCAGCGTGCGCTGGTGCTGGGTGAACTCGGACTGGCGGCGGCGGCCGAGGTGGAATTGCGCCTGGCAGAACGGCTCAACAAGGGTGATTCCAGGGCCCTGCTCGTCCTGCGCGACAGCTACGACATCCTGGGCCTCCATGATCGCGCCCTCCTGCTGAGTACCCGTTCAGCATTCCAGGATGACGACATCCGTCGTCTGTATCCCAGCTACTACTGGGACGAGATTTCCAGCGCCGCAGAGAACGCCAGCGTCGACCCGTATCTTGTACTTTCCGTCATTCGCCAGGAGAGTTACTTCAACGAGGACGCCCTGTCGCACGCCGGCGCCATGGGTCTCATGCAGATCATGCCGCAGACAGGGCGCAAACTGGCCCGCACTCTGGGCGTACCTGCGTACACTCGTAACCTGCTGTTTGATCCGGGGGTTTCCATTCTCCTGGGATCTCGCTTTCTTGGAGACCAGGTCCGCTCCTTCACTGCCGACACTCATGGTCTGCAGTACCCCCTCGGGCTGGCAGCCTACAATGCCGGCCCCAGAGTGGCGCGACGCTGGCTCGAACGTTTTCCTATTGAGGATGCCGACACTTTTGTCGAGCGCATCCCGTACAAGGAAACCCGATTGTACGTGAAGAAGGTCCTGAAGAATTACACGATCTACCGGACGTTGATCAGGAGCGAATCAGACGCGTGAACTGGCCAGAGACAACCGAAGACGACAAGGACACCCCCCCGGATGCAGGCCGCAGAGGCCGTCTGCTGGAGGACATCTTCATCCTCCTCTGCGTACTGAGCCTGTGGCCGGTAATCCTCGGCTGGAATCATTTCCTCTACCAGGCCCTGCTCTATGCCGCCCTCGGGGGGCTGGTATTCGTACTCGTACGGCGGGCACGACGCTTTTCGCAGGCCCGCCGCGAAGCCGATAAGGGCTGAACCCTCGGACGAGAGCGCCTATACTCTGGTCGCCGTCACCCCGGCAGCCCGCTCGATGATCAACACCACAGCGGCAGCCACGACCATAAGGCCGAATGCCAGCAACGCCGTGTCGTCCCAGACGACGGGCAGCGTACAGACGAAACCTGCCTCGGGCGTATCCAGCACCTGCCGAAAAGGCCAGACCTTCCGCATGGACCCGGCCATGAGGCCGACGAGGAACGCCATCGTGGTGCTGTGCGCGTGTGCCAGCAACCAGCGCAGCACACGCGAAAAACCAAGGATCCCCGTCGCAAACCCTGCGCCGAAAAGCAGGATGATCTGCAGGTCGCGATCGTTCACAGCTGCCAGCACCTGCTGATACTTGCCCATGACAACGAGCAGGAAGGAACCACTGATCCCGGGCAGGATCATGGCAACACTGGCGATGAGCCCGGCACCGGTGAACTTGTACCACTCGACACCCGTCTCCACCGGTACCAATAGGGTCACAGTATAGCCTGCTACGGCGCCGACGATGACCGCCGCATAGGCCACCGCATTCCAGCCTCTGACCTGCCGTGCGACAACGAAGAGGCTCGCCGCAATCAATCCTGTAAGGGCGCCCCAGACAGGCACGGGATGGTGCTGCAGAAGCCACGTGATGCCCTTGGCAAGCGTCACGATGGCGGTGAAGATGCCGGCGAGCAAGGGCACGAGAAACACCAGGTTGGCTCGTTGCACAACCTCGCCAAAGCGGCCGCGGACCAGAGCCGTCAACAGATCCCGATCGATACCGGCGACGGTACCCACCAGTTCATCGTAAATACCCGTGATCAGCGCCATCGTGCCGCCGGAGACGCCGGGGATTACATCCGCCGTACCCATCGCCAGACCCCGTACATAGAGACCCGCAGCACGGCGGCGCAGGCCTGCGAAACTACCCTCCTGTGTATCTGTTTCCACTTGCTACTCCCGGTTGATAAAATCGTGCAGGCTGGCCCCGCCAGCGGTCAATGCCTCCAGGACAAGATGATCTGCCCGCGGTATGGCATAGTCGTGCAGTCGCCCGACGTCGATCCACTCGAAGGCAGAACAGGCGATGGCACGTGTCCGTCCGGACCGATAACGAGCGGCAAAAGCATGCAGTGTGATCGACAGGTGGGTGAACTCGTGATCCACACAGGCGATCTCTTCTTCCACGTCGATGATGATGCCCAGTTCTTCCATGATCTCGCGGCGCAGACACTCTGCCAGGCTCTCCTCGGGCTCCTGCTTGCCGCCGGGAAACTCCCATAGCCCGGCGAGCATGCCACCGGGAGGGCGCTGGGCGATCAGCAGCTTTCCGGCGCGACGGATGATGCCTGCCGTGACCTGCAGGTGCGGGCGCTCTTTGCGCCTCGGCCGCATGGGTAACACAGATGGATCATCGAGCTCTGCCCGCGCCCGGCACCAGTTGGTTACGGGGCATTCAGCGCAGCGTGGCCGTGTCGGCAGACAGACTCTGGCCCCCAGTTCGATCAGCGCCTGATTCAGATCTCCCGTGCCGGTCTTCGGCATGAGCGCTTCGCCGGCACGGATCATCTGCACTCGTGCAGGGGTTCGCCGCGGGTCGCCTTCGAGGCGCAGCAGCCGACACAGGACACGCATGACATTGCCGTCGAGTGCGGGATGGGGTCGATCAAAAACGATGGAGCTGATGGCAGCCGCCGTGTAGGGCCCGATGCCGGGGAGTGCGAGCAGGCCCGCGTAGGTATCGGGGAGTTTGCCGTCATGATCGGCGACCACGACGCGTGCCGCGCGCTGCAGATTCTGTGCCCGGGAATAGTAACCGAGACCCTCCCAGGCCTTGAGTACCTCCCCCTCGGCAGCGACAGCAAGATCGAAGATCGTCGGAAAACGCTGCAGGAATCGTTCGTAGTAGCTGCGCGCCGTTGCCACCCGCGTCTGTTGCAGCATCACCTCTGACAACCACACCGCATACGGGTCGTCACTGCGGCGCCAGGGCAGATCCCGCTTGTGTTCGCCATACCAGGCAAGCAGCCGGCGGCGACAGGCCGCTGCCTGCCGGGGATTCTGGAGCCATGCCGCGTCTGGCACGACTGCCGGTGGCATCATTGGGCGGCAGCACGAAATGCATCCACGGGAAGCCCGGGAACGCCGTCGACATTCGTATTCTGATTGTGCGCTGCAACAAGGGCGTTCAGGACCGCCTCTTCACAGGCATCGGCTCCCGCCGCAAACAGGTCGTGCAGTACCGCCTCGGTCGTCGGCCGGGCGGTCACCGTCTCCGGTGCCAGACCCGCCATCGCGTCGTTGAGCCCCGTCGTCGATACGGCAAGCATCGTACCTGAAACGGTGCGTTCATCGAGCAGACCGACGCGGACCAGGCCAAAGGCGGCGCGCTGTGCCAACCGGTTGAGCTGGGCTGGCAGCAGGGGCGCGTCTGTGATGAGAACGGCAGCAAAGGAGCGGCGATATGACACGGGCAGGGGCGCAAGATCTGCGAGCCAGCGCCCGATGGGCACACCATTCAGCGCCAGGCGATGGGGTTCACCGCCGTTGGTGGCGACAAGAACGCCAACTGTGCCGGCACGCCCAATCCGTGAGGAACAACCGATGCCGGCGCGCACGCCGAAGCCGGACAACAACGTGCCGACACCGACCTGGCCTTCACCGACGGCCCCACCCGTGGCAGTAGACAGTGCCGCCGCGACCTGGCCCGCACCGAGCGAAGCATGCAGCGACACGGCGGGCACCGGAACACCGTCGACAGCGAGCACAACCGGCGGCCAGCCGTGGTCCTCGCCGAGACCCGAATCCTGCTGAAAACCATAGTCCAGCAGGCCATCGTAGACTCGGCCCAACGCCGGCGCCGGGGCCAGCGCGATCGGCGCCGACAGCGCGCCGAAGTCCTCCAGCATGGCCAGACCCGTCGTCTCATCACCGCCATCCAGCGACCAACGACCAGCATAGTAGCGCCGCGGTGCACCAGTGAATGGCAGCACCAACGTGATACCACCCATGGCGCCACGTGCATGGCCGACACGCACCCCAGCCACATCCGTGACGGTATTGAGCGGACCCGCCGGCAAGTCGCCCACAGCCAACCCCAGATCACGCAGACGCACGGCGGCTCTACCCGGCCCGGCCGTAGAGCTGCATGACATCCATCAATCGATCCAAAGGCAGAGCGTGGATGGTGTTGCCATCCCGGCCGACCATGGTCGTGGCTGCCGTCAACGAGTTGAGAATCGCTTCTTCCGTCGCCTCGACGACGCCCTTATGCAGCCACGTCATACGTGAGGTGTGCAGTACCTGCAGGCTCTCAGCGGCCGTCGGTCCGGCTTCGTTGCCGGTAGAGAAGGCAATGGCCAGATCACCGCTGCCATGTGTTGAAACGGCACCCGTGCGGGCCATACCCAGAGCCGCACGCCGGCACAGTCTCTGCAACTGCACCGGCAACAGGGGCGCATCCGTGGCAATCACAATCAGCAGCGAGTTCCCCGTCGGCACTTCGGTCTTGGCGCCGCGCTCCGGCAACAGATCAACGATCTCCCGTCCGACGGGAACACCATTAACGAGCAGCTGATACCGGGTGGCAAAATTCGCCTGTACCAGGACGCCAACATGCCACGTACCCTCCGCGTCCTCCTTCCCTGCCGGGATGAGGCGCGACGACGTACCGATACCTGCCTTGAACTGAAAAGCACGCATGCCCGTGCCCCCGCCGACACACCCTTCAGCGACGGGGCCGCTGGCGGCTGAGGTCAAAGCCCTTGCGACCTCGACACTGCCCACATGTCGTCCGATCGTGTCATTGAGATAATCGGCCCAGGTCTCACCGACGACGGGATCCGGGCGCACTGGACCAGCAAAAGCATCGGCGTCCCGCGCCAGGGCCCATTGCACGCCGCCGTCATGGACGCGGCCCACACTGCCGGTATCGGTCAACAGGATGGGGCCGCCGAGCAGGCCCGTGCGACGCACCGGGCCAAGACCGGTGAACTCACCGTTGCCATTGATGGTCAGGTCTGCAGCGTACACCGGCCGCCGCCATGGCAGATCGGGGCGCGGCAGAATGGCGGTGACTCCGGTACGCACCGGGCCCTTGCCGACGACGAGGGGCCCGTGGCCGTGGATCAGCGTCGTCTGACCAACACCTACGCCGGGAACATCCGTAATCGCGTTGAAGGGCCCTGGCGGCAGATCACCAATGACGATGCCCAGATCACGCAGCCGTGCCCGCGCGCCCGCGTCACGGGCATGTGACGAGGTTGTTCCGGGTGCGCAGGCCAACGCCGGCAACACGGCCGCCGTCAGCGACAGGCCAAGAAACCGCCGCCGCGTCAGCTCATCGGCCGACAGTGAACCAGTCACGCCTGCTGCAACTCGTCGATGGCCTTGCACCTGCGCAGACTGATACCGGCGCGCTCCTCGAGTCCCATCCAGGCGTACGGATCGTCACCACTGATCATGACGATGTCACGGTAGTCGGCACGGGATGCGGACTCCCCCTCCCGCAACTGCCAGGGCAGGCGCGACCAGGCATTCATATAGTGATTGACCAGAACGCGGCGGTAGACCTGGCTGCGATTGCGACGCGATCGGTGCAGCAGATAGCCGTTGAAAAACACGGCGTCACCCGCCTTTACTTCGACGGGAATCTCCCCGGCTTCATCGAAACCATGGGACTCGGGGGCGAAATCGAATTCATCAGAGTTGTCGTGTGGTCGCTGGTCGTACAGCGCCCACTTGTGTGATCCGGGGATCACGTAGAGGCAGCCATTCTCTATGGTCGCGTCATCGAGGGCGATCCAGCCACCGGTAAGGGAACGATCACGAGTGGGTATGTAGATCTCGTCCTGATGCCATGCCTGCCCCTGGAATCCCGGCGGCTTGACGAACAGCATGGACTGCATGCATTTCACGTCCGGGCCAATGATCCGCTGCAACACCGCCGCCATGCCGGGGTGTTGTACGCCCCGTTCCAGCATCACCGGACTGACCTTGTGCGGAAAGTGAATGCAGAGGAAATGGCGCAGCACCTCGTCATCGTTGAGGGAACTGTCCATCACTTCGAGTCGGGGATGGGGATACTCGCCGCGACAGATGCGTACGGTATCTGCGCGCAGGGCCTCGACATCCTCGGCACTTGCCAGGCCCGGGACGATGAGAAATCCGTTGCTGTGATAGGATGCTACGTCCTGGTCGGTGATGCTCACGCTCACGATCTACCCTCTTTTCTTCTGCTGTATGCGTTCAGGTGACGTCCTCAAGGCCGGGCGGCGGCGGCGATGGCTTGCCCCAGGTCCTGCGTTGTCATCGTGCCACCAATGTCGGGTGTTCCCGTGCCTGGCTGCGCCAGCACATCTGCCACGGCCGCCTCAATGCGGGTCGCTGCGGCCAGGGCCTCGGCGTCATCGTGTCGATGCCCAAGCCAGCGCAACAGCATGGCCGCTGACAGAATCGTCCCGGTCGGATTGGCAATGCCCTGGCCGACGATGTCAGGCGCGGTACCATGTGAGGGCTGAAACACGGCAGCGTCCTGGCCGATGTCCCCGGAAGGTGCCATGCCGAGACCGCCAACCAGTCCCGCACCCAGATCTGACAGGATGTCACCGTACATGTTTTCCGTCACCATGACATCGTAGGTCTCGGGCCGGCGCACCAGATAGAGTGCCATGGCATCGACATAGGCATGATCGGCAGCGATATCCGTGCTGGCGGCAACGCCATCGACTTGAAGATATTGGCCTTGTCCACACAGGTGACGTGCGCCTCGCGTTCGGCACGCAGGCCGGCAGCACGTTCGCTGCGCCGATCGCGGGCCAGGTCAAAGGCATAACGCGCAATGCGCTCGGTGCCCGAGCGGGTGATCACCATGCTGTCCACGGCAGTTTCATCACGCAGCAGGATGCCGCCGTTCATCGAGGCGAACAAACCCTCGACATTCTCCCGCAGGATGACAAAATCGATGCTCCCCGCAGCGTAGTCCTTCAGCGGGCTGTGGTGAGCTGCGTAGAGGTAGATGGGGCGAACGCCGGCGTACAGATCCAACTGGAAACGCAGATCCACCTGCGGCCGCATCTCGGTGCCGTCCGGCCAGCGCACGTCGGGCAACCCCATGGCGCCGAGCAGGACCGCGTCGGCTTCCCGACAGGCCTCGACCGTGGCCGGTGGCAATGGATCGCCGGTCTGCAGGTAACAGTTGGCTCCACAGGGATACTCGACAAAGGCAAGACTCGGTCCCCCTGCTGTATCGAGTACGCGCCGCGCTTCGGCAATGACATCCGGGGCGATCCCATCACCCGGCAGCACGGCAATCGCGTAGGCCACCTTCAGGACCAGAGGCGATCATGCGCTGCCAGTTGGTTCCACTCGTCGGTGGGACCGAAGGGCTCCGGCGCATCGGGGTCGGCGAATTCACGCACCATGTCGTCGTTGAGGCCACTGAAACCGAGGCCGGGTGTTTCGGGGACGGCGATATGGCCATTTTCGATGAGCGGCACGGGCAAACCCTCCACCAGGCTGCTCCAGCGCTGCAGATCGTCGACGGAGTGATTCTCCAGCACCATGAAGTTCTCTGTCGCTGCAGCGGCGTGTACCGAAGCCATGGCGGCGACGGGGCTCATCGCCATGTGCAGAGCCATGGCGATGCCCGCCTCCTGCGCCGCATCACCGATCCTTTTGGTCTCGAGAATACCGCCGGATGAGGCCAGATCAGGGTGGACCACGGCGATGGCCCGGCGGGCGAAAAGATCGGCAAAGCCCTCCTTGAGATAGACATCCTCGCCCGTGCAGATGGGCGTGTCCACCGCGTGCGAGAGGCGTTCGTACTGATCGGCAAACTGCCACGGAATCATATCTTCGTACCAGGCAAGGCTGAACTGATCCAAGGCCTTGCCGACGCGGATGCAGGACTCCAGGCCCATGTGGCCGAAGTGATCCACGGCCAGAGGAATCTCGTAGCCGATCACGTCGCGCACGGCGGCGACGTACTCGCACAGAACACCGATGCCCTTTTCGGTGACCTGGATGCCGGTGAAAGGATGCATGATCGAGTTGGTCTGCTGCATGCCGGGAGGCGAGATCACGCAATCCGGTCGACCCTTCAGATTCCCCAGACCGATGTCCATCTTGAGGAAGCCGAAGCCGTCATCCATGCGCTCCCGCAAGCGGCGCCCCATGTCGGCGCCGTCCGGCTCTGAGGTGGTGTCACAGTAGCACAGAATGCGATCGCGGAACTTCCCGCCTGCCAGCATATAGGCGGGCACACCGTATGCCTTGCCAGCGAGATCCATCAGCGCCATTTCGACGCCGCAGACCCCCCCCGCCTGGCGCGCATGGTGGCCAAACTGCTTGATGCGTCGAAACAACCGATCGACGTTGCAGGGGTTCTCCCCGAGGATGCGGCTCTTCAGTGTCAGCGCGTAATCGCGACTGCCACCATCACGGACCTCGCCATAGCCGGAGATGCCCTGATTGGTATCGATGCGGATCAAGATGGAGCGGAAGGGCGCGCCTTTGAGCGAGGCCACGCGCAGATCGGTGATCTTCAACTCGGAGGGACGAGAGGCCGTGTTCACGGGGTTCTCCTGGGCTCGGTGTCAGACTGGCTCCATACGGTAGGTGAGCCCTTCGCAAGCGTCAACGCGAGGTGCTCATGATCGCGCCCCGTCAGAAGGGGTTGGGCCGCCCCTGGGCACCATCCACCGGGATCGATGCCCCATTGATCCAGTTGGCGCGAGGCGAGCAGAGAAAGCAGACGACATCCGCCACCTCTGCCGGCGTGCCGAGGCGCCCGGCAGGCAGTTCCTGCGTTTCGAAGAGGCTGAAATCTGCCGGATTCTGCTCGCGGAAACGCTCCCAACCGCCGCCGGGAAACAGGATCGATCCGGGGCACACCGTGTTGACGCGAATGCCGGCAGCGGCAAGTTCCAGGGCCAACGCGCCCGCGAGAAACATCTCCGCCGCCTTGGTACTGCCGTACTGCGCTTTCGGCGCCGGCTTCCATCCGGAGATCGACGATACCGTCACAATCGTACCGCCGGTGGGCATGTGCGGCACAACACAGCGTGTGGCACGTACCGCGTGAAACAGGTTCAGTTCAAACGTTTCGAGCCAGTCGGCGTCGGTCGACTCGAGCAATGTCCCCCCGGCGCTGCCCCCGACGTTGTTCACCAGGATATCGATTCCACCAAAGGTCCTGGCGGCGCCGTCGACGAAGGCCTGCACGGCGCCAGCTTCGCGAACATCCAGGCTGCCGGTGTAGACCTCTGTGCCGCCGGCGCGCAAGCTTTGCGCTGCCGTCTCGAGTCCGTCGGCACCACGGGCACACAGGGCCAGTCGGCAGCCCTCCGCCGCCAGCGCGGTGGCGATGGCGTTGCCAATGCCACGACTGCCGCCCGTGACGAGCGCCACCTTCCCCTGCAATTGCAGATCCATATCATTGCTCCAGTTGCTTGTGTCGTGACGGCAAGGCGGTCACATTCTACCTAGCGCACCCAGGTGCGACAACCTTATGACGGACAGCAGAAATATCGAACCCTCACCGCCCCTGCGCATTCTTCTCATCGATGATGAAGAAGAAATCCTGGCCACCGTCGGCGCCCTGTTGCGTCGCATGGGCTACGAGGTAAATACTGCCCGCGATGGGGCCGAAGGACTCGAACGTTTCGACCGTGAGGGCGCCGACATCATCGTCAGTGACGTGATGATGCCCGGTATTGATGGGCTGGGCGTACTTCGAGGCCTGCGTGAACGTGGTGCCGATGTTGAAGTCATTCTGGTTACCGGCGTGGGCACCATGGACACCGCTGTCGAAGCCCTGCGTCAGGGCGCCTTTGACTTCTTCACCAAACCGGTACGGATTGCTGAACTGACCGCCTCGGTGGAACGCACCAGACGGTACCAGGAACTGCGCCGTGACCGCGATCGCCTCAAGTCACGGCTGGCCAGTCTTGAGCAGGGCGGACCGATGCTGGTCGGCAACAGCCCTGCCATGGCACGTGTGATGGACCTCGTCGATCGTGTCGCCGAGACGGACCACACCACGGTCCTGATCACCGGCGAAAGTGGCACCGGCAAGGAGCTGGTCGCCCGCGGCATCCATGATCGCAGCCGACGGGCAGCGGAAGCCTTCATCAGCCTGAACTGTACCGCCGTACCCGATGCGCTCTTCGAGAGCGAGCTGTTCGGGCACGAGAAG
>ERZ890510.737-NODE-737-length-24456-cov-7.677349_pt1 | contig 24456 bp, 26 predicted proteins | sample MGYA00521265_ERZ890510 | MGnify/ENA primary metagenome ERZ890510 (study PRJEB32303, sample SAMEA104408624) | aquatic metagenome | biome: Brackish water; feature: Chemocline; material: water | place: Baltic Sea | collected 2014-10-26T21:54:00 | depth 110 m ...
ACCAATTTAATGAGCTTGCTAAACTTAAAGACCTGTCTCAAAAGCCCTCTTGCCTGGCTCGATGAATTTCGGATTTACAAAATTTTATCCTACGCTAAAACTTTCGCCGCAGCCACATTCACCTTTTGCATTCGGATTTGTAAATTCAAATCCTTCATTAACACCCTGCTTGACGAAGTCCATTTCTGTGCCATCGATATAAACAAGGCTTTTCGGGTCAACCACAATCTTAATCCCCTGTCCCTCAAACACCTGATCTTCAAGCTCGATCTTGTCGACGAATTCCAGCACATAAGCCATGCCGGAACAGCCAGTCGTAGTTACGCCTACTCTGATGCCTATTCCATGTCCTCTGCTCGCCAGTTGATCCGAGACGTGTTTTGCCGCTGATTCAGTGATTGAAATTGCCATAGCAAATTACTTAACCCTCTCGCCTTACAGCGAGCCTTTCCGTTTTTGTCTTACATCTTCGATCGCCGCCTTGATGGCATCTTCCGCCAGCACGGAGCAATGAATCTTGACCGGGGGCAAACCCAGCTCATCGGCGATGTCCTGATTCTTAATCAAGGTTGCTTCCTCAAGTGAGCGACCCTTGACCCACTCGGTCAGCAGCGAACTGGATGCTATTGCCGAACCGCAACCATAGGTTTTAAACTTCGCGTCTTCGATAATACCATTTTCGTCTACCTTGATCTGCAAACGCATAACGTCACCGCATGCAGGCGCTCCAACCATGCCTGTGCCTACATTAATATCCTTATCATCCATCTTTCCAACGTTGCGTGGATTCTCGTAGTGATCTAATACTTTATCCGAATAAGCCATAATTCTTTCTCCAGACCGACTCTTTAGTGAGCAGCCCATTTAACTTGGTTGAGGTCCACACCATCTTTGTACATATCCCACAGCGGCGATAGTTCGCGTAATTTGGCGACGGCTTCGTGTATTTTTTCAACTGCGTAGTCAATTTCTTCTTCCGTGGTAAAACGACCTATCGATATGCGCAGAGAACTATGGGCCAGCTCGTCATTCAATCCAATAGCGCGCAAAACATAGGATGGCTCCAGGCTAGCCGACGTACAGGCAGAACCAGAAGAGACGGCCAGATTACGCAGTGCCATCATCAATGATTCGCCTTCTACAAAATTAAAACTGATATTGAGATTTCCAGCTACCCGGTTGTCTACATCACCGTTTACATACACTTCTTCCATGTCTTTAAAACCATCCAGCAAGCGATTTCGCAACGCCAGAACGCGTACATTTTCTTCCTGCATTTCCGCTTTTGCAAGGCGATAGGCTTCTCCCATTCCCACGATCTGATGAGTAGCCAGCGTGCCTGATCTCATGCCTCGCTCATGACCACCGCCATGAATTTGAGGCTCGATGCGAACTCGCGGCTTGCGCCTTACATACAGCGCGCCGATTCCCTTCGGACCATAGATTTTGTGTGCCGTCAGCGACATCAGGTCCACTTGCATGGATTCCATATCGATTTCCTGTTTGCCCGCACTCTGTGCGGCATCAACATGGAAAAGCACGTTATTTTCTCGAGTAACTTTACCGATTGCAGCAATGTCGTTGATCACGCCGATTTCATTATTGACATGCATCAAGGACACCAGAGTCGTATCTTCTCGTATCGCCGCGGCCACCGCTTCGGGTGTAATTATGCCCGCTGAGGAGGGTTCAAGATAGGTAACTTCATAACCTTCACGCTCAAGTTGGCGACAGCTATCCAGTACCGCCTTGTGCTCAATCTTGGAGGTAATTATATGCTTGCCTTTCTTGCAATAAAAATGAGCGGCACCTTTAATAGCGAGATTGTCAGCTTCGGTAGCGCCCGATGTCCAGACGATTTCACGTGGGTCGCAATTTATTAAGTCCGCAACTTGACGGCGAGCAGCCTCTACAGCCTCTTCTGCTTTCCAACCAAACATATGCGAGCGCGAAGCAGGATTTCCAAAATTGGATTCCAGCGTTAAACACTCTGACATTTTTTCCGCCACCCGTGGATCGACCGGGGTGGTGGCTGAGTAATCTAGATAAATAGGGAATTGCATTGCTTGCTCCGCGGCAACTGCTGCGCTATGAACTGATTGCCGAAACTCTTATGTTATCAACCAGCATATCTTCAACATTTCCGCTGATGCTGATTCGTTTTCGATCTTGATGCTCTGAAATACGTTGCACCTCTCTCTTTGCCACCAAATCCGCCAGGCTGATACCCTCCAGGAAAGCATGAATCTGCTCACTCAAATCTTGCCAGAGGTAGTGCGTCAAGCAGGTTTCACCGCCCTGACAGTCGCCAGCGCCTTGACATTTTGTTGTATCTACCGACTCGTCAACCGCATCTATAATTTCGGCAATATAGAGCAATTCTGAATTTCGCTGCAGTTCATAGCCGCCACCCGGGCCTCTGACACTACTTACCAGTGAGGCTTTCCTCAATTTAGCGAACAATTGCTCTAAATAGGACAGTGATATCGCTTGCCGCAGTGAAATATCGGCAAGGCTCACCGGACCCTGGTTCTTATGCAGGGCCAAATCCAACATTGCTGTTACTGCGTATCTACCCTTGGTTGTTAAACGCATGGGGAAGCCTTTTCGTTGCTTTATTGATGAGGCTGATTATCGAATACCTAAGTAAAATAGTCAAGTATACCGGCGGAGGGGAAAATTCGCCGAAAAAGTGGAAGAATAGCGCCTGCTGGAGGCTCAGCGACGCTCGTAGACGATGGTCGAAGCCGCCTTGCCAAAATCATTATCCATTGGGTAACCAAAGGATTTGGCGATAATAGCGATGATCGCCAGATGATGAATACTGTGAGTAATCAGCCCCATAAGTTCACGATTCACCGTACTTGGTATCTCGATTGACGAGCCCTGGTGATAAACCGACTCCCTTACAGTAATGATCTTGCCGGTAAATTCTGCAAGGTCCAGCTTTTCAATTTGTCTGCTAACCGAGGCCAGGGCAAAGGTCGCCGCCTGAAGGCTATTTTCGATAGATTTATCTCGCTGACGGTCGTCGTAGTCTATACAACCTCCTTGCAAGCCAGCAAAGAAACAATGAAAGCGATCGAGTATGTGGCGCGTATGTGTGCCGATTGATGAATTGCCCTGGGACACATATGTATAGTCGTCCAGAGAGACTGCCTTCAGCAGCTGATTCGATTGATCAACACCGTGAATACAACCTTGTATTAACAAAGATTCATCAATATCGAGGTCGCCGCCGGGCTTGTTTGCCAAGCTTGTTAGATTTGAGTTTGTCATCAACTAAATATCACCACTTCTGCTGGCACTGACGACGCAATGTCAGCCGCCGTTACTAACGATCAATGTATCACAGCGCCTAATCGACTACTATGAACCACTAGCCACCCACTGAGAAATGATAGACTTCTATTCCACAGGATTAGGGGTTAAGACCTCCGCGCAGCATGGTTTATTGCATCCTCGATGTATCTTTATCACCCTGGGTACTGGAAACTGACACTCGCGAGCACAATTCACCTAGAGTCGGCACAAAACATGAAGGTAGATCTGCATTGTCATAGCTATTTTTCTGACGGCAAACAAGCGCCGGATTTCCTTGTGCAAAGAGCCATAGAAAACAAGGTGAGTCATCTGGCGATTACTGATCATGATTGCACTGCCGCACTGGATCTAATTGCCAATCATTTAACAGAGCTTACTATAATCAATGGCGTTGAAATTTCCTGCCAGTGGAATTCGATGGAAATACACATTGTCGGACTACTCATTGATCCTGCAAGCGGCGATCTAAGAGAATTGTTAAGCTCACAGCAACAACAGCGCAAACTTCGTATGCAAGCCATGGACGAAAAGCTGCGCTCGCTGGGAACAGATGGCCTGCTATCTTATTTCGAAAACCTGCCTTGCATATCCTATACCCGCAGTCATGTTGCAGATTTTTTGGTGGCAGAAAAAGTCTGCAAGAATCGACAAAAAGCCTTTAAGAGTCACCTAGGTAAACGAGGAAAAATATATGTTGGTTCTAATTGGTGCAGCCTCGCTGAAGCCATTGCTTGCATACAATCCGCCGGCGGCATTGCGGTGCTGGCTCATCCCGGCAGATATCCGCTGAGCTGGAGAAAACTGGAAACCTTGGTCGATGACTTTAAGGATTACGGCGGCGAAGCATTGGAGGGAAGCTATTCAAATATTGATCCAAATAGCAGAAAACGCTTGTGTGAATTGGCACTGGCAAAATCGCTTTATTTGTCCGGCGGATCAGATTTTCATGATAGGGCAGCACATTGGACAGATATTGGGAAATTTCCAGCGCTAGATCAACAGGCACTAAAAAATGCCATTTGGCTACATCCCAAATGGCATTCTCTAAATCAAAAAACTCTCTGACGGACAACTCATTAAGTATCGATAGACCGTCGAAAACCTCTCGATGACGGAATCAGCGACGGTTACTATTATAGGCTATCGAATTTCTATCTTCGTCTTAGCCGCGCGATTAGGTCACGAAAAATATCGAGAAGTGTTTCATGTTTATAGTCGGTGAATTCACCAGCATCCATAAACATGCCATGTTCCTCACAAGCTTCATATTCCAGATGTGATTGCTTGGCATCGTTAAGTTTCTTCATTGGCTTGCCACACCGGGGACATTGAATATCGCGTACCGTATTATATGTCTTACCTACTTCGGGGTCTCCACTATCGGCAAAGTCTGCCATCCAGTCGCCCTTTAACTGCTCGGCCTCACCATTATCAAACCACAGGCCCTTACAGCTCTCACATTTGTCAATTATTACCTGACCATGCAGCGTCTCGATCTTGAGCTCTTGCATAGCGGAATTGCACTTCGGACAGTCCATCTTGCACTCCTTAAATACGGCCTATTATTATTTCGGACTTAATATACACCTGAATTCATTCCCTAACCCGGCAGAATGCCTTTGGTGTTTGCTTACTATGTCGGTCTCATCGATTAGACACCAGTACAGACGCCATATTATAAGGAATTTCCCACCAAACCCAAGTCAAAATTCCGCTTTCGCGCTGATTTACCCTACTTGCCCTGATATTAAGTCAAGGTTCACCTTTGGCGCCGTAAAATCCTGAGCAATTAAGCAATAAACCAGGAACATCCGGACAACCCACTGCAGGAGTAGAATCATGAGAAGTGCTCAAATATTGGCTATGCTGTTATTGCTGGACCTATCACCCAGTTTATTTGCCAGAGACGGCTCCGCCAATGTTAGCAGCGCCTGCGCCACCCTGGAGTTCATGGGTAAAATGCTGTCATTGAATACGATGTTACCGGATGATTATGATGACATTGACGAAATGATTGCCATGCAGGAACAACTCGCCGAGCTGAACCGGCTAACTTGTCAACCGGTAATCCTTACCGGTTATCGGCGCGGCAATACCTATTACAGCAATGGGACTCTAGCCTCTACCGACCTCTACCATGATGCCTGGTATTTCCCCAATGGCCAGTTATTCATGGCCGGACCAGGGGAAGACACCCGTGTTTACTATCCCAATGGACGAGCCATGGCTTATCACTGGACACATGGGGATCAGGCTATTTTCTGGCCTAACGGCTATCTGGCAACAAATTATTTTCGCGTAATCGGCGAAACCTGGTATTACCCGGACGGGAACATAATCAGCTATGAAGCTGGCTACAAGGGCGGTCGATGGTTCTATCCATTCGCCAGATTGGATGGTGGAATTGGTCAGGAAGTAATTTCCAGCAACTGGGGCTTCGAGGACGAGGACTTTACCTTCCTGAATTTTCGCCAGGATGGCAGTCTGTTCACATCCCGGGAACGTATTCGCCGCAAGCTTGTCTTCAATGACATCGATCTATTAGATGTCCCAGGTGTCCTTTTACTTGTAACCCGGCTCTATCAATCTTCGGATTCAGCTAAGCAGTTCACGCCGGCGGATGTGAATATTACCGGCGCACCTTATTAAAAACCAGTTAACTGCCGAGCGATCGGATAAAACTTGCTCGGCAGTCAATAATTAATAGCTGTACTGGACCGAACGCTGTTGCAGCATCGCCTGGTCTATATCTCCGGCCTGGCACTCCAGCAAATCCGATTTACTGAAAACATGTAGCTTATCTCTTCGAGGCTGATCTTCTACCGCCTCACCCAAGCCAGTGAGAATGATCGAGACACTCTCGGTGTCCGGCAACTCTCTTAAAGTGGAACCATAATCACACATAGCGACATATAACTTTGCTTCGAACTCAAGCACGTCTGCTTGCCATTGCCCCGCATAAGCCTGTTCGGCCTCGTCTCTGCGCTGGGCCAGTTCAGTCGCTTTCGCCGTTGCCTGCTCACGCAAAGATTCCAGTTTAGCTATTAAGGTATCTTGTAGACCCTGCAGATTGATTTCAGTATCGTCATCTGTAGTTGACGTATCCTGAGTTGCCGTACCCTGAGTTCTCGCTCCGCGAGCTTGCTCTGCAAGTCTTCGCATCTCTTGAGCATTGAGTCGCATATCTTCCCGCAAGGCATCAATGTCTATTCTTAATTCTTCATACATGGAATCATCAACATTGCCCAAGTTACGCAATGCTCGCGCTGATTCCGATGCCTGCGCGATAGCATTGTTCACTATTAGTGAGTAGTCAATGTTAGCAAGCCTGTCAATCATCTCAGAGTAAGCGTCTGAGGCTTGTGCCGCACCCGTAGAAAGAGACATCCTCGGCGCCTGGGCTCCCCTGTTGGCTATTTGAGGTGGCTCAATTGCCGTGCTTAGCCCGCCTCTGGATTGCAAGGATTTCATGGCAGAATTTAATGCGGCCAGGCCCATTTGATTTCGACTCCTGCCCAGCGGAGTTCGCACTTCTATTACTACACCCTGACCGTATAAATAGGTGCTGTCGACACCCCCCAGCACCCCGAAGAGACCGTTGGCCTTGCTACTATCCAGCTCCAGCGCCTGTTCCAATACGCCAGAGAAGATATCGATATTCTTTTGCAAACTCTGCAATTCAAGCTCCTGCCCATTGGCAGAGAGAGCTGCAACGGCCGCAATTGAGCCGAGTAATCTATATCGCAACATTTTCATTCCCCTTATCTGATGTCGTCCTGGTAACCAACAAAAGTAACTAATTGCCGCAGGGAGCGGATTGTTTCATAGTCGCTGTCGACCAGTTGCTCATAGCCTGAGCGCATATCTTGTAAATCCAGCAGTCGCTGTTGTTCAAAATAGGCATAGATTTGATCAAAACTCTCTGCGGTTGACTGCTGAGTCTGTTCTAATACCGCCTGCATTAATTCAACATTATTACTGTCCGCACGATCTTCCATCCTGAGCACCAATGCCTGCATCGCTGCATTTTGTGATTGTCGAAAATCTGCCAGCTGTGTTTGTACATCCAGGCTCGAAGATTGTGAGCCAGCAAAGCTTATCGATATTCCCTGCTCGCCAGAAACTATCGACAGATTAAAAATCAACACGCACAACATGACGAGGGACGCGGCGCTTGGCAACCATTGCCAGAGATTCCAAAACCCGGTCGTCGGTCTCGATACCCGATGTTCCTGACGAAAGAGAGCTAGCCCTCGATCCCAATGGGGAACCTGTTGATCTTGCCATTGCTGCAGGTTTTGCTGAGCGAGCAACAAGGCTTCCAGCTCGGCATTGCAATGGGGGCATTCCGACAAGTGTTTTTCCAGCTCGTCTCTTGTCCGTGGCGCAAGCTCATCGGAAAAATATTCTTGCAACAAATGTGGCGTCTTAGGACAGGGCATGTTTTTTCTCCGAAACTACTTTCAATTTTTTAAGCGCACTATAAAAACGAGTCTTGGCTGTGTTGGCAGATAGTTCCTGCAACTCCGCAATCTCTTCAAAGGTCAGCGATTGAAATATTTTGAGCTCTACTATGGCGCGTTGTTCCAGCGTTAACTCGCTCAACATTTTCAATACTCTTCCATTTAACTGTTGTTCCCCCAGCTTCACATCGGGTTCGTATCTCACTTCAGCAGGAAAACTGTCCAGACCGTCATCTCCATCCTGATTCGAAGGACTGGCTTGTATGGACATTAATCGCCTGCGACGATTCATATCAACCGCCTTATTGTGCGCAATGCGAAAAATCCAGCTACTAAATTTGGCATCACCGCGAAATCTGTGCAGATTCCGATAAACACCAAGAAAGACTTCCTGCATGAGATCCATGGCATCACTGGTATTTCCAGTCAACCGCAAGCCGTGGTTGTATATCTTCCCCTCATAGCGCTTGACCAATTTTTCCCAGGCATAGGCGGACCCATTAAGAGCCGCCGCTATTAGTGCCTGGTCTTCGTCAATCAGACTCATGCTGTTTCCATCCTGTTTGTCCAAGGCTGGACAGTAGGCTGCAGGTCAGGAATTTTCCTGCCAACCGAAGCTACTATTCACCCAAAACAGGATACTGGTTTTAAACTAAGTCGCAAGCTGTCAGAGAATAGTTTGCATAAATAGTTAGTTATTGAAGGCGTGAAGGAATCACAGGAGATCAGGGGGCAGAATAGGAATGCAGGGGCTCATCCAGCAATGCCCCCCATGCGGCATTAAATGGATGGGCCTTCTCGGTCTCTCCAGCGCCACTCACCATCGGGTAGCCCTTATTGGCCCACTCAAAGATTGAATGACGCAAATTAAGTACGTTGGTATAACCGAGTTGCTGTAATTCTTCTGCCACACCGGCCGAGCGATAACCGACCGAGCAGTAAACAACGATTGGCATATTTTTATTCGGATACAATTCAGAGATTGAATCGCCCGTCTTCAGGTTCAAGGCTTCTTGCAAGTGACTGACCTGAAACTCTTCCTGTTCACGCACATCGATGATAAGCGGAAAATCTGCATCCTTATTCTGGTACTGCCGAATCAACTCTGCAGTAGAGACAAACTCGATATTGGGAAATTCCTGATCAATTTCCTTGTCCACCGAGTCCCAATTGACTCCGAACAAGCCAAACAAGAAAGATGAAAGTGCGGCTGAGATTATGAGCTTGATCATCTTGAATTTACCCGTAGATGACGGAGATTAAACTGGAAGCGTCGCGCATTAACATCAAGATCGGCGTCTTGACCAAATCCATACACCGCTAATAGCCATGAACATGAACAACAGGGCCATTATATCCACCAACAGAACCCCGAGGCCACCGAGAAAACGACCGCTGTGAATATCGAGTATCAATCTATCCCAACTCAGCAGGGAGCCGGCGTAATCTGCCTTAATTTCTGTAGCGATATCGGTAGCGGTTTCGACCGGCACGCTCCATTGAATGGGATCGGGCGGCAATGAGATCGACACCGGGGTCCAGCTTAATTCATTCAGATCTGCCACCAGGTTGTCATCACCGACCTTGAGATAGATGTTTGCAGCACCCCGGCCGATGGCTCCCATACCCTTCGGCACGCCACTCACACTGCCCAATACTTCTATTACCTCTCCCTCTTCAGTCAGCAGAATTAATTGATCAGAAGTGGCAAGAACAAAGCCAAACTCCGCCTCAATCGCTCCTGTCAGACTATTAAAAATACCTGGCAATCTTTTCGAATCAAGGTAAATGGCATCGGCAATTAAGGCGGCCTGATGGCTACCCAAGTCAAAACCAAGCGTAATATCTGGCGCCTTGATTCCATACCAGGAGAGCATCGCGGATGAAGTAATGAACCGCCCATCAAGCCCCAGACGCGGGCTATGGTGTATGGCGAGACCAGAGACAGAGAGAAGCATTACAAACAGGGCGCTGATAATCCCCATGCGCCGATGGAGACTCAACAAGGATCGAAGTCTGAATGCCGGTTTCCGGACTTCGCTGTTCGGATTTTTGTCGTTCAAATTATCGTTCAATCGTCCTTCAATCATTACTCATTTGAACTTGGCTCGAGAGTTGAGAGTTGAGAGCTGAGGTGCCGAGATGGACTCCGCCAGATAAAGCGCCAGGCGCGAAACGTTTGTCATGGCTTTTACCGACAGGGTCGCGCCGCTTATGCCATCGATTGATCGATCAAGCTTCTGACGCGCTTGCATAAATGCGCCATTAAACTGTCGGGTAAAAAAATCGTGCTTTATTTCCCAACCTCTGGACTCTCTAAAAGCGAGTACTTTTATTTCTTCAATCTGACTGTTGTTAACCACCACGCCGATGGTAATTGGCTCGATCTTGCCAATCTCATCAAGAACCCAGGCCGATCGAGCGGAATTTCCCCAGTATCTCACGCGCAGAAAACCAGGATCGTGTCCAAGAATATCCTCAACTATTCCCTTCTTCTCACCGGTAAGCCAAATCGTATCACTGGCAGGCATGTCGCCAGCAAAAACCCTGCTGAGAAATTCTTCTGCGGAGATGTAATCGTCACTGGCCAGAGCCACAGGCAATACCGTGACAGCCAATACTGATAGCAGCGACTTGAATAGGCGTGATTTAACGATTTCCATTTTGACCGTGATCCCGAGAACTTAAATTGACTGCCTGTATAAGTACTTTTTCTATAACGCTCTGTTTACTGATAGACGCCCTAGAATTGCCAACCAACACCAAGGTTAAAGCCGTCCAGATCGCGATTAATCCCATCGTCTTCAAACTGGTAATCGAATTTAACCACCACATTGTCGGCGAGCCAGTAATTGAAACCGGTAATTGTGCGACTGGTGGCGGAGTCATGTGCGGCACCCAAATTGCTGCCCGCACGCTCATCGGTACGTTCATAACGTAAAAAAGTACCGAGTTTTGCATTTAACTGATAGCTCGGTTGCAGGTAATAGCCATACTGGCTGTCACGACCCAAGCCATTGTTTGACAGGTCATTATTGGCAATGCTTTCAATCTTGCTGTCGATATCCCATTCGGCGAACAAGGCAGTGAACCCCCAGGGGCCAGTTTTATAAATCACATGGGCTTCTGTTAACAAGCCACTAAGCCCATCGACTGGATTGCCCAGCATGTCGATCACCCCCTCTCTGCCAATATTGCCTCTAGTGCTGCCATTCTGTGTCATATCAGTTTGGTATTGGGCCGATATGCCGAGCTCGAGGCCAGGAACGCCTGTATAGCGTAGGCGGCCTGTATAAGCAGGACTATCCATTTCCGCCCTGGCACCACTCTGCCTGGAACTGCGTAATGCCAGATCTCCGCCGTTACCGCTTTCGAAAAACAGGCCTTCATGCAGTCCCAGATCGTAGCTGAAACCCGAGCCCAGCTGACCGGCGAATTTAATACCATTTACCCGATAAGTAGAGGGAATAATTCGAGACTCGATGCGATTTCTCTCTACCCCGTAAAAGGTGTTAGGTTCATGGGTCTCGTTCAAAATACCCATAGGAACTAAATGCATTCCTGCCAGCACACTATGATTGCGTGCATAATCCCATTCTATATAAGCCTGCTCCAACTCCACTGCCCCGGGGGCGCCATCTTCGATAAGAGAATGTTCAATTTCCAGTTCCGAGAAGAAACGTAAATTGGCGTTAAACTCATGGCTGGCAAACAGCACGAAGCGCTGAACATCCAACTCCTTGCTGGAGGCGCTGCTGGTTTCATCGTTATAGAGCATTTCGCCATAACCACCGATGGTCGTTCTATCTGTCCAATTGCTGCCGCCGATAGCGCCAGGCTGCTCCATTGCTTCAGCAACGACTTCTAAGTGCTGACTGTTCTCGAGGCTTTGAACTTGTACACTTCTAGTCTGGCTGCGGGTAGCTTCCAGTTTCGCTTTTAGTGCTTCAAGCTCAGTTTGTTGGCGCTGAACTATATCCCAAAGCTCTTCTATGGAAGGGGCATTGTCGGCCGCAAAGCTTGCCATGCTGGCTTGCAGGCAAATTGCGCCGACGACGAGTGATAGGGCCTTTTTCACGAACATTTACTACTCCTGATGCCACCGGGAATGGCCATTTCTACATTTGAGAAGTAGCATATAGGATGCATTATCTTAATGCAAATCATTATCATTTAGATTAGTAAAAAGATTACTGTAGGGATAATGCGCCAATTCAAGCAGATAAGAGCCGCTCCAGCGAGCCTTAATCCAGGGAGGTTTAAACAGCGGGTCGGACGCAGAAGAAGATGAGGAATACAAAGTTTAAAAGCCGGCAGCTAACCGATCTTGCTCAGCCAAGCCCAATTGGAGGCCGCCTTGTGAGGGGTGTTTTAGAATCAAGCCAGTTAGCTGTGTGATCTCTCTATGCTGGCGTTTGATCAGGCGGTGGTAAATTTTTAGACAGCGATGAGAAAGTTATCAATAGCCCGCTTCAATTAAGCGACATTATTGTTCTGCATTTTTAACAAACCCGGGATAGAGTTCAGATACACAACTCGGACAGATACCATGGGTGAATTCGGCATCTGTGTGCTCAGTAATATAATGCTCTATTTGACGATAATAACCCTGATCATCCCTTATCTTCTTGCAATTGGCGCAGATCGGTAACATCCCGGAAAGCCGTTTTACTTGCCCGATGGCTTGATAGGCATGGTATCTGGTCCGATGATGTAGAGCAGACCCGCTCACCGCCACACACTCGGCAAATAAAAATACAGTTAACATAATCGCACGATCTGCCAACAAATCCGTACGCTCTGTTGAAAACAGAATGTAGGCCTCACCGGCAATTATCAGCCCCATGGGCAAAAACAGGTATAGCGCATAAATGGGGAATCCCATGTGCGCGCTGAATATTAAAATCGTAACCAAGGCCGCCATGCGCATACTAGAGACATCTCTGTTTAGATGATAAACGAAAAAGCTGATGGCAATCGATGATACAAAGCTCACAGAAGCAATGTCAGTTACGAGGGAGTTTCGCAAGCGCTTCATCAGCCAAATTAGAAGCAGCCCAAAAATTATTAGCAATACTCGTATATAAACGCCCAGAATAAGTCCCGGTTGAGTGCCTAAATTTGGCAAGTCAACCAAGGTCAGCAAAAGCATAAACACCAAGGACGTGTAAGTTATTGTGGAGATCTGACGATTGTCATGGTCCAGATAGTGCTCCCGGTAAGCTTTTTCGTCCGCGCCAGGCCGAGCGCTACAAAGAAAGCGCCAGAGTGGAGCACTGCGAGCTGTGATCTCTGATTCACCCTTAACCATTGAATTTCTCGAGTTATCTGAAGTCTAAAATTTTGCCGTGGCTGGCACTGGACCTTGCTTACACGCCTGACAGAGGTGGAGATAGTTCATCACACTTATACATGAAAAGCATAAAGACAGACAACTAACCGGTCTTGCTCAGCCCAACCCATTGGGAGGCCGCCTTCTGAGCGGCGCTTCTGAGCCAAGCCAGTTAGCTGCGAGATCTGTCTATGCCGGGGTCTATTTAAGCGGCGGCGCGTACTTCGCTGAGTAATTGGCTGGCCGCACCCATAAACGCATTGAGTGATGAAGCGATGATGTCTTTGCTAATTGCCACACCGCTGTAGCGACGACCTTCACACTTCAGTTGAATATAGGTTACAGCCTCCGCATCGGCACCCTGCCCCAGTGCATGCTCGCCATATTCCATGATTTCAAAATCAACATTAATGGCTTGCTTAAGTCCAACAACAAAGGCGTCAAGTACACCGTCGCCTTCGCCGCTGATGGTTAATTCTTCACCGAAATAATCGATCCTGGCATTGAAGGTTTCGCGACCCCCGCTTTTCTCGATGCTGAAATTATCCAGACTGATTACTTTGTTATTGTTCAAGTAATGCTGATTAAACAATTCCCATATATGATCTGCCTGAATTTCCTGACCGCTAACTTCAGTGACAGCCTGAACTACCCGGCTAAATTCGATCTGCAACCAGCGCGGCAACTCGAAGCCAAATTTATTCGCCAGTACATAGGCGACACCACCCTTGCCCGACTGACTGTTAACCCTGATCACGTCTTGATAACTACGACCGAGATCACGCGGATCGATAGGCAGGTACGCTATCTCCCAGGTGCTTCCCTCCTCGTACATATCCAGACACTTCTTGATTGCATCCTGGTGAGAGCCTGAGAACGCGGTGAATACCAGGTCACCGGAATAGGGTTGTCTTGGATGCACATCAATTTGTGTACACTCCCGCACCACCGAAACGATTCGGTCCATATTGCGTAAATCAAGCTTGGGATCGATACCCTGGCTATACAGATTCATCGCCATAACCACGATGTCCATGTTGCCGGTGCGCTCCCCATTACCCAACAGGGTGCCTTCTACGCGTTGCGCTCCACCCATTACTGCCAGCTCGGCCGCTGCGACGCCGCAGCCTCGATCATTATGGGTATGCAGGCTGACTATGATGGAATCGCGCTTTTTGATATGGCGGCAGAACCATTCGATCTGATCCGCATAAATATTGGGTGTCGCCATCTCGACGGTAGAGGGCAAATTGAAGATCGCGGGATTCTCTGGCGTCGGATTCCACACCGCCGCTACCGCGTCGCATACCTCGACCGCAAACTCGATCTCGGTACCGGTAAAACTCTCTGGCGAATATTGAAATGTCCACTCGGTTTCAGCTGCCAGTTCTGCGCAGCGTTTTACTTCTTTCGCTCCCGCTACGGCAATTTTTATTATCCCGGCCTTGTCGGTTTTGAATACTTTTTCCCGCTGCACAATAGACGTGGAATTGTAAACGTGCAGAATGGCTTTTTTAGCACCCTTTAAGGATTCGAAGGTGCGCTGAATTAATTCGGGTCTGGCCTGGGTAAGCGCCTGAATAGTGACATCATCAGGTACTTTATTCTCTTCGATTAAACTGCGAACGAAATCAAAGTCAGGTTGCGAGGCCGCTGGAAAACCGACTTCGATTTCCTTAAAGCCTACTTCCACCAGCAGCTCAAACATTTTCTTTTTCTGCGCAACTGACATCGGCTCGATTAAAGCCTGATTACCGTCACGGAGATCGACGCTACACCAGGTCGGCGCCTCTGTAATAAGCTGATCGGGCCAGGTTCTGTCTTTGATATCGATAGCCTGGACTGGTTTGTATTTCGTATGATCAAACATCACTGTTTCCTCTTGATATTCTCTGTCTTATGGCAACTCTGCGTCCTTTTGGGACTCTACTCGCAAGCGTCGAGTCTGTTTAACTCTCAGCTCCTAATTGGAGATGGCTAGAATAGGCTAAATCGCCTGGTGTTTCTACGTCTATATTCCCCTAAAACTCAATTATTTTGGTGATATTCTCTATTTTATTGATATATATTGTTTATTTTATCTAATTATAGAGATATCATTGATTTTGTTCACTTAAGAGGAACTTGCAATGGACAAACTGGACAAGCGCATCCTGCAAGAGCTGCAGCGTGATGGCCGCATTACTAATCTGGAATTGGCCGACAAGATCGGCCTGTCCCCCTCCCCCTGTGCGCGTCGGGTCAAACAATTAGAAGACAGCGGCATAATTGAAAAGCAGGTGACGCTGCTCAATGCCTCAAAATTGGGACTTAAACTCACGGCGCTGATTCAGATCAACATGGACCGCCACACCCTGGATCGGTTCGAAATTTTCGAACAGACGGTTAAGAGTTTTCCCGAAGTGACCGAATGTTTGCTTATCACCGGTCAGTCTGCGGATTATCAGCTAAAAGTCGTGGTGCCGGACATGGAGTACTATCAACAATTCCTGCTGAACAAGATTACTCGCATCGAAGGGGTTACCGATGTGCATTCCAGCTTTATGTTGCGCGAGGTCATCAACACCACCGAGCTTCCACTAGAGCATATTCTCAGTTAAGTCTCCCGCTACGCGACACTACACAAATTGGAGAAAATTATTTTGAGCAAGACTATCGATTACTATCTCTCGCTGATTTCTCCCTGGTCCTATTTAGGCCATCGACGACTGCTGGACATTGCTGCGCAGTCCCATGCAACAATCAATATTTGGCCGGTGGATTTCTCGGTGATCTTTCCCAGCACGGGCGGCATACCCCTGCCGAAACGTTCGCCAGAGCGTAAAGCCTATCGCCTGCAGGAATTAAAACGCTGGCGTGATTATTTGAAACTCCCATTGACTCTCGAACCCAAACATTTCCCAGTCAGCGATAAGCTGGCCGCCAGCATGGTAGTGAATCTTCGCACACAGAATCCAGCAGCAGCCGTGCAATTTGCTGGTGCCTGTTTACGGGCATGCTGGGTGGAGGAGCGCGACATCAGCGATACAGACACATTGCTTGCACTCGCCAGAGAAAACCAGCTTGATGGTGAAGCACTACTAAGTCTCAGCGATGCGGCAATTCAGACCATTGCCTGGGACAGCGCAAAGGCAGTTAAGCGCGGCATATTCGGCGCACCTGGCTACATGTTCGACGGAGAATTATTCTGGGGACAAGACCGGCTGGAGTTTCTACAACGCGCGCTGCAAAAATAAGCCGACCCGTTTGAAATTAAAGCGCTGGCAGCTTGTTGAAAAGCTCTCAGGCGAGTGCAAGACAAGGCAAGATTTGGCGAAAAAGCGGAGTTTACACGGTGTAAATGAGCATTTTGAGCCAAATTTTAACGCCGTATTGTGCCGGCTGTGAGTTTTTCAACAGCCTGCTAGAAAAAGTGCTTAACCTTTTCCTTGTAGGACCGACTCATTTTTAATGAGGAGCCGCAGGAGAGGGAGAGATGAAACTCACCGTTGATATGCGATGAAACCTTTTCAACTCTTTGTAGATTCACAATTGTGGAACGGTGAACCCGCTGGAAAATCGATGGGTCCAGTTTTTCTTCGAGTACCTTCATCGTGGTGCGCATGATATGGGTTTCACCGGCGACATGGACACACATATAATCCCCTGCCGCGTCAATCCAATCGATGTCTTTAATAGGCACGAAAGTAATCGACGAACCGTCTTTGATAGCCAAGCGATCAGCATGCTCGTTCGATTCTTCCTGATTCTCCAGCAACTCCCCAATAGCTGACGCTGATTTACCGGTAATACTCACTACCATGTTTAACAATCGTTGTTTTTCATTGACCGCTGTACGTTGATTTTTTTGCTCTACAGCCTTAGCTATCGCCTCTATCAGACGCTCGTTCTCCACTGGCTTCAGCAAGTAGTCCACCGCATTCATTTCAAAGGCGTCGATGGCGAAGGAATCGTAGGCGGTGACAAATATAATCATCGGCATAATATCTGCCTGAATCTCCTTGATCATCTCGATGCCGGTCTTACCAGGCATCTGTATGTCCAACAACATCAGATCAGGCTCATGTTCTACTATCGCCGCCATCGCCTGCTTGGCATTGGCACAACTGGCAACCACCTCTACTTGATCAGAATTCTGCAAACGCATTGCCAGGCCCTGCCGCGCTAATTCTTCATCGTCAACAATTATGGTTTTCAATAAACTCGCTTCATTTTGTGTCATAAGGAATCTCAACCGTCACCGTTAGTCCGCCGGACTCGGCATTGTAAAAATTTAATGTATGCTCGTCTCCATATATTTGCTGCAGACGATTCCTGATATTACTGATACCCACGCCCTGAGACAGAATGAGCATATCACTCTGCCCTTCTGATTCGGGGATGCCTGGCCCATCATCCGAGACTTCTAACCGCAGCCGACCCTTTGCGACACGAGCAATAATACTTATGGTTCCACCCGATTCTGCTTTTGAAATCGCATACTTAATGGAGTTTTCAATAAGTGGTTGCAACAACATGGTAGGCACCAATGCCTGCTCCGCCTGCTTTTCAATATCTATTTTCAAGCGCAGGCGTTCTGCGAAGCGGACTTTTTCGATATCGAGATAAAGTTTGGAAGTTTCCAGCTCGTGAGTCAGGCTGACTTTGTCCAGCGGAGAATGGTCCAGGGAATAACGCAGGAACTTGCTCAGCTTGGTGAGCATTTCGTTGGCTTTTTCATTGGCCTCAGACAACACCAGCGTGGAAATGGCGTTCAGGGTATTGAACAAAAAATGTGGATTCAGCTGATAGCGTAACATCAGCAGCTGGGCCTCATGGGCCAGCGCTTCCGAGCGTAGACTCTTTTCTTTTTCCGCCTGGAATAATTGATAATACTTGATGATGAAGTATAAACCGCTCCAGAGCAGCATTAGCGGAAACGAATTTCTATAAAACCCATCGAACAAATCCTCAGCACCGGCATAGTTGAGGCTCATGAATTCACCGAACGGCAGCAGTGCAAGCTGATTCTGCAGCGGCTGCCAAATTAACGCCGCCGCCAATGAGCCGAACCAGGTAACGAGAAATCGAACAACAAAACCCCGCTCCCACACCAATCGATACAGGGAGCGCAAGCCGGTTGTTATTATCACGGCGGCGATGGCACTTAGCGCCGACACCAGAGCACGAGGAAAAAGGTACTCCGCTGGGACAAAAATCAGATCACGTAGCACCAGCATCAAAACCCAGACAGACCAGCCAAGGAGCTGGAATATCCAGAATTGCTTACTTCTTATTAGTGCCAGTGTATTGGTCATAGAACATCGAGTGCGAATCGATCAAGGAACTGATCGACCTGCGTCTGCAGCAATTGTCTAAACGGGTGCGAATCAAGTGCCAGTATAGAGCACTTCGAGTGATTGCCGGCGCTTATCACCTCTTATCACCTCTTCTTGCAGGCATTCCAACGCGCCAGGCACGTCGGTCAGGCGATCTTTCGCCGCCTTGTTAGGGGTTCAAGCGTTATAGAGGGTCGCCCAGACTATGGCAATAAGCTGGCCACCGCGTCGCGCTCTTCTCTTAGCTCTTGCTCAGACTTATCCATGAGTTGCTGACTAGTCTCGCTGATCTCAAGTCCTTGCACGATTGAGTAAGCTCCATTGGCACAGACTACCGGATAGGAATAGATTAATCCTTGATCAACGCCATAGCTGCCGTCACTGTGAATCCCCATGCTCACGGTCTTGCCTGCTGTGCCCAAGGCCCAGTCGCGCATGTGTTCGATGGCCGCATTCGCCGCAGATGCCGCACTGGACAGACCTCGTGCCTTGATAATCGCGGCGCCGCGCTGTTGAACCGTTGGAATAAATTCATCAAGTATCCAGGACTCATCAACCAGTTCGGTCGCTCTTTGGCCGGCTACGGAACAATGATTAATATCAGGATATTGCGTCGCCGAATGATTTCCCCAGATGATAACGCCATCAACCTCAGTATTATGCTTGCCGGTCTTGTTAGCCAGCTGAGCAATGGCGCGATTGTGATCGAGGCGAGTCATGGCGGTGAATTGCCCTGGTTGCAGATCGGGCGCATTGCGATAAGCGATTAAGGCATTGGTATTTGCCGGATTTCCGACTACCAGCACCTTCACAGCCGCGCTGGCATTGTCATTTATCGCCTTGCCCTGAGCTGAAAATATTTGTGCATTGGCTTCCAGCAAGTCCTTGCGCTCCATCCCTGGGCCACGGGGCCGGGCACCGACTAACAGGCAATAATCTGCCTCTTTAAAGGCGATATCGGGATCATCTGTCTGCACAATTCCTGCCACTAAAGGGAAGGCACAGTCTTCAATTTCCATCACTGTTCCCGCCAAGGCGCCCAGAGCCGGGGTGATTTCCAGCAACTGCAGGATAATTGGCTGGTCCTGGCCCAGCATTTCTCCCGCCGCAATTCTGAATAACAGTGAATAACTGATTTGTCCTGCTGCTCCGGTCACAGCAACTCGCACAGGTGCTTTCATTTTGTAATCCAATCCTTATATCCTGCCAGCCGATACGGTCTCAGGAATAGTTTAAGTTCAATTTGTCAGGGCCGCGCAGTATAACAGATTATGCTTAAAAACCAGAGAGTATAGACAGTCGAAGGCAAGGTTGGGGAGGTAGTGTACTCTCGACCTTCTCTAACCAAGGCGACCTTCTCTGACCGAGGCGACCTTCTCTGACCGAGGCGACCTTCTCTGACCGAGGCGACCTTTTCTGACCGAGGCGTCTCTGCCAGGAATTAATTGCAGAATTACACTTTGTGCAAAGAATGATAAATAAACATGGCATCACCATAGCTAAAAAAACGATAGCCCTGGCTGATCGCCGTATTATAGGCAGCAAGCAGCATGTCTCTTTCACTAAATGCGCTTACCAGCATGAGTAAAGTTGACTCTGGCAGATGGAAATTGGTAATCATCGCGTCGACAATTTGAAACTCATAGCCCGGATAAATAAAAATATCGGTTTCGCCGTGGAACGGATGTAACTGTTTGTCGATGGCGGCACTCTCCAGGCTGCGAACCGTAGTGGTACCGATCGCAATCACCCGCCCGCCTCTTTGCTTACAGGCATTCACTTTTTCGCAAACTGAGTCGCTTATTTCAATGAGCTCTTTGTGCATTCGATGATCAAGAATATTATCGACCCGCACCGGCTGAAAGGTTCCAGCACCCACATGAAGTGTCAAAAAAGCAGAGTCAATTCCTCTTTCCTTCATAGCCTCAAACATCGGCTGATCGAAATGCAGGCCCGCCGTAGGCGCCGCCACCGCCCCTTCTTTCTCCGCATAAACTGTCTGATAACGCGCCGCATCCAATATTTGATCGTCGCGTTTTATATAAGGCGGAAGTGGCATATGTCCATGGCGAGACAGCAGCTCGGGTAAATTAACATCGCTTGCGAAACGCATCATGTAAAACCCGTCTTCCACATTCAGTATCTCGGCGCTGGCAGAGGATGAGGTGTCATCTGCTTCATCGCCTGCAAAAAGCAGTATTCCACCGGGCTTCGGGGATTTACTCGCCCGTATTTGCGCGAGCACGCAATTATCTTTCATCACCCGCTCAAGCAGTATCTCCACCTTGCCACCGGACTGCTTGCGCCCGTACAGCCGTGCCGGAATAACCCGGGTATTGTTAAATACCAGAAGATCATCCTCGTTCACAAAATCGAGAAACTGGCTAAATTGCTTGTGCTCTATGTTCCCTGTGCTCGCATCGAGACAGAGCAGCCGACTCTGACTGCGCTGCTCGGTGGGAAAATGCGCAATCAATTCTTCGGGTAATTGGTAGCTAAAGTCACTAAGTTGCATGGGTTTGTTCTGTGTTCATCTGCTTTGCACTGGCAAAGGTCACTCGACGGGATCGCAAGCCTAACTAAAAAAGCCAGCCGGTGGAAGCGACATAAACTGCCAACCAGGGTTCTCGCTCGCCAGCACCGGGATTGATCAATTGCACCGGCAAGCACAACTGCTATAATGCCCAGCCGAGCGGGAAGGCAAAAGCATCAGATACGGCCTGAATCGGAACTAACAGGGATACGTGAATAGTAGATGGGCCATCTTCCCGATTGGCCCGAAGATCGATAGCAATGCCAGTGTGGTGAAATTGGTAGACACGCCGGATTCAAAATCCGGTTCCTTCACGGGAGTGGCGGTTCAAGTCCGCCCACTGGTACCATTATTAGAAGTTTCTGTGGGTAGTTTCTATTCTGCTAGTCGCTTCGCTAGCTTAGTAGGCAGGAGCTATCTGTTCTGATTACTCTAAGTCTGAGATATCTCAGACTCTAAGTGCTTTTACAATTCGATTAAATGTAAAAGTCGAATGCATGCCAACTTGCCAATAGCCCTTAACGTAACCGACAGTGAAACAGGGAGAGATAAGCCATCGGACTCGGCGCTCTAAACTTGGCACTCTGGTGTTTAGATCATATATAAAGGAAATATGATTTCTTTTAATTCACTCTTTATCTTCGCCTCGACATCCTTAAATATAACTCCCACTCGAGCAACCGTATCGTTCTCCACCAGGTTAGTTACATTCCCTATAATTTTAATCATCGCTTCTGATTCAGACTTTTTCAGCTTGAGTTCAATCTCGGTTCCGACGGCTAATGACTGATTATAACCCTGCGACGAAGCGGGGAGCGTAAAACAGCAGCCTCCCAAACTTATGTCTACTACGGTTCCAGGACTGTCAACTCCTATAGCTCTCACATTACAGGCCAAAAAGCATTTGTAACGATTCTCGGCTCGGAGACTCTGCTCAACAACCGACTTGGGATAATCAATAAACATTAAATGCGCCGGACTAGTGATCGCGCTTAAAACATGGGTCTTAAACCCATAAGCAACACCTCGGTGCACATATTTCACAACAAATATCTTGCCCGGATTTAGTTTCCCGAGGACACCTTCAAGTCCACCCGGAGAGCGTATAATTATATAGTCTTTATGCTCCAGGCCCACAATCTTACTACTGAGCTTCTTTCGCTGCTCATTGATTTCAATAAAAATAGGGCAACCGAGTTCGATTCTAATACGGTCTTTATCACTAGCACTCATACAATTAATCCAACTTCAATCAGATTTCTACGGAGTGTCATTAGGGTTCTCTACACACTAGACCAACTCCAATTCTTGTTCGAGAGAATAGCGGCTAACCAGCTACTCAAACGCTGAGACAGAACAATACCCTCCCGCCCAGAAATTACAGACGTACTACGACAACTTAGGTGAATTCATGAAGGAGAATTTTACGGCCAAATTCTTTGTGCAGGAAAATTCCTACTAATTTCAAGCCGGTACAGCTCTTTTCGCTCTCCAGGAGACAACAGCGCATAAGCAGAATTCTACCGTTTTCGACAGCTAATGAATCCCAACCTGAGTTGAAAAATCATCGGGAGGCCACGCGGTGCATTGAGAACAGGATTGCCTCTCTGACCATCTGTTCAGATCCTGCCTTTGCATAGTATCCGTTAAACTTCCCGCTAACAGACTTGGCTGTATCAAGATTAGATGATAAATAAGGGAAATATGATTTGTTTCAATTGGTCCTTGATATTCTCATCTACTTGCTTAAACGCTATACCCAGATGAGCAGACATATTGTTCTCGAGAATAGTGCTGATAGAGCCTTTAATTGAAATCGTTTCGTCTGATTCGGGCTTATCCAGCTTGATTTCCAGCTCAGTGCCCAGCGTCATTAAGTGGGGCACATCTCGCTGTTCTGCCATGAGTATCGAGCAGCAGCAACCTCTCATGCTTATGTCTATTATTGTTCCCGCGGATTCAAAATCATCGGTTTTTAAACTGCAACTCAAATAGCAATTATAACGTGTCTCAACTCGGAGACTCTGCTCAGCAATCAACTGAGGATAGGCAATATATAATAAATCGGACGGATTATTTGTCGTGGTTAAAACATGGGAATGAAACCCATAAGCAATACCCTGATAGGCATATTTCACAACCAGTATTTTACCCGGGTTCAATTTGCCAATTACACTTCTAGGTCCGGCTGGAGCCCGTATAATTATATAGTCTTTATGCTCGAATCCCACGACCCTGCTTTTAAGTTTCTCGCCTACTTCTGTGATTTCAATATAGATGGGGCAACCGACTTCAATATTGATGCGCTCCTTATCCTTATCCTTTTCACTCATACAATAAGCCCAACTTTTACCAGGTTTTTAATGGAGGTTGATTCCGTATTTCTCAAGAGTAAATTGAACAGTACGCTGCAGCAAGTTAGTCAGCGGAGGGATACTGGCAAATTAGCTACCATAATTCAAGCGATATGCCTGCATGGTTGCACTCAGGCCGCTAATTTTGAGAAAGAATTAGAGGTGTTCCTGGTTAAAATCCGATTCCTTCACGCCGTGGTGCTTCATAATCGCACTGCTAGCCAATCGATCAATCAGCAACTTTAGCGAAAAATAGACAAAATCCCGCCACTACTGCAGCCAGAAATGAAAATGCCGATAAAGGTTTTGGGAGCGTGCCGAGCGCAATAGCTCTTGAGGCGATGTCGAGGGGAAATAGAAAAACAGGCTCGAGCGAAAATACCCGAGTGCAGTTTTCTGAACCGGATTGTCTGAAACAGGGTTGTCTGAAACAGAGTTGTCTGAAACAGAGTAATCTGAAACAGGCTTGCCCAAATTGAGATTGTCCAAAATAGAGAGGAACAGCAAATGAGCTTTGTCGAAGAAAACAACGATAATAGAGAAAATAAGCCACCACTCTTCTTTGGGTTCGAATTAGGCAATGGTGTTGTCTATGTCGTGGTTGCAATTCTCGCGCTGATTTTTGTCCGCCAGATGGCGGGCGTATTGCAGGCGCTGAATTAGTATTTGTAACGGCAATCGGGCTACTGCTGCTTCATTGCAAGCCGCTTTGTAGTACTATTCAAGGCACGGCCTCGCATAATCCACCTGCTTAATGGCTTGTCCCTAAAAAGCAGCACGTGGTAAATTACGCGCCTCATTTTATAAACACCCGCTAATAGTCATCTAATATCCACTCCTATTAGTGATATTTATTCGGCGTGACTCCGACACAGCAAGGAAACAACATGACCGCATATAAAATTGCTCTATTAGACGGAGATGGAATTGGCCCGGAAATAATGGCCGAAGCCGTCAAGGTTCTGGAATTGGTTTCATCCCGCAACGCTATCGAATTTGAACTTGAGCATGGCGCTTTCGGCGCTAATGCCTATTTTGATCACGGTCACTCCTTCCCCGAAGCCACCAAGCAGCTTTGCGATGAAGCGGATGCCATTTTGAAGGGGCCAATCGGTCTTAGCCATGAAGAATC
>ERZ890510.738-NODE-738-length-24437-cov-7.704577_pt1 | contig 24437 bp, 21 predicted proteins | sample MGYA00521265_ERZ890510 | MGnify/ENA primary metagenome ERZ890510 (study PRJEB32303, sample SAMEA104408624) | aquatic metagenome | biome: Brackish water; feature: Chemocline; material: water | place: Baltic Sea | collected 2014-10-26T21:54:00 | depth 110 m ...
ACCACCTTCTTGCCGGGGGCGAAGAGTTCGTCCGTCGTCATCGCCTTGGGGCCTTCGGGCCCCATCATGCGCAACGTCGCGCTGGGTACCTTGTCGCCGACTTTGGCCATTCTTAACGCTCCTTCAAACGCTGCCCCGTCGGGGCAGTCTCTGATCGCTGGAACCTAGGGGAGGGGTCGGGTTTTGTCCATTGCACCAGCCGCTCCCTTGACCTTTGACCGGACAATCCCCATGGATTCAGGAGATCATTGCACCATGTCCGGACCCAGTTCTCCCGCCGCCTCATTGGTCGGCCGTTTCCTGGTCGCCGCGCCGTCCATGCCGGACGAGCGCTTTCGGAAAAGTGTGGTCTTTCTCTGCAAGCATGACGACGACGGGGCGCTGGGCATCATCGTCAACAACAGCGTCGACGACCTGCCGCTTGGCCAGGTCTACAAGCAACTCGGTATCGACGTACCGCCGTCGGAGGCTGCCCGGCCGGTACTGTTCGGAGGGCCAGTGGAGACGTCGCGCGGTCTGGTGCTGCATTCGGCCGACTACAAGCGCGAGGAGACATTGCTGATCGATGGCGGCCTGGCCCTGACCGCATCGCTGGAGATTCTCAAGGACATGGCAGGCGGCAGTGGCCCGCAAAATGCGTGGCTGGCGCTGGGACACTCCGGCTGGGCGCCGGGCCAACTCGACCGCGAAATGCAGGACAATGCGTGGCTGGTGGTCGAGGGCGACGCCGAACTGGTTTTCGACGCCGACTTCGCCGCCAAATGGCAACGCGCACTCGATCGCCTGGGCGGCAAGGGCGGCCCCGGCGGCCGCTTCGATCTGGCGTCGTTCTCGCCTCAATCCGGCCGGGCCTGAAGGGTGCGCCGGATGTGCAGGATACGACCCCTGATTGTGCTTACAATCCCCAGGTGAATTGGCTTATAGCCGACTGACGCCACCGGAACCTCCCTTCGCGGCTGGCGTGCGTACCCGGGACGCCTTCGCTTCCTCCCCAACCCCTTAGGGAGCGGGGGCGTCCCGCAGTTCGCTATTCGGCCGCGGTCGCCTGGACAATCGGACGGCAGTAGGCGGCCAGAAGGCTGGCCTCGCGTTCCTTGGCCGCCTTGACGTTGTTCTCCTTGATATGGCCGAAGCCCCTCATGGTTTCCGGCAGGGCAGCGATCTGAAGCGCAAGGGCGTGATTGTCCTGGTCGAGCGTGGCCAGAAGGCTGTCGACGGTCGCCTGGTACTCGCCGATCAGCTGGCGCTCCATCCGGCGCTCCGCAGTGTAGCCGAAGACATCGAACCTGCCGCCGCGCAGATGCTTCATCGACGCAAGCAGGCGGAACAAGGGCATTACCCAGCCACCATATTCGCGCTTCTTGAGCTGGCCGGTCACCGGATCGCGATCGGCGAACAACGGAGGCGCAAGATGGAAGGTGAGCTTGTAGTCGCCCTCGAACTGGGCGCCGAGTTTCTTCAGGAAATCGCCGTCAGTGTAGAGACGGGCGACCTCATACTCGTCCTTGTAGGCCATCAGCTTGTAGAGCGACTTGGCAACCGCTTCGGCCAATCCACTGCGGCCGCGGGCCTTGTCTTTCTCGGCTGCCGCCACCTTGTCGACAAAGGCCCGATAGCGGTTGGCATAGGCCTTGTCCTGATAGGCCGTCAGCAGATCGACCCGCTTGGCGACGATGTCGGACAGCAGGCGCGCCACCGGCTTCTCGATCCGGAGCGTCGGCTTGGCCGCCGCCTGGACGGTCGCGAGATTGTGGGCGGCGAGCCGACCCCAATCGAAGGTGCGCTTGCTCGACTCGACCGCCACGCCGTTCAGTTCGATGGCGCGCATCAGGGCCTCGAGTGACAGGGGCACCAGGCCCTTCTGCCAGGCATAGCCAAGCATGAAAAGGTTGGTGGCGATCGAATCGCCCAGGATCGCCGTGGCGAGACCCGTGCCGTCGATGAAGGTCGTGGCTTCCTCGCCCGCGGCATCACGGATCGACTTCATCATGGCTTCGGCGCCGAGATCCATGTCGCCGTTGGTGACGAAGGCCGCGACCGGCTGGACGTGGCCGTTGATCACCGCCTTGGTCACACCCTGCTCGATCCGTGACAGCGCCGCCGGCGAACCGGCCACGACCATGTCGCAGCCCAGGACCAGGTTGGCGCCGCCGGCGGCGATGCGCACGGAGTGAAGATCCTCAGGCTTCGGTGCGAGACGAACGTGGCTCATGACGGCACCGTTCTTTTGCGCAAGGCCGGTGAAGTCGAGCACGGTGCAGCCCTTGCCCTCGAGATGGGCTGCCATGCCGATCAGTGCGCCGACCGTGATCACGCCAGTGCCGCCAATGCCGGTGACGAGAATGCCATAGGCCTCGCTGAGTGGCCGCAGCGTCGGCATCGGCAGTGCCGCGAAGGGATTGTCCTGCACGACCTTGAGCTGTGCGCGATTGGATTTACGTACGGCGCCGCCATGCACCGACACGAAACTCGGGCAGAAGCCGTTGATGCACGAGAAATCCTTGTTGCAGTTGCTCTGGTCGATCTGCCGCTTGCGGCCGAGCTCGGTTTCGAGTGGCTTCACTGATACGCAGTTGCTCTTCTCCGAGCAGTCGCCGCAGCCTTCGCACACCGAGTCGTTGATGAACACGCGCTTGGCGGGATCGGGGAAGGTGCCGCGCTTGCGGCGGCGACGCTTCTCGGCAGCGCAGGTCTGGTCGTAGACCAGAACGGTGAGGCCTGGGATCTCGCGCAGTTCTCGCTGAACGGCATCCAGATCGTCGCGATGGCGGACCGTCACGCCCTCGGCGAAACCGGGGTTCATGCCGTACTTGTCGGGTTCGTCGGTCACGACGACGACGCGCTGGGCGCCTTCGGCAGCGACCTGCTTGGTAATCTCGGGGACGTTCAGGGGCCCGTCGTGCGGTTGGCCGCCGGTCATGGCGACGGCATCGTTGAACAGGATCTTGTAGGTGATGTTGACGCCGGCGGCGGCGGCCTGGCGGATCGCCATCAGGCCGGAGTGGTAGTAGGTGCCGTCACCGAGGTTCTGGAAGATGTGTTTGTCGGATGTGAACGGCGCCTGACCGATCCACGCCACACCCTCGCCGCCCATGTGGCTGATCAGGGCGGTCCGGCGTTCGGGCATCCAGATTGCCATGCCGTGGCAGCCGATACCGGCCATGGCACGGCTGCCCTCGGGCACGCGAGTCGATGTGTTGTGCGGGCAGCCCGAGCAGAAAAACGGTGTGCGCGCCACCTTGGGTGGCGGGGCGTTCATCAGCTTTTCCTTGGCTTCGAGACGCGCCAGGCGCTGGTTCAGCTCGGGCGAGTCGCCGCCGTGCTTCATCAGGCGTCCGGCAATCACCATGGCGACACCGGTCGGCGACAGCTCGCCTTCGCTCGGCAGGATGATGCGGCCACTTTCGTCGGTCTTGCCGATCACCAGCGGGCGCCGGTCGGCCGGCATATTGTAGAGCAGGCGGACGAGTTGATCCTCGAGGTTGGAACGTTTCTCCTCGACGACGATCACTTCCTCGAGACCCTCGGCGAAACGCCGTGCCCCTTCGGGCTCCAGCGGCCAGGTGACACCTACCTTGTAGAGGCGGATGCCGAGCGCCCTGGCGCGCTCGTCGCTGATGCCAAGATCTTCCAGCGCCTGACGCGTGTCGAGATAGGCCTTGCCGGTGGTCATGATGCCGATGCGTGCGCGCGGCGTGTCGATCGCCATCTTGTCGAAGCCGTTGGCGCGCACGAACGCGTTCACGGCCGCCATCTTGGGGCCGTGCAGGCGCCGCTCCGCCTCAAGAGGCGGATCGGGGTTGCGGATGCCGAGCCCGTCCGGCGGCAGTTGGAAGTCGGTCGGCAGCACGATCTTGATACGCTCGGGATCGACCCACACCGAAGCACCTGACTCGACGGTCTCGGAAATTGCCTTGAAGCCGACCCAGCAGCCCGAATAGCGCGACAGCGCGAAGCCCAGGATGCCGAAATCGAGGTATTCCTGGACGGTAGCCGGGTTCACGACCGGGATCATGGCGGCGGCGAACACTTGCTCGCTCTGGTGCGGCAGCGTCGAGGACTGGCAGCCATGGTCGTCGCCGGCCAGGGCGATGACCCCGCCGTGCGGCGATGTGCCGGCCGCATTGCCGTGCTTCAGCACATCCATCGAGCGGTCGACACCCGGGCCCTTGCCGTACCAGATCGAGAACACGCCATCGACGGTGGCGCCGGGGAACAGGTTGACCTGCTGGGTGCCCCAGACCGATGTCGCGGCGAGATCCTCGTTGAGCCCGGGCTGGAAGTGGATGTTGTGTTCCTTGAGGTATCGTTTCGCCCCCCACAGCGCGTTGTCGTACATGCCGAGCGGCGAGCCGCGATAGCCCGAGATGAAGCCGCCGGTGTTGAGGCCGGCCGCCAGGTCGCGTTGGCGCTGCATTATCGGCAGTCGGACCAGGGCCTGGATGCCGGTGAGGTAGACGCGGCCCTTGTCGAGCCGGTAGCGGTCTTCCAGCGTGTAGTCGCCGAAAACGAGGGGAACGGGTGTGGCGGTGGTGGTCATAGCGGGAAGCCCTCCGGAGGCGGCGGCGTGAACGGGCGTTTATCCACCGCCAGCATAACGGGCCGGGCCGTCGGCGGGAAAGGCCATGAGGCCCTCCCGTCGATCCAAATTCCGCTGCGGTTTGCGAGACGTCAGTTGGTGGGTTTCTTGCCGGCTTTGTAGTTGGCGACCGCCGCTTTGAGCATGCGGTACTCGGCGCAGCCGAAGACGCAAAGCGAATCGAGGCGCGCCAGATGCTGCTCGGCCTGCGCCGGTTGGTCGAGCATCAGATAGGCCTCGCCGACATATTCATGCGCGCCAAGGTGTTTGGCGTCGATGGCGAGCGCCTGCTGGTAGTATTGCAGCGAGCCACTGGGATTGCCGGACTTGCGCGTAGCGAAGCCCATCAGGTTATAGGCGTCGGCATTCTTGGCATCCTTGGCGACGACCTGCTGCAGGAGCGGCAGTGCGCCGGCGTAATCCCTGGCTTCGATCATGGCCTTGGCGCGCGCGTAGTTGGGATCGGCCGGCTTGGCGGCGGGCTCGCTCGCGGCGCCACCGCCGCCGCCCCCGGCAGCAAAAGCGGTAGCGGCGAGACCGAAGCCCAGAATAGCGACGGCAGCGAGTAGGATCGAGCGCATGGGCAGCCTCCTGTTGTGGTGGATTCTTACCGCGTCGCGGCGCGGAGCAACGAAATTCTTATGACATTGCCGTGAGATCGGTTGCCTTTTTGAGAGCGCGTACGGTGAGCCGGCCCTGGCGGCCGCGAATTTCGACGTCGTGGCGTGGCGCCGACGGGAGATCCATACCGGCGCCATCGAGAAGCTCTTGCGACACCACCAGTTCGGCGCCGAACTCCTTGGAGAGGGCTTCGAGGCGGCTGGCGGTATTGACGGTGTCGCCGATCGCCGTGATCTGCGCGGCGCGCTCATAACCCATTTCACCCACGATCGCCGGTCCGGCATGCAGGCCTATGCCGATGCGCAGCGGGAGATCGAGATCGCCCGACATCGCCTCATTGAGATCGTCGAGTGCCAAGGCCATCCGTCGTGCGGCATCGAGCGCCTGCAGGCAGGCTACTCTGGGCTCGCCGGTGAGGCCGAAGATCGCCATCACGCCGTCGCCAATGAATTTGTCCACGCGTCCGCCGGCCGCCTCGATCGCCTGTCCGGTCGCGCGGAAATACCGGTTGAGCAGGAACACCACATCGTAGGGCAGCTTGCCTTCGGAAATCGACGTAAAGCCGCGAAGGTCGGCGAACAGGATGGCGACATAGTGCTCGCCGCCGTGCGCTTGCGGTTGACGCCGATAGGCTTCGATGGGCCCGACCGAAGCCGGCAGCAGCGGTACAATGCGGTAGCGCCCGGCCGGCGGCCGGAGCTGGCAGGCGAGGCGCACGTTGCCTGGCGCGCCCACTCGGGCAAGCACCTTCTGCTCTTCCGCCGAGGGCGGGGGTAGTTTGGCGTGATCCTCGCTACTCACTCGAACCCTGCAGGTCGAGCAGCGGCCGCGGCCGCCGCACACCGAAGCGTGCGGAATGTCAGCAAGCCGGCTCATCTCGAGAACCGTGAGCCCGGCGGCGTGAGAAACCGTCCGCCGTTCGCCGTAACTGAGCTGGACAACACCGGCGCGACGTTCCCAAAGCGCGCGAAGCGGGCGCGCCGCCAGCAGCGCAGCGAGGAGGCCGAGCGCGGTGTACTGAAGCGCGTCGGCAATTACATAGAGATTTCCGATCTGCGCCGCCGTCGGTACCCGGGCGCGGACGAAAAGTTCGTCGAGGAACCCTGGGCGTTGGGCGAGCTCGGCAACGTCGCGCAGAGCAATGCCCGCGCCGGCAATGCCCGCTATCGGCACCAGCAGGGCGAATGCATAGAGTGCCGGCAACCATGCGGCGTACCAGGGCCTCAAGCGCCAGGCGAAGTGCAGTCCGATACAGGCGTGCAGCCAGACGGCAAGAGGCAGCGCGAACTGACGCGCGATGGAGGTCCAGTCACTGACAAGAAGGGAACCGAGTACCCAGGGATAGCCGGAGTCGACATTGTAGAGTTCGTAAGCGAGCCGTGTGCCGACGACATGGATGGTGCCCAGGGGCACGATCGATGCACCCAGGATCCATTGCGCCCACTCCCAACGCGAAAGCCTCAGCGTCCGGCGGCGATACAGCGACCAAAAGGCCAGGCACAGATGGATGGTCAATGCGCCATAGAGAACAAACTGGCCGATCGGGTTGTGCCAGATGAAAACGAACCACAACCGGCCAGCTTCGAGCACGCGCAACGAGATCAGCCCAAGCGCATGGTTGAGCAGATGCGTGACGACATAGAAGAAAAGGACGTAGCCCGACCAGAGGCGAATTCGCCCGATCATCTGCTATTTCAGCAGCGACAACACCGCCTCGGGCGGCCGGCCGATTGCGGCGCGTGAGCCTGCGGCCACGATGGGGCGCTGCAGCAGGATCGGATGGGTCGCAATCGCCTTGGCGACGTCAGCCTTGCTGAGATCGGCCTTCTTCTTTCCAAGTGCCTTGAATTCCGGTTCGCCGTCACGCAGGAGGTCGCGCGGATCGCCTCCGATAAGATCCATCAATCTCTCGACCTCGGCCTTGCTGGGAGGTGTTTTGAGATATTCCCTGATCGTCGGTTCGACGCCGTTCTTGCGCATCAGGTCGAGCGTCTGGCGGGATTTGCTGCAGCGTGGATTGTGCCAGATGGTGGTCGTCATGGTCGAACCATGGCCGCGCGATCAGGTTTCGTCCAGCGCGTCCGGGCTGACAGCGTCGACCACCTTCCTCGCGACATCGTAGGCGAAGCCGGCGCGGGCCATGGTTGCGAGGTCACGGAGGCGATGGTCCTTGCGCTCCTCGGCCGGGCGATAGGGCCCGAGCCGCCGTCGTCGCGCCAGGGCTGCCGCGGCGCGCTGTTCGCGCTGGGTGGGCGTGACGTCCAGTTCGATATCGAGGCCTTCCAGCGCCTCGTCCAGCGTACCGCCATCGACGCCGGCCATCATGAGCTTCTGGCGCGTCAGCCGGCTCGAAGTGCCGCGCCGGTGCAGCGACCGCGCCTTGGTCTGGGCGAATGCCTTGTCGTCGATCACCCCGGCATCGACGAACTTGGCGACCACGGTTTCGATCGCCTGGCCTACGTTCTCCATCACCGGGGCTTCGAGCATCTTGGCCCTGGCGACCCGCCGGTTCAGGACGCGGCGCAGGCCTTCGGCAGTGCTGGGATAGCGCTCAAGGTAATACGCGGCGGCGTTGTGAAGGTACTTGGCAGTGATCGGACGGGTGACCCGCTTCACCGCTCAGCCTCGCAGGGGAATGCCGACCATCGCTTCCAGTTCGATGATCGCCTGGTCGGGATCGCCAACCTTGATGGTGCGCATGCCCATCGCACGCGCCGGCTTCAGATTGACGCCGAGATCGTCGAGATAGATGCAGCTTTGCGGCTGCACCTTCAGCAGATCGCAGGTGTGACGGTAGATTTGCGGATCAGGCTTGCGCAGTCCGAGCTTGCTCGATTCCACGACATGCTCGAACAGAGTCATGATTTCGCCAACGGCCTTGGCCTTTTCCGGGCTGCGCGCCATGCCCGGACCTTCGCCCGACTTCATGTTGTTGGTGATACAGGCAACCCGAAACGCTGCTCTGCAGCGCCGGAGCGCCTCCACCATCTGCGGCCGAATGTCGCCACTCAAGGCCTGGAGGACGCGCCAACCGTCGATTTCGTGCCCCTGCTGTTTTGCCTCGGCTTCGAACAGGTCGACGAAGCCGCTGAGGGAAACTTCGTTTCGTTCCATCTTCGCCCACGCATTAGCGTCGGGATTGCGTGCATTGAGGCTGCGAATGAAATCTTTGGGAAGTCCCGCGTCAATTTCGTAGCGATTGAAGGATTCGAAAGGGCTGCTGAGAATGACCCCGCCGAAGTCCCATAGGACGGCGCGGAGGGTGGGAGCGTGGCTGGTGTTCATATGGGTGCGACGGTCTTTACCTTGTTCTTGCCTTAGTCGGCCTCTATTCCATTCCTTCAATAGGTGACGGTTTGGGCGTTGACCACCGTTTGCCGCTACCCCAGTTAGGATATCGAATTATGAGCGAAGCAGCGGTTATTCCGCGCGGCAACGCAGTGGCAGGTTTGGAAAAGACGGCCCGTCCCGATGGGCGCAATCGGCGTGCCGTCGAGACACGCCGGAAGGTTATTTCGGCCGCTACCGCGATGATTGCCGAGACCAGCACGGCGCCCACCGTGGTTGCCGTGGCCAGGCGAGCCGATGTTTCAGTCCGGTCGGTTTTCCAACATTTTGGCGACGTTGAGTCACTTTTCGTAACTGTAATGGATTCGGTCCGTCAGGACATCGTCGTGCCGCCGCAAACCTCGCGGGGTCTGCCGCTGACCACGCGCATTGAGTCGGTTGTGCAGAATCTGGCCAAGATCTTCGACAGAATCGTACCTCTGCGCGTCGCCGCCGGGCAGTTCGCTGGTCATCCGGCGCTGATCGAGCGTGGGCTGACGTCCAAGCGGGAGCTGCGTGCCGCCACTTTCGAGGCGTTTGCGGCTGAGTTTGGGGTGCTGGACGAGCGGGCCCGCGAGGAACTGGCCGACGCGATCGGTGCGGCACTTTCGCTTGATGCCTGGATCGTCCTGCGGCGTCGGGACGGCTTGAGCTTCGAGCGTGCGACGGCAATTTGGCGCCTGACCCTGACTGCCCTGCTGGCCCATCGGTTCGCCGCCAGCACCGCAGACTGACCCACAGTAGTAGCCAATTGACTTGGCGATTGGGATCAGTGACTTAGAAGCCCCTGTTCGGACATCTCAACGCGTTGCAAATGGCGACCAGCCAGCTTCATGAGGACTTTTCACGCGAGGAGCACGTCAAGGCGGGCTCCGATCGCGGGTTCGGGTTCGTTTTTGCCGGCTTTTTCGGCATCGTCAGCGCGATTTCGCTGTGGCGAGGCAGCGTGGGCTGGCACTGGGCGCTGCCGCTGGCCGCCGCATTCCTGCTCGTGGCGCTGGTCTATCCGCGCCTGCTGGGTCCGCTCAACCGGCTGTGGCTGAAGTTCGGATTGCTGCTCTATAAGGTCATGAATCCGCTCGTCCTCGGCCTGCTGTTCTTCGTGACAATCATGCCCATCGGCCTGGTCATGCGTGCCTTCGGCAAGGACTTCCTGCGGTTGCGGCTGGACCGCAATGCCAAGAGCTACTGGATCGACCGCACCCCGCCGGGGCCGCCGCCGCAGTCCATGCGTAACCAGTTCTGATATCGAAAGGATCGAGCAAATGGGCTCCATCATCGTCGAACTCTGGGCCTTCATGCGCGAGCGCAAGAAGTTCTGGTTGCTGCCGATCATGGTCATGATGGTGATCTTCGGTGGCCTGATCGTGCTCACCAAGGGCTCGGCGATCGCACCGTTCATCTACACCCTGTTCTAGGCGAAGCGGACGCGTCGCATGCGGGTGCTCGGCATCTCGGCCTTCTATCACGACAGTGCGGCCGCACTCATCGAGGACGGCCGGCTGGTCGGTGCAGCGCAAGAGGAGCGCTTCACGCGCAAGAAGCACGACTCCGGCTTCCCGGAGAAGGCCGTGGAATTCTGTCTCGGCCGTGCCGGCATCAAGATGGCCGACGTCGACTACGTGGCCTTCTACGACAAGCCGTTCCTGAAGTTCGAGCGGTTGCTCGAGACCTATCTCGCCTATGCGCCGCGCGGGTTCACGTCGTTCCGCATGGCCATGCCGCTGTGGCTGAAGGAAAAGCTGTTCCAGAAGACGCTGTTGCGCGACGAGATGAAGAAGTGGCAACCCGACTTCGACTGGCAGAAGCGCCTGCTGTTCGGCGAGCATCACCAGAGCCACGCCGCTTCGGCGTTCTTTCCTTCGCCGTTCGAGGAAGCGGCCGTCCTGACGATGGACGGGGTCGGCGAATGGGCGACCACGTCGCTGGGCTATGGCAAGGGCAACAGCCTGGAGATGCTGAAGGAACTGCACTTCCCGCACTCTCTTGGGCTGCTCTATTCGGCTTTCACCTACTATACCGGCTTCAAGGTCAATTCGGGTGAGTACAAGGTCATGGGCCTGGCGCCCTATGGCGAGCCCCGGTTCAAGGATTTGATCTTCGACAGGATCGTCGACCTCAAGGAAGACGGCACCTTCCGTCTCGACCAGTCCTACTTCGACTATTGCACCGGCCTGCGCATGACGAACGACAAGTTCGCTGATGTGTTCGGCATCAAGACGCGCAAGCCCGAGGAAGAACTGACGCAGGTCCACATGGACCTCGCGGCGTCGGTCCAGGCCGTCACCGAAGAGATCGTGCTCAGGCTTGGCCGTTCGGTGAAGAAGGAGACCGGCGCCACGAACATCTGCCTGGCCGGGGGCGTGGCGCTGAACTGCGTCGCCAACGGCAAGTTGCTGCGCGAGAATGTTTTCGACAACATCTGGGTGCAGCCGGCGGCGGGCGACGCCGGCGGCGCGGTCGGCGCGGCCTTCGCTGCTTATCATGGATTCATGGGCCAGCCGCGCAAGCTAAACGGCCATATGGACGGCATGGCGGGCTCCTACCTTGGCCCCGAATTCAACGATGACGAGATCGCCGAGCGCCTGACGGCAGCCGGCGCCAAACTCACGCGCCTCGACCATGCGCAGATGATCGACCAGACCGCACAGGCACTGGCCGATGCCAAGGCCGTTGGCTGGATGCAGGGCCGCATGGAATTCGGTCCGCGTTCGCTCGGTGCGCGTTCCATTCTGGGGGACGCGCGTTCGCCCTCGATGCAGAAGACGCTGAACCTCAAGGTCAAGTACCGCGAATCGTTCCGGCCTTTCGCGCCGGCAGTGTTGAGTGAGGACGTGTCACGCTATTTCGACATCAAGAGCGACAGCCCGTACATGCTGATGGTCGCCCCGGTGAACGAGGATCGCCGCCGGGCCATGACCGAGGCCGAAGAAGCGCTGTTCGGCATCGACAAGCTGAATGTGCCGCGTTCCGACATTCCGGCCGTCACCCATGTCGACTATTCGGCGCGCATCCAGACCGTGCACAAGGAAACCAATCCGGCCTTTCATGAACTGCTGGAGTCGTTCAAGGCCAAGACCGGCTGCTCCGTGCTGGTGAACACCTCATTCAACGTGCGCGGCGAGCCGATCGTGTGCACGCCCGAGGACGCCTTCCGCTGCTTCATGGGCAGCGAGATCGAGGTGCTGGTCGTCGGCAACTGCCTGCTGCGCAAGGAAGACCAGGATCCGGCGCTCAAGCTCGACTACAAGAACGCGTTCGAACTCGACTAGCCGCGGCATGCGTGCTGTCGTCTGCGATCGCCTCGGCGATCCGTCCGTCCTCAGGATCGAGGAATGCTCGATTCCCGAACCCGGACCGTCCGAGCTGGTCGTCCGGGTCGGTGCGGCGTCCGTCAATTTCCCCGATGTCCTGATGGTGTCCGGCGGCTACCAGCACAAGCCGGAGCTGCCGTTCGTGCCGGGCATGGAAGGTGCCGGAACGATCCACGCCACTGGCTCCGACGTGAAGGCCTGGCGGATCGGCGAGCGCGTGATCTTCGGCGTGAAGCCGGGCGCCTTCGCCGAATATGTCCGCCTTTCCGCCGGTGCGCCCCTGATGCGCCTGCCGGCCGACTGGTCCTACGCCGAGGGTGCGGGATTCCGGGTCGCAGCCCAGACCGCCTATCATTCGCTGGTCCATCGCGCCGGTCTCAAGCGTGGCGAGACGCTGTTGGTGCACGGCGCGTCGGGCGGCGTCGGCCTGGCGGCGGTCCAACTCGGCAAGCATCTCGGCGCCCGGGTCGTTGCCACCGGCAGCGACGATGCGCGACTGGCGGTGGTTCGCCGGAATGGCGCCGATCACGTCGTCAACTATCGCACCAGCGACTTCGTGTCGGCGGTCAAGGCCATTACCGACGGCCGCGGCGCCGATGTGATCTACGATCCGGTCGGCGGCGAGGTGCTGGAGAAGTCGGTGCGCGCCGCGGCCTATGGTGCGCGGCTTCTGGTCGTGGGATTCACCTCCGGCGGGCCGAGCAGGATCATGTCCAACCATGTGCTGATCAAAGGTCTGTCGGTGTTGGGCGTGCGTGCCGGCGAGACGATACTGCGCCATGCGCCCGAGCTTGGCCGCGACTATGTGGAGGAGCTGCCGCGTCTCGCCGGCCTCGGCGTCATGCGCCCGCACATCTCGCACCGCTTTCCGATGGAGCGCGCGGCCGATGCCTTCCGCGCCCTGATCGACCGCAAGGTCGTCGGCAAGGCGGTGATCGAGATGCCCGCCTGATCGGGCAAATCCCGATCTAACGCGAGAAGAAGATCGTCACCTTGCGGTCGGTCACCGAGGCATCTTCCTTGCCCAGGCTCATGTTCCCGAAGGCCTCGGGGTCGGCAACGATATAGATGTGATTGGCTGGAACGCCGTCGCGAATCATCTGTGCGGCAACCGCCTGTGAGCGCGACCGTGCCAGCTTTTCGTTGAACGACTTGTCGCCCAGCTTGTCAGTATGGCCGATCAGGCAGATCGCCGATACCTGGCGTGCCTTGGCCGTGGCTGCGGCCTGGACGATTGTGGATTTTTCGCTGGCCCGGAGTTGGGCGCTGCCGAGCTCGAACAGGACCCGCACTGGCGGCGGCTGGTTGGCGCCACCGCCGCGTGGGCAAGTGCCGACCGTCTGGGCAAAAGCGGGCGTGGCGGCGAAGAGGACGCCGACTGCGGCAAGCACACCGAATTTCTTCACTTGAGTTCTCCCTTGAGGGCCATTTCGACGAAGGGCAGGCGATCGTTGCCGAAGAACATCATATCGCCCACGAAGCTTGTTGGTGCGCCGAAGATGCCGCGCGCCACGGCTTCGTCGGTCGTGGCTTTCAGCCGGTCCTTGACGTCCTGGTCCTGGATACGACTGCCGAATTTTGCGGCATCGAGGCCTGCCGCCGTCAGTACCGCCGCGACCTCATTGATGTCGTTCAGGTTGCGGCCGTCCACCCACATCGCCTTGAAGATGGCAGGGTGGTAGCGCTCGAACAGCCCGTCGATCTGTGCTGCAGCCGCCCCGCGCATCAGGGCCAGCGTGTTCACCGGGAAGAACGGGTTGCGCTGGAATGGTACACCATAATGCTTCGCCCACATCGGCATGTCGAAGCTGCTCCATCTCGATTTCTGCTCGAGCGCCGCCGGCGAGCTGTTGCCGGTCGCCTTGAATACGCCCCCCAGCAACATCGGCTTGCGCACCAACGTGGCACCGGTGCGCCGGGCGATGGTCTCGACCTGGGTGTCGGCCAGATAGCTGTAAGGACTGCCGTAGTCGAAGTAGAATTCCAGTGTGCGGGCCACGTATGTCTCCCTTCTTGTCGCGAGGCGCCGCGCCTTCTAGCCTCGCGCCAACAACAAGCAAGCGGGATGGAACACATGGAGCGGGCGGCAGGCAAGGTCGTTCTGGTGACCGGCGCGGGTTCGGGCATCGGTCGTGCGACGGCCAGGCTGCTGGCCGCCGAAGGCGCCACTGTGATCGTTACCGACGTCAACCGCGCCGGCGGACTCGAAACCGTGCAGCAGATCGGAGACCTTCGGGGTGGAGGAGGGGCCCGTTTCGAGGAGCAGGACACGTCGCGCGAAGCCGACTGGAAACGGGTCATCGACGATATCCTGGCCCGCGAAGGCCGACTGCACGGCCTCGTGAACAACGCCGGCATCGCCGGACCGTTTCCCTCGACCTTCGAAAACGAGACGGTCGAACAGTGGCAGCGTATCCTGTCGGTCAATGTCCAGGGCGTGTTTCTCGGCTGCAAATATGGCGTGCCGGCACTCAGGGGGTCGGGCGGCGGCTCGATCGTGAACCTGTCCTCGCTCGCGGCCTTTCTCGGCACACCCGATCTTTCCGCATATGGCGCCAGCAAGGGGGCGGTGCGGCAGTTTACCAAGACCGTTGCCATGGATTGCGCCCGCAAAGGCTACAAGGTGCGTTGCAATTCGGTTCATCCCGGCGTGATCCTGACGCCGATGGGCGAGGGCATCCTGCCCAGCGACAAGGCCAAGGAACGGATGCGCAAGCACATTCCGGTCGGCGAATTTGGCACGCCGGAAGACATCGCCTATGGCATCCTCTATCTGATTTCCGACGAGTCGCGCTTCGTCACCGGAACCGAACTGGTGATCGATGGCGGCATGAACGCGATCTGACAGCGGAGCAGGCGATGCAGCACACCGACCAGGTGGCCTATATCGAGCGCATGCACGGCATGGCGCGAGCCAACGCGCGCGACGACGGAGAGATCAGCCACACGCCGGTCGAGGAGTATTTCGACACCGATCGCTTCGACCGCGAGAAGGCCGTGCTGTTCCGAAAGTACCCGGTCGTGGTCGCGTTCTCCGCCCAGCTGCGCAAGCCCGGCGACTTCGTCGCCAACAACGACAGCGGTCAGCCGATCCTCGTCACCCGTGGCACCGACGGCAAGCTGCGCGCCTTCCTCAATGTCTGCCGTCACCGCAGCGCCACCGTGGAGCTGAAGCCCTGCGGTTCGAACAAGCGCGCCTTTGTCTGCCCCTATCACGGCTGGAGCTACGACCTTACCGGCAAGCTGGTCGGCATCACCGACGCCGCCTGGTTCGGCGAGGTCGATCGCACGACGCACGGGCTGCGCCCGCTCGCCGTCGCCGAGCGCTGCGGCATGGTCTTCGTGGTGCCGACGGCGCTCGAACCGGGCCAGAGCGCCGACATCGACATGGATGCCTTTCTTGGACCGGTTAAGGCCGATCTTGCGTCCTGGGACATGCAGGACTGGGAGGTGCAAAGCACGACGCCGATCCGCCCGGACATGAACTGGAAGCTCGTGATCGACACCTTCCTCGAACTCTACCATTTCCGTTACCTGCACGGTGCCAGCGTGGCGCCGCTGTTCCTCGACAATATTACCGCCTACGAGCGCCGCGAGCGTCATTCCCGCTTCGCCGTCTGCAAGCCGTCGATCCTCGAGGTGGAGAACCAGCCGCGCGAGACCTGGCAGCTCCGCGACCATGCGGTCGTGCTCTACAACCTCTTCCCCAACACGGTGCTGGCCTACACCCAGGATCATTGCGGCGTCTTCACCAGCTTCCCGGTGTCGCCCGACGAGGCGTTGATCAACGTCTCGGTGCTCGTCGATCCGGTGGAGCGGGCGAAGAAGCCGGAAAGTTATTGGAAGACCAACCAGGACCTGATCCTGGCTGCGCTCGACGAGGATTTCACCGTCGGCGCCAGCATCCAGGCAAATTTCAGGAGCGGCGCCAACCGCGTGCAGACCTTCGGCAAGTTCGAGAAGGCGCTGGGCTGGTATCACCAGGAGATCGATAGGGCGCTCCGCTAACGGGGCGCCGCGCAGTGCAGAAAGAATGGCGATGTCGAAACCCTGCGCCATTCCAACCGTGCGGGCTCTCGCGCTTGATGACAAGCGCTGCCGCCCGCCAGCGCGTATGAACGCGCCTACGCGCCTACTTGACGTTTACCTGATAGGCGAACTTCTCGCCGTCGGTGGCGGTGAGCTGGGTGAAACCCAGCATCTTCAGCAGGTCGAAGAAATTCGCGTCCTCGGCCACGGTGCGTTCCTGGAAGAACGGCGACAGGCGCGACATCGTGGTCATGTTGGCGAGGATTGCCCGGACCCGGTAGATCGAATTCAGCTCACCCGGTTGCAGGCCGACGATGATCAACTTCTCGGCTTTGTCGCCCTTGACGAACACAGCGTAGGGAACGCGGTAGGCCGACTGGATAGTGCCCTGCGAGACGACGGTGACAAACTGAACGCGCTGCTGCCTTTCGGCGCCAGGGATCATCTGCATCGGCGAGGTGTAGTTCTCGATGGTGGCGGGCTTGGGATAGTAATAGCCGACATACTTGTCGTCACCGGCCGGCATCGCCTGCTTGGCGGCCGCTGGCGCGGGCTTGGCCGGTTGCGCCAGCACGGGCGCAGCAGCGAGTGCCAAGGAGACGATCACGCCGGCCGCAATTTTCTTGAACATCTTCAATTCCCCCGAGAGACCACGGACTAGAACAACGTATAGCCACCATCGATAACGAAGTCGCGCCCCGTCGTATAGGCGGTGGCGTCGCTTGCCAGATAGACGGCGATCGGGCCGAAATCGGCGCCAGTGCCCCAGCGACGTTCCGGAATGCGCGGCAGGACGTTGCCGGCAAACTTTTCGTTGCCGAAGGCATTGGCGGTCATTTCGGTCTCGATCCAGCCCGGCAGGATCGAATTGACGGCAATCTTGTAACGCGCCAGCTCGACGGCGAGCGCGCGGACCATGGCGGTGACGCCGCCCTTGCTGGCGCCGTAATGGCTGGACCGGGCGGCACCCTCGATGGCCGCGGTGCTGGCCATGGCGACCAGCGACCCGCCCTTGCCCCGTTCGGCCATATGCCTGGCGGCACTACGGAACGTGAAAAAGACGCCGTCGAGATTGACCCGCATCACGCGGCGCCATTCCTCGGTCGTCATTTCCAGGATGGCGCCCTTGCCGCGGCCCGAGACACCCGAATTGGCGACGCAATTGTCGACATGGCCCATCACCTTCAGCGTCTCGGCGAAACCTGCCTCGACCTGCTTTTCGTCGCCGACATCGACGATCTGGGTATGGACCTTGCGGCCATGGCGCTTCAGCTTTTCCGCGGCGGCCGCGTTCTTGGCGGGGTTGGTGCCCCAGATGCAGATATCGGCACCGGCCTCGGCCAGCGCCTCGGCCATGCCCAGTCCGATACCGCCGTTGCCACCGGTGATCAGCGACACCTTGCCCGTCAGATCGAAACCCTTGTAGGCCATGGACGTTCCCCCCAAACAAACCGGGCGGGATCAAAGCCCGCCCGGTCCACAGCGTCAATTGCAGCCGCGTCAGTTCAGCCTGTCAGTTTCGACCAGCACAATCTCGGCATCCTCAAGCGCGGTGAGCTCGACTTCGTCCTGGTCGGCCGCGGCGGCGCCACTGCCGACAGAGGCAGAACAGCGGTGGGCGAGTGCCTACACCACGGGTACGGAGGAGGCTTCCAAGTCTCCTACCAATTCCTTGCCCTTGGTTTCCGGGCCCAGCAATACGGAGATGATGACGACGACCAGGAATAGATTCGTGCTGATCAGCATGGGCATGGCGAAACCCATGTTCATCTCGATGGCGAAGTAGGTCAGCACTGGGGCGACCAAGCCGCCCCAGATTGCTCCCTGATGATAGACGAAGCCCGAAGCCGTGGCCCGCACTTCGGTCGGGAAGCGCTCTGACAGGTAACTCGGATTCTGGCCGTAGATTGAGCCGCCGAACAGGCCCTGGAGGATGAATCCGCCGATAATCCACATCGGGTCCTGCGTCCAGAGATATAGCGGTGTGACGAAGATCGCGATGGTGGCCGGAATGATGATCGCCCATCGCCGGCCCCATTTGTCAGCCACGAGTCCCCATGCAGCGTTGCCGGCAAAGACCACGATGTTGGCCCAGAAAAGCGGCGTCGCCACCATTTGCGGCGTCCAGTTCAGTTCCTTCTGTAGGTAGCTCGAGAACAGCGCCCAGATCGAGTAGTAGACACAGAACGCGGCGGCCATCCACAAAATGCCCGTCAGTGTGTTGAACAGCAGGTCGCGCCTGAAGATCGAGAGCAAAGGGGCACGCACCTCGGCCTTCTTCTCTTTTTGCAGCCGTTTGTTCTCGACCCAGACCTCGGGCTCCTTCACGTAAATTCGTACCCAGATCACCAAGAACGCAGGCAGGATTCCGATCCACAGCAGACCACGCCAGCCGATGTAGTCGTAAAGGAAGCCGTAGGCCACTGCCGACAGCGCAAAGCCGAGCCCCCAGGATCCCTGCAGAATGCCACTCATGAATCCGCGTGAACGCGTCGGCCAGGACTCCATCGCCAACGCCGCGCCTGCCGGCCATTCCGCACCCATGCCGATACCGAGTAGTGCGCGAAAGAAAAACAGGAAGGCGAAGGTTGGTGAAAAGCCGGCGATAAAGTTGCAGAGCGAATACCAGAGGATCGAGATCATCAGCGGCGTCTTGCGTCCCATCCGGTCGGCCATCCATCCGGCCGCCGTGGCGCCGACCAAGCGCAACCACAATGTGACGGCAAACACCGCCGTCACCGCTGTCAGCGGAACATCGAACTCCTTGGCGATCGGCACCATGATCAGCAAGAAGATCGTGAAATCGAACGCGTCCAGCGTCCACCCGAGCCAGGCGGCGATGTAAGCGTACCATTGATCCTTGGTTGGTTCTTTCCACCACGGGATCGCAGTCCCGTTCGCGCCGGCCATCGCCATGATCCATCTCCCCCGAAGACTGCCGGCTCGTTTCGAGCCATGCATTACTTACGCGGCATCACGCGGCATTACGCAACTTATGCGAGAAAGTTACGCTTGGGGCGGAAGTGAGTCGAGTCTTCTGCGACCCACCGTTTTGCAGTGAATATGAAATAGCGCGGAGGCAGGCGTTGTAGCGTGACTGCAACGCCGGCCCTCTCCGAAGGTCTCTCGTTGACCTGCAAGAATGTTCCGAGACAAAGGAGCGGACAGCAACGAGAAAGGCCGCCTCAGTTCATCCTGTCGGTTTCGACCAGCACAACCTCGGCATCCTCGATTGCCGTAATCTCAATCTCCTCCTGGTCGGCCACGGCGACGCCGTCGCGGGCGTTGGCGGTGACCGGCTTGCCGTCGCTGCCACGCACCTCGACCTTGCCCCTGGCCGGCACGAGATAGGCAGGCTTGCCACCCAGCTTCTGGCGGGTCGTCTGGCCCGCCTTCAGCGTGCCGGCGAACAATGCACCGTCGGCATAGAGTGGGATTGCCCCGCCATGGCCGCGGCCCGACGCCAGTGGCACCAACCTGCCGTCGCGTGCCTCGGCCGGAAATTGCACCGTTTCCCAGCGTGCTGGCACGCCCTGCTGGTTGGGCAGGATCCAGATCTGGAACAGCTCGGTTTCGTCGCTCTCGCGGTTGTATTCGGCGTGCTGGATGCCGCTGCCCGCGCTCATCACCTGGATCTGGCCCGCTTCGGTGCGGCCCTCGTTGCCGAGGTGATCCTGATGGGTGATCGCGCCCCTGATGACATAGGTCACGATCTCCATGTCGCGATGAGGATGCGGCGGAAAGCCTGAGTCCGGCGCGATCCGGTCGTTGTTCCACACCCGGAGTGCGCCCCAATGGACGCGGTCGGGGTTGCGGTATTCGGCGAAGCTGAAATGGAAGTTGGCGTTCAGCCAGCCGTGGTCCGACTTGCCGAGCTTCTCGAAAGGTCTCAGTTCGATCATGGGATCACCTCTTTGACCCCCAAAATGGCGCGAAAAGACCTCGGATCAAGTTTCGGATTGGTAACGGCCGGCAGGCAGAGTTCAGCGACCCTCGCGCCACCATGCGCTGGTGATCGCCATCAGGAAGGCCAAGGCCACCAGAATTCCAGGCAGCAATGGCAGCTGGTTGATGCCGGCGACGGTATAGCCTTCGTTGCGGCGCAAGCCGATCCAGTCCGAGCCACCCGCGGCACGGCCCGGGCGCACCGTGCGGATATCCGGCTCGGGCTGGTCGACCAGCCACAGCAGACCGCCGCCTGCCGCCTCGACCAGCGGCTTCAGTTTGGCGTCGGTTGCGCGCACATCGGAAAATTCCAGCGGATCGGGACTGCCGACGGCTGCCACGGTGCGGAGCGTGCCGTCGTCGAAACGGTAGAGGCCGGGCTTCTCGACATCGACAACGCCGGTTCCGAGACCGGGCGCGGTCTGGCGCAGATCGAGCGTGCGGGTGCTGCCGTCGGGCGAGGTCATTGTGACCGGCGGAAAGGTCGAGGCCAGTGTGCGACGTGTCACCTCAATGCGGCCACCGGCGGCCGTGGCGCGCAACGCTTCTTCCTCGAGGTCGGGTTCCTTCATCAGCCAGTGTGCGATGCGCCGCACGAGTTCCGGCTGCGGACCGCCGCCATCGATGCCGCGGTTCCATAGCCACAGATGGTCGGACAGCAGTTGCGCCACGCGGCCCTCGCCGACGCGGTCGAGAACCACCAGCGGCTTGTCGTCGGCGCCCGACAGGACGGCGTTGCCGCGCTCGGTACGCGAAGTGACGAGGCGGAACCAGCGGCCCCAGGCCGGCTCCTTGTCGGGTTGGCCGGCCTGCGGCAGGTCCGCGGTGACCGGATGGCGTTGGCCGATCTCGCTGACCTTGGGCTTGAAAGGAGTCTCCAGCACGTCGCCTAGGGGCGCCGCCGGCAGGATGGCGCCCAGCGGCGTCCGGTAGAGCGAACGCTGCGTGGCGAACACCGGGCCAACCGAGACCAGAAGGGCACCGCCCTCCTTTACATATTCGGCGATGTTGCGGAAGTAGTCGCGCGTGATCAGGTTTCCCGACTCGTAGCGATCAAAGATGATCAAGTCGAATTCCTTGAGCTTCTGTTCGAACAGTTCGCGCATCGGGAAGACGATCAGCGACAGCTCGCGCACCGGTGTGAAGTCGTCCTTCTGTGGCGTGCGCAGGATCGTGAAGTGAATGAGATCGACCGCGGGATCGCTCTTCAGCAGGTTCCGCCACGCCCGCTCGCCCTGGTAGGGCTCGCCCGACACCAGTAGTACGCGCAATCGGTCGCGCACGCCGTTGATGGTGAACAGCGCCCGGTTGTTGTCGAGCGTCAGCTCGTTGGGACCGGCGGCGACTTCGATTTCGACCACGTTGGCGCCGGGGTTGCCCACTGTAATCGGCAACTCGACCGAGCGGCCGACAGGCACGTCGAGTCGGCGGACCACTTCGCCGCCGACCGAAAGGGTCACCGGAGCGGTGCCTCCGGCCGGGTCCTCGATCCGGAACTTGGTCGTGACCTGACGCCCGACCACGCCGAAGCGCGGCGACTGTTCGACGACGATCAGGCGATCACGCTCGTTCTTCTTGCCGGCGATCAGGCCATGCAGCGGCGCACCACCGAGCTCCGGCGGCAAGCCGGCGGGTATGTCGTGGACCTGGCCGTCAGTCAGCAACACGACGCCGGCCAGTCGCTCGGGGGGCACCTCGACCAGGGCCGAACGCATGGTTTCGATCAGGCGTGTGCCACCGGGCCGTTCGCTTCCGAGCTGGATATGGGCTGGCGGCAGAACGGCCTCGCGGATCTCAAGGCCTTCCTGTTGGCCGAGCTTGCGCTTCAGCGCCTCGCGCGCCGTCTGGACCTGCTGGCGACGCTCGCCAATCGCCATCGAATCGCTGTCGTCGACGACCAGCAGTGCCACGTCGGCAATCGGTTTGCGCTGCTCCTCGATCAAGGCAGGGTTGGCGAGGGCTGCCAGAACGACGACGATCGAGCCGAAGCGCCAGATCGTGCCGCGGGCGCCGGCACGCAGGCCGAGCAGAACCAGCACCAGACCGATGCCGCCCAAGGCCGCGAGCACGGGCCAGGGCAACAGTGGATCGAAGGCGACGGAGACGGCCGATGTCGGGTTCATCGTCTCAGCCTTTGCATGATGTCTGGCAAATGCACCTGGTCATCCTTGTAGTTGCCGGTCAACGCATGCATCACGAGGTTCACGCCGACGCGGAAAGCCATCTCGCGCTGGGTTTCACCCCCCGGGCTGACCGGCAGAAGGCCGCGGCCGCGCTGGTCGGTCGCCCACGCGCCGGCATAGTCGTTGGCGCCGATGATCACGGTGGTGACACCGTCATTGACGCGGCCGCCTCCCGATTCGATCCAGATTTTTCCGCCCTGCCAGCGGCCCGGCATGTCGGACAGCAGATAGAATGAGCGGGTAAGCACATGGTCAGGCGGCATGGCGACAAGCGGCGGTGTCTCGACGCCGGCCAGAAGGCGCTTGAGATCGGGATTGCCGCCGGCGGGCCGGTCGAAGCTGAGTTGCTGGTCGCGGGTGTCGATGAAGATGATACCGCCGGTGCGCAGATAACGGTCGAGCGCCGCCGCGGCACGCGGCGACAGCGCAGGCTGTGTCGAGGTGATCGGCCAGTAGATAAAGGGATAGAGGCGGGGCTCATCGCGTTCGAGGTCGAGGCCTACCGGATCGGCTGGCTCCACCGAGGTACGGTTGCGCAGGATCTCGCTCAGGCCTTCGAGGCCCGCCTTGCTGATGTCGTCGACTTCCTTGTCACCGGTGACAATGTAGGCAAGCCGCATATCGAGCGAGCCTTTGAGCGCCTGTTCGAGGGTGAGCGGCGGCGGGCCGGGCTGACCGTTCGTCGCCTGACCGGCCGGCGCGGGAGACTGTGGTTGCTGCGCGCCGGCGTCAGGGGCGCCACCAAAGGCGGCCCACACCAGCAGCAGTGCCGCCGGTGTGGCGCGGCCGAGCCGCAGGGCACGAGGTAACAGGCCGCGCAACCATAGCGAAATCAGGAGATCGGCCAGCAACAGCAGGAGTGCCGCCAGCAGGAACCAGCGCGACAGATCCGTCTCGCCGCCTTCCGACATTCGGTCGGTCGAGACTCCGGCGGGCAGGACGAGTGGCTTGGGCGTACCGACCCGCCCGCCGATATTGAAAGCGACCTGGGCATTCTCATCGCCGTAGAGGCCGGGCGGCGTGGTCGGCTTCGGCTTGAAGGTCTCGGCGGCGTCGACCGGCAGCGTCTGGGCGCCGGCCGGCGGAGCACCCAGCCGGCCGAACCCGTCGAGAGTCCGCCATGGCTTCAGCGCCTTGTTGACGCCATCGCCGGCGACGCCTCGAGACAATGTGACCAGCCGCTGCAGCATGTTCACAAACAGGCCGGACAGGGACAGGTTGCTCCAGCCGGTGTTCGCCGTTGTATGGATCAGGACGAGATAACCCTGGCCGCGCTTCTCGGCGGTGACCAGTGGCGTGCCATCGGCAAGGCGTGCCCAAGTCTTGTCGGCGAGGTCGGGAGTGGGCTCCGCCAGCACTTGCTGGGAAATACGCACGTCCTTCGGGATCGGAATCCCGACGAAGGGACTGTTGGCGGGAAATTCGGCCAGTGCGCTCGGCTGACCCCAGCTCATGACACCGCCCAGCGCGCGGTCGCCCAGCCTCAACCGGGTCGGCACCAGACTGTCACCGCCGGCGGCGAGATTGGTGCCGGCAAATCGCACGGCCACGCCGCCGCGCTCGATCCATTTGGCGATTTCCTCGCGGTCGTTGGCCGAGGGGATGGCTCCGTCGGGTATCAGCAGAACCGCAGTATTTCGCGTCAGTACCGTTTCGAGATCGCCAATGCTGAGGCTGACATAGGGATCGAGGGCGCGCTCGAGGAAATAGATCTCCTGCAGCAACGGCTGGCCGCCTGCCATGGCGCGCTCGCCCAGGATGGCGACAGGCCGGCGGCGATGGCGCTCGTCCAGCAGCACCGTGCTGCCGGCGCCGCCTTGGGTCTCGATGTCGAGTCGTGCCATGCGGTTGCGCAGTTCGGCTGGCGCCGGCAGAACACCTTCGCCCTGCGTAGCGGTGGCCGCGAAATCGAGGTCGATCCGGGCCACGACGCGGCCTTGTTCATCGGAGGCCTGGACTGCGGCCTTGCGGGGTCCGTCGGCGGCGGGCCTCAGAGCCCTGACCTTCAGATCTCGACCTTCTGTTACCGGCGGCAGCAGCAACAGCGGCGTGGTGGCCTGATCGGGCAGCAGGACCTGCAATCCGTCGAAGCGGCGCAGTCTTTCCGTGAGCCGGGCGGCGCCCTCGTCTTCCAGCCCGTTGCTCAGCCACACCGCGTAGGCGCCGGGGTCGATCTGCATCCTGTCGAGTTCGGCCGCCGCCGCTGCGCGATCGGTCGGCCACGGCTTGGGCCGGAACGCCCGCAGGATGGTACGCGTTTCATCGGGGCGCAGCGCGCCCCGCCGGGTGGCCGACTGGTCGATCGGCACCGGCGCAGTGCCCAGCAACACGACGGGCCGGCCGCCGCGCTCGGCGCGCTGGATCAGGCGCTCGGCGTGGGCAATGCGTGTCGTCCAGCCGGGTGCCGACGACCAGCCGTCGTCGATCACCAGAAGCAGT
>ERZ890510.739-NODE-739-length-24413-cov-5.314681_pt1 | contig 24413 bp, 20 predicted proteins | sample MGYA00521265_ERZ890510 | MGnify/ENA primary metagenome ERZ890510 (study PRJEB32303, sample SAMEA104408624) | aquatic metagenome | biome: Brackish water; feature: Chemocline; material: water | place: Baltic Sea | collected 2014-10-26T21:54:00 | depth 110 m ...
GTACGACAGTGCCTACCACTGGAGTCTCGGGCTGCTCACGTTCGGCTTGATCTGTTCGGTCGTCCTGTTGCCACCGACGATCGCCATGGGCGTGTCATTCCCGGCGCTGAGCAACCTATACCACCGGAGCACCGGTCGTGCCGCCGGCCGTGCTGTGAGTGCTGTGTTCGCCAGCAACACCATGGGCAGCATTGCCGGAGCTGTCGTTGTCGGCTTTGTGCTGCTGCCCAAGTTCGGCATCCGCGGAGCCCTGATGCTCATGGCCGCAATCAGTCTGGTGCTTGCGTGGGGCTTTGTGTGGCCGCAACAGCGACGGTTGGAGCTGCTCGCTGGTTCCGGCATCTGGGTGTTGCTGCTGTTGGCCGGCCTGCAGGGACCGCATCTTTTGGGGCGCGGCGAACTGGCAACGGACCACGTCCTGTTCTACGACGAGGGCCTGATGTCGACCGTAAAGGTCTACCAGCGCGACGATCAGCAGCACATGAGCATTGACGGCTCGCGTATCGCCTCCACGGCACGCGGACTGCGTCAGAAGGAGCAGCTCGTGGCGCACCTGCCGGCGTTGCTGCGCTCCGGCGTAAGGGACGTGCTTGCCGTGGGACTTGCCAGCGGTATCACGGCGCACAGCATCGGTCTGCATGAAGATGTCCGACAGATCGATATCGTCGAGTTGATTGCCCCGGTATTTGAAGCCAGTCGCTACTTCGCCGCCAGCAACGGCCAAATCACGCAAGATCCGCGCGTGCGCCTTGTTCACGACGACATCTACGCCTGGCTGCAGTACCATGACGGCGACTATGATGCCATCGTTTCCGATGGTAAGCTGGGGTCGTTGAACAACGCCAATACCGTGCTGTTGTCCAGCGACTACTACGAACTGTGTCGCCAACGACTGCGGCCCACAGGACTTTTCGTTCAGTGGGTGCCCATCATCACGCCAGAGTCGGAGTTGCGCACCATCCTGCGCACGGTTGCTGCCGGTTTCGAGCACGTGGGGCTGTTCTACTTCTATTCCTCCGACATTCTCATCGTTGCCTCGCCGACGCCGATCCGACTCGATGGCAAACAGATGGCAGGCGTGTTCGCGCAAAAGCCTTTGGCAGCAGAGCTGCGTGGCATCGATCTGCCGACACCGGAGGCAGTCATGTCCTGCTACCTTGGCAGCTACTCGCTCCGCGATGAAGAGCTGTCGCCCAACACCTTCGATCGGCCCTACCTGGAGTTCGCCTACCTGCGGGACTGGAAGCGGGGGCGCGACATTCCCGGTGGGTATCGGGCGCGCAACATGGAAGTGCTCGTGGAGAATCTTGTCGGCAATGATGGCGCTGCGATGGCGGCGTCATTCCCCGGCCTGACACCCGAACTCGTGGAGCAAGCCCTGCGCATCCCTGCCCTCGAGTTCTACGGCCAGGCGATGGCGAATTTTCGTGGTGGCAGTTACGGTCGTGGGCTGCAATCGTGGCGTCGTTGGAAGGCGTCCGTCGACGTGGGCCCGCCGTACTAATCTGTACTCGCCAGGCCGTCGACGCTCGTCAGGCGGTCCCACTCAATCCGGGCCTGGTTGTGGTCGAGGACGGCCTGCAGGCGCAGGTCGCGTGTCTCGGCCAACTCATCCTGGGCGTCGAGGACCTCTCGCGCCGAGGACAGACCGAGGTTCTGTCGCTGTTCCACCTCGGTGACATTCTGCAGCGCCAGATCGACGGTGAGGGTTGAGACCTCGGTACGTTGGCGGCTGATCGTGACGCGTCGGTACTGCTCTCGTACCTGCTGCACCACCGCCAGGCGCCGGCGCTCGAGATCGATGACACCATGCTCCTTTTCCAGCAGTCGCTGCCGGTAGGTCTCGGTCTCTGCGTCGGCCCCCAGAGGAATGCGCAGGTTGAGGCCCCCACGCCAATTGCGGCCATCGGCCTTGCTCAGGGCCTGGCCATTGTCGCCGTAACTGGAGCCGATGCCGCTGAGACCGACACGAGCGCTGAGGTCGATCTGCGGTCGCGCCCGATCCTCAGCCCGGCGAGCCAGTAGATCGAGGCCCTGCACCCGCAACTCGCCCTGTCGCAGGCCCGGATCGGTGGCCATGGCGCGGGCCATACCGGCGGACAGGTCTACAGAGTCGCCGACGTCGTCCCGCGGCGTGGTGGTCAACCGCAACCGGCGGTCCCACAGGGAGGGTTCGCGATCGAGACCCGTGAGAGACTTGAGCCGATCCTCCGCCCGTCGCACTTCCCCCTCGGCGACGATAACCTGCTCCTGACGCCGAGCCACACCAACTTCCGCCTGTAGAATCTCACTGCGTGGGCCAGCTCCCATCGCGGCCCGTGTCTGCGCCGTCTCCAGTACACGGCGGGCGCCCTGCGCCAGTTGCTCCTGCACCGCACGATGCTCCATGGCAAAGTAGAGGTTGTCGTAGGCGCCACATACGCGGGCCTGCACATCACGAAGCTGGCTGTCCTGGCTGACATGGGCGCTCTGCAGATCGTTCTCTGATAACTGCTGATCCACACGGTTCACCGCACCGCGCCCGCGCCACAGAGGCTGGTTGAGTTCGAGGCTCAACTCGGATTCGTACACCGGATCGATCAGGCGAAAGGCGGCGTTGCTCGAGCCCCGCTGGTTGCGCAGGATGATGCCAACCTGGGCGCCGGAGGCAAACTGCTGTTCGATGCCAACGTCGACGCCGACGAGACTGCTCGTGGCTGTTGCGACGCTCTCCAGTGTCGAAATGGATGGCGCCCGCTGCGCCTCATGCACCACACCGGCCTGCAGGCTGCGCCCGAAGCGCGCCGTCTCGGCTGCGACACCGTGCTGCCGGATGCGTGTCAGCAGCCGCGCACCCAACACATCCGGGTTCCGCTCGACAGCCAATTGTATGGCCTCCTCGAGAGACAAAGACAAAGGTGGCGCCGACTCGGCGCCGGCAAGTGAGTATGCCACCAGCAGTACCACGGTGACGGCGCGGAAGAGGCGCGTCATGACGAACTCCCTTCAAGCCCAACGGGGGGGCTGCTATCCTGTTCGATGCGACCGTCGCGCAGCTGGATGATGCGGCGCGCCCGATGGGCGATGTCCAGATCGTGGGTGACGATGATGACGGTCTTGCCCTCGGCGATGAGCTCTTCAAAAAGGTTGACGACCTCCTCACCGGCGGCCGTGTCGAGATTTCCCGTCGGCTCATCGGCGAGGATGACATCCGGATCCGTCGCCAGGGCACGGGCCAGGGCAACCCGCTGTCGCTGACCACCCGAAAGTTCATTGGGCCGGTGCTCCATACGATCACCCAGACCGACGCGCTCGAGCAATTCTGCGGCGCGTTCCTGACGCACGCGGCGCCCGGAGCCATTGTAGACCAGCGGCAATTCAACGTTGCCCAGAGCCGTTGCATGGGCCAGCAGATTGAAACTCTGAAAGACGAAGCCGATGCGTTCGTTGCGCACTCGCGCCAGCTGGTTGCGTGACAGGCCCTGCACCGGTTCGCCCGCCAGGTGGTAGGAGCCCGAACTGGGTGTATCCAGGCAGCCGAGAATATGCATCAGCGTCGATTTTCCGGATCCAGAGGGGCCGAGAATGGCCACGTATTCGCCGGCATGGATGCGGACGTTGACACCCTTCAGTGCCGCAACGGTAACGCGACCCATGAGGTAGTTCTTGTGCAGGTTTTCAGCTTGTATCATGTCGGTCATTTCCACAGAGTCGGATGTTTCATTCGTAGCGCAGGGCTTCGGCGGGGTCCACCCGCGAGGCACGATGCGCCGGGAAGTAGCCAGCGACAAGGCCGATGACGCCGAGGACGATGACGACAATGATGGCCACCGTGAATGACAGGATGGGAATCGGGCGACCGACGAAACGGAAGAAGTCCGCCTCCATGGGTATCAGCCCGACAAGGGTCACCAGAAGCCAGCTGGCGCCGATGCCGACGGCGCCACCGACGGCGGTAGCCAGCAGCGCTTCGAGGATGTACTGACCGAGGATCTGGTAGCCCCGGGCGCCCACGGCAAGACGGATGCCAATGTCACGGGTCGCATTGGTGACGGATACGTACATCACGTTGGCGATGCCGACGCCGGCGACGATCAGGGTGAGGCCACCGATGATGCCGAGCACGACCTGCAGGCCCAGCATAATGTTCGCCGTGATCGTCTGGCCCTCGAGCGTGTCCCAGAAATTGACGATCTCCTCGTCGGCTGGATCACAGCCGTGACGCGCGGCGATTACCTGGCGCATGCGGCTCTTCATCCGTTCCATCTCATGTGCCTGCCGCGGCCGGGCCACGACGTTGCCGAAGAAGCGCGTGTTGTGCATGGCCTCGAAGGTCGTCACGGGGATCCACGTACCATCCCAGTCCGGCCCGCCGTACGTCGACATCTGGAACTTGGGCCGCATGACACCGATGACGACAAAGGGGCGTCCGTCGATCTCCACCGTCTGGCCCACGGCCTGTTCGCCCGCAGCGAACAACTCATCCACAACATCGTTACCCAGGACACAGACCCGGCGCCGGGTGCGCACGTCGATGGGGTCGATGAAGCGACCACCGGGTTCGATAATAATGTTGCGCATGGGGCCGTACTCCGGCTCGACACCATGGACACGACCGCTGCGGAAAGTGTCGCCGCGGCGCATGGTCAGCCAGGTGCGGTGCTCGCCGCTCATGGCATCGATTTCCGGGATCGCCTGACGCAGAGCCCGCAGGTCATCAGAGGTCAAACGCACAGGCTGGCCTTCGGGCAGGCCCTTGTAGGGCATCGATGTCTGCCCCGGCCAGATGACGACGATGCCCTCGCCCATGCCTTTCCCGGACCGCGCAAAGGTGATACGCAGTCCCTCGCCAAGGGCCAGCATGGTGGTGATCGATGCGGTACCCCAGGCGATGGCAAGCACCGTAAGGGCGATGCGCGTGCGTTCGACAAGGAGTTGCCGCACGACATGTCTCAGAGGGATCATGCTCAGAACTCCAGTGCCCGTACCGGGTCCATGCTTGCCGCCCGGCGCGCCGGCGCGTAACCAGCGGCAACGCCGACAACAGCCAGGACCGCGACTGTGACAAGCGCGACGGTCGGCGACAGTTGCGGGGCTCCGAGCCAGTCCGGGATCGGCAGCGCGTTGATGCCGGCAATCACGACTGCAGCAGTGACGAAGCCGAGAAAGCCACCGATGAAGACAATGAGCAGCGCTTCCAGCAGCACTTGGGCAAGTACATCCGAGTCACGGGCGCCGACAGCCATACGTACACCGATCTCTCGTGTGCGTTCACGCACGACGAGGAACATGATGTTGGCAACGCCGATACCGCCGGCACCCAGGGTGAGGATGCCACCCAGGCCCATCAGGGCTTTGACACCCCAGAAGAACCAGTTGACGAAGCGGTCCATTTCCACTGTGTCCCACATCTGCAGTGCCGCTTCGTCCTGCGGGTCAAAGCCGATGCGGCGCCCCAGATGGCGGTAGACGGCTCTCTTCATCGCCTCAGAATCACCAGGTGTCGTCGGCACGAGAACGGTGTTGGAGACGTCGCGATTGCCCCACATGGAAATGAACGTGGTAAAGGGAATGAAGGCGCGGTCCTCATCGGGACCTGAGTAATTGCTGGTCTGAATCTTCTTCGTCAGACTGCCGATGACGGTGAAGGGGCGACCGTCAACGAATAGCGTGTGTCCGACAGCGTCGGTATCGCCGAAGAGCTTGGTCTTCAGTTCGTTGCCGATGAAGATGACACGGCGCCGACCCTCAATGTCGAGGGGATCGAGGAAGCGACCGCCGGGCATGGGGATCATGTTGCGTGGTTGTTCGTACGCAGGGATCACGCCGGCAACGTCAGCCTTCACCCGGTGGTCACCAAACTCGAGGGTCCGGCCACCATGCGTCAGTTCGGGTGAGGCAATGCCGATTTCGTCGACTTCGCTGCCCATGCGCAGGACCTCGTCGGCCTTCATCTCTATGGAACGGCCGGGCTTCATGCCGGCATAGGGTTTGGTGGTGCGCGCCGTCCACAGGATGACAATGCTCTCACCCATGCCGTGAAAGGCCTTGTTGGATGCCGCGTGGAAGGCATCACCAATAGCCAGCAGCAGGATCACCGAGAGGGCACCCCAGGCGATACCGGAGACCGCAAGAAACACGCGCAGTTTGCGTGTGCGCAGGTCGTAGAGAAACTGGCGAAAGAGTTCGAGGATCTGCACTACTCGATCTCCCGGATCTCCTTATCGAGGACGACATCCCCGGAGTCCAGACCTTGTGTCAGTTCGACATGGAGACCGTCTGACATCCCGATCCCGACGGCCTGTTCCCGCGGCTCGCCATCGATTTCGATCGGCGGCAGGCGAACGAAAGTGGAGTCGTTGCGGAACACGAGCACACGCTCCGGCAAAGCCAGGACCTGATCTACCCGCCGTACGATGATGTCGGCGTTGGCGGAGTAGCCAGCGCGCAACAGCACGCCATCGGGAATCCGACGAATGACGATCTCCACCTCGAAGACGGTGGCACTTTCGCGTTTCTCTGACTGCAGGGCGATGCGTGTCAACACACCCGTGACGATGCTGTCCGGATAGGCGCCGACGCGCAATTCAACCGGCAGCCCTTCGTGGATCTTGCCGACATCGATCTCGTCGACGGTGCCCTCAAAGAGCAGATCCTCCATGTCGGCCAGGCGCAGAAGTTCGGTACCTGGTTGATACGAGGTCAGCGGTACGACGGGGTCGCCGACGTCTGCATCGATTTTGAGGACACGGCCCGAGATGGGACTGGTTATGATCGATTCCACCGTGCGGCCCGCAATGACGGCACGGCCTTTGTCGAGCAGCGCCAGTTGTTCCTCGGCCATCTGTCGCTGCAACTCGGCCTGCTCGAACTCTTCCCGTGCCCGGTCGTGCGCAGCCTGCGACGTCATGCCCTTGTCGAGCAGTCCATCAGCGCGGCGCAGATCGGAGTGGCGCTGTTGCTCGATGAGCAGGCGCATCTCAAGAGTTCTTTTGGATTGGGCATATTCCATGGGTGTGGGGTCGGGTTGCACCTCCAGCAACGGCGCACCGGCCTCGACGAAACCACCCTCCTCGACAAAGAGGCGGGCGACAATACCAGAAATCTTGGATTTCACCGCAATCTGGTGGCGGGGAACGATCTCGCCCGTGGCCAGGGCCTTCTCCACGAGGCTCTCCCGCGTGACCTCCACCGTCGCCGGCCCTGCCTCTTCGCTGTCACCGGCCATGGCGTGGTAGACGAGATAGCCGCCACCACCCAGAACAATGGCGACGACGGCGATGCTGATGGCCTTCTTCATGGAACAACTCCCGGTCGGTGGCAGGTTGCGGACCCGAACGATACTGCAAAGCTCATGCCATGAACAGATTCAGAGGTGGCCTACGTCGCCACTGGCGAGATCCGCCAGAGGGGAGATGGCAGCGGCGTGTGTCGCCCCCGCCGTGGTGGCCAGGCCAATCCGCTGCTCGCCGTTCTCGCGGATCGAGACCTCGGTGCGGTGCTGCGTCAGATGGCACGGGATGCAGGCCTGTATACCGCTGCGGATGGTGATCCGCCCAGCCAGCTGATCGGTCTGGAGGTTCTGTGCGGCGGCAAGTTCGGTGAGACGGGGATGACCATCGACATCGCCAGCCGGCGGATTCGTTCCAGCCCCTCGGAGCCGGGCACCCGTGTGAGCGTGCGACCGATCAGGGAAGGATACGTGGCTGCTGCGGCGGCGGTTCGCCGGTAATCAGGCGGGCGCCACGCTTGCGCGTGAAATAACTCCACGCCCACTCCGCCAGGACCCTCAGTCTGTTGTCGTAGCCGATGAGGTAGGCAATGTGCACCAGCAACCAGGTGACCCAGGCCAGCCAACCGCCAAAGCGCACGTGCTTGAGATCACATACGGCTGCATTGCGACCGATGACGGCCATCTGCCCCTTGTCGACGTAACGAAAGGGCTGGGTGCCTGAACCCAGCACACGACGGCCGATTTCCCGGGCTACGTACTGCCCTTGCTGCATGGCGACAGGTGCGATGCCGGGCAGCGCTACACCATCCTGCGAACGATGCGCCATGTCACCGATGATATAGACATCCGGATGACCGGGTGGCTGCAACTGCGGGTCGACGATCAGGCGTCCCTGCCGGTCCTGCTCGACGCCCAGCCTCTGCGCCAACTGATCGGCCAGGGGTGTCGTCTTCATGCCGGCCGCCCACAGCACGGTGTGGGTCGGGATGGTCTCCTCAAGGCCACCTGTCGTTTCGATAACAACGCTGCCGGCGTCAATGCGGCGAACCATGGCGCCCGTCCGTACCTGCACACCAAGCTTCTCCAGTGAGGTGCGGGCGCGCTGCGACAGGACTTCCGGATACGGCGGCAGAACGCGTGCACTACCTTCCAGCAGAATCACCTCGGCGTCTGGCGAGTCGAAACCCCGAAACTCGCCACGAAGCGTACTGCCTTTGAGTTCAGCGATGGCCCCAGCCAGCTCTACACCCGTAGGCCCGGCGCCGATCATGACAAAGCGCAACCAGGCTGCCCGAAGCCCGGCGTCGACCTCGGCCTCGGCCGATTCAAAGGCTGAAAAGATGCGCCGACGGATGTCGAGGGCATCTTCCACCGTCTTGAGACTGCCCGTCACCTGCACCCAGTCTTCGTGACCGAAGTAGTGGTAGCGCATACCCACGGCGACGATGAGGCTGTCGTACGCGACCCGTCGGTCGTCGTGCAGGATGACGGCGCGCTGGGCGACATCAACATCGACTACGTCACCCACCAGGACCCGGGTGTTGCGATCGTCCTTGAGTATCGAGCGCAACGGGGCGCTGATATCACCCGGCGACAGGCCCCCCGTTGCCACCTGGTATAACAAGGGCTGAAACAGGTGGAAGTTGCGCCGGTCGATCAGGGTTACCGCCATGCCGGCGCGGCCAAGCTGGCGCGCGGCGTAAAGGCCACCGAAGCCCCCGCCCACGATGACGACCCGGTGGCCTGCGGCATCACTCACTTGCGCGGTACGTCTGCAACAAGCCGGGTCAACCCGGTCACGGATGCGTGTGGCTGCACCAGGCGGTGGCCTCGCCACACGCCCTAGCCAGCATGTTGTGATTCCAACGCGCGGTACGATGCCAGCAACGCGTCGTAGGTTCGGCGGTGCGCCGGGTTTGGTTCGACCCGCGTCGCGGCCGGTGGCGACGTGAATGGCGCGACCACCGCGCTCCATTCCTGCGCAGCGCCCCGCGCCCGTGCGTGCCCATGGGCGGCGCGCAGAGCAGCACCGAGGGCGGCGGCGTTCGTCGTTTCGAAGGGCTGTACGGGGCACCCGTGTACGTCGGCAAAGATCTGCAGGATCTGGCGATTCGTCGATGCACCACCGGTGACATTCAGGGAGTTGATGGCGACCCCCATCCACTCCGAGTGGATTCTGGAGGACAGGGCCTGGGCCTCGATGACGGCGCGCACGTTCGCCTCGACCACACCCTCGTCCAGTTCGTGGCGAATGACTTTGGCAGCGCTCACATGAGGCACGATCTCCGGCGCAAACCAGGGGAGCATGAGCCCGCCGCCGTTGCCTGCAGGTGATCTGGCCAGGGCCCCGGCAAAGTCTGCCCAGTCGAGTCCGTAACGATCGCGCACGGCTTCGCGGGCAAGGCTGCCGTTGAGAAAACAGATGAGCGCCATGTAGTGTGTGCCGTCCGGGGAGGCGAACAGGGCGCCTTCCCCAGTGGTCGACACGCGCGCCTGATCCATACAGGCGAAGAGAGTGTCACTGGTTCCCAGGCTCAAGGCGACCTGACCGGGTTGTACCAGCCCGAGGCCGATGAGACTGCTGGGGTTGTCACCGCTGAAGGGCAGCAGCTGGCAGTCCGGTGAAAACCCGTGGCGTTCAACCCAGAAGGGATGCACGGCGCCGACGACAGCCGTGGCGTCGGCAACGGGCAGCAGACGACGGCCCAGGTCGGGCGCCGTCGCCTCCAGGGCGGCAGGGCTCCACTGGCGATTGCGGATGTCCATGAGATTCGTGCCGCTGCCGTCGCCGGCATCCACGCCGACGAGGCGACCCGCCAGCAGACTGCTGACAAAGGAACTGACGAGACTGATGTTGCGGGTCCGTCCCCAGGCGTCCGGCTCGGTCTGCCAGAAACGGCGGATCTGCGGGCCACTGAAACGCTCGAAGGCGGTATTGCCCGTCAACTGCAGAAGTGCTTCGCGGCCGCCGACCCCTGCCTCGATCTGGCGACATTGTTCACCTGTGGATCTGTCCATCCAGATGGGTGCCGTCGCACGCGAGAAAATCCCCTCGATCTGCCCGGCCAGGTCCGCCCGGGCCGAGAGGCCGGACAGCGCCGTGGCGGCCTGGTCATTCAGGTACACGGTGCCGTGCTGCTGGCCGCTGCCACAGACGGCATCCATATCGCCGAGATGGACGCCGCTGTCGCTCAATTGACGGCACAGCTGCTCCAGCGCCTCGGCCCACATCAGAGGCGCGCTGTGCATCTGGCCATCCCCCAGATCGATGACGCCGTTGCTGACGCCGTAGCGTTCCGCGTAATGCTCGTCGAAGTTGACGGAGACTTCGGCGACGATCGTTGCCGTGTCTGTGTTGATGACGAGACCGGTCATCGATTGCGTGCTGGCGTCGATGCCCAGGAAGTTGCCCATGCCCTGACCCCTGGTTAATTTTGCTGTTTCTCGTGTCCCAATCTACATCATTCGACAGATCCGCCCCTCTGCCTCGCGCCAAACTTATCCGTCGGCGCGCCCGGCACGAAAGGTCCTGCATGTCCCTGCGTGACGCTGACCCCGAAGTTGCTGACATCCTGATCGCCGAAAACCGGCGCCAGCATGCAAAAATCCGCCTCATCGCCTCCGAAAATTACGTCTCCCAGAACGTGCTCGAGGCGACCGGTTCGGTCCTGACCAACAAATACTCCGAGGGCTACGCCGGCCGTCGCTACTACGAGGGGCAGCAGCAGATCGATCGGATCGAGACCCTGGCCATCGACCGTACAAAGGATCTGTTCGGCGCCGAACACGTCAATGTGCAGCCCTACTCCGGTTCACCGGCCAACCAGGCGGTGTATGTGGCACTCGCCAGACCGGGGGATCGCATCATGGGCATGTCCCTCGCCGGCGGCGGCCATCTCACCCATGGCGCTGGCGTCAGCATCTCCGGGCTGCACTACGATGCCGTCCAGTACGGCGTCGACGCCGAATCAGGATACCTCGACTACGAGGCGATTGAAAAATTGGCGGTCGAGGCACGGCCCAAACTGTTATGGTGCGGCACGACCGCCTATCCACGGACCCTCGATTTTGAGCGCTTCGCCGCCATTGGACACAAGGTGGGCGCCATCGTTGTGGCCGACATGGCACACATCTCCGGGCTTGTCGCCGCCGGGGTGCATCCCAGCCCCGTGCCCCATGTCGACATCGTCACCTCGACGACACACAAAACCCTGCGCGGCCCCCGTGGGGGCATGATCATGTGTCGCCAGCAGTACGCCGAGGCCATCGACAAGGCCGTGTTCCCGGGTTTGCAGGGCGGACCGCACAACCACACAACGGCGGCTCTGGCCGTGGCCCTCAAGGAAGCGTCAACGGCAGAGTTCAAAGTGTACGCACAGGCCATCGTCGACAACGCGCGTGTCCTGGGCGAGGCGCTTGCAGGCTACGGTTTCAGGTTGGCCTCTGGTGGCACCGACAACCACCTGCTGCTGGTAGATTCCACGAGTCGCGGTGTGGTTGGGCACAACATGGCCCGCTCCCTGGATGCCGCAGGTATCGTCTGCAACTACAATCTGGTTCCGGGAGACACGCGCCCCGCCATGCGCCCCAGCGGCATTCGCCTGGGGACGGCGGCGGTGACGAGTCGTGGCTTCGGTGCGCCGGAGATGAAGCAGTTGGCAGCGTGGATCGATCGAGTCGCCTCGGCACGGGCTGACGAGGACACCGACAAGGACGCACGGATTCGGGTCAATCGCGACATTGCCGCCGAAGTACGGGCTTTGTGTGACCGCTACCCGGCACCGGGGCTGGCACCCGTATAAAACGCCTGCCGCCGAGATTTTCCCGACCACGTCCTAGTGGGCGAACACCTCCATACCCAGGCGCAGGAAGGCCCAGGTAACAGCGGCGAGCACAACAAAAGGGACCAGATGTTTTTCGGACGTCTTCACGGCGAGCCTCCCAGGGGAGTTAGGTGGCTGACGTTGTGGACCCTGAGTGTGCCCTAAGCGGCACTGTGACAGGGAGTTGACCAACGCAATATAGTGCAAGATAGACGACTGCCAACGCTTTTCCTGTGACCCGCCTCACGTTAGGCTCCTACCGTGAAGATCACAAAAATCACGCTGCACCTGGTCAATGTCCCGGAAACACACTGGTGGTGGTCGGATGACGAATACGGCCAGCCCGCCCACCAACGTGACGGGCATTACGTTGCCGAAGTCGAAACGGATGCCGGCCTCACTGGACTGACTCAGATCGAACGAATGACGGAGCACGCTACCGTCGAACAGACGGTGCGTGGCTGGCTCGGTGTCGATGTGCTGGCCGTGAATCTGGCGCAGACACCCTCAGCCCTGGCCAAGTCCTTCGAACAGGCCGTGCTCGACCTGCGCGGCCAGGCCCTGGGCGTGCCCATCTGGCAATTGCTCGGCGGTCGTGTTCGGGACCGTCTGCCCATCACGATGTGTACCGGGTACAAGACGCCGGAACACACGGCAGAGCAGGCCGTCGCGGGGTGGGAGCAGGGCTTCCGCTGGTACAAGATGAAGTGCTGCACCGCCCGCGATATAACGGCCGAAGATCGCCTGCGCCACATCGAGGATCGCGTCCGTGCCATTCACGAGGCGGCACCGGGTATGGGCATTCGCCCGGACATTCGCTGGCGTCTCGAGGAGGTATGGGTGGCGCAGGAACTGGCGCATCGTCTGCAGGGGCTGCCCATGGAATCCTTCGAAAGCCCCATCGCCAAGGGCGCCCACGGCGGCACGCACAGTGAGTGGCGGCGTCTGCGTGAAACGATCGGTGTCCCCATCGCCGATCACGTGCGGGGTGAGCAGGACCTGATCGCCCGTTTCCAGGCGCAGGCCCTCGATTACGCGATTATCGGCTCCGGTAGTCATCTGGCAGATGTACAAGCCTCGAGATTTGCCCACAGCCTTGGCCTTGGCGGCTGGTCTCAGTGCGTGCAGTACGGGCCTGGCGCCGCCATGGGTGTGCATGTGGCCGCCTGTATGCCAAATGTGACGCAGCCCTATGACATGGTGGGCCCCATGTCCTGGGAGCACGATCTGACCAACGAGCCTTTCGAGTTCGAAGGTGGCGCACTGTTGGTGCCCGACCGGCCCGGACTCGGCTTCACCCTCGATCTGGATGCCGCGAACCGTTATCTCCTCAACCGCTATGTCTACGCGTGGGAACAAGGGACTTCATGAGCAACGTCTACGAACGCTTCGGCGTGTGTCCCATCATCAATGCTTCCGGACCTTCTACACGTCTCAGTGGTGCCATCATGGCACCGGAAGTGGCGGCAGCGATGGCCGCCGCCTCCCAGCAGTGTGTCGATATCGCCGAGTTGCAGGCCGCAGCCTGCGTGCAGATCGCGCTGCATACCGGAGCCGAGGCGGGCTACGTGACCAGTGGCGCTGCTGCCGGCTTGCTGCTGGCGACGGCGGCGTGTGTCACCGGCCTCGATCCCAGCAAGATGAATCGCCTGCCCGATACGAAGGGCATGAAGAACCGCGTCGTCATGGCGCGCAGCCACCGAAATTTCTACGACCACGCCGTGCGCTCCGTTGGTATTGAACTGGTGGAGGTCGGCATCGCCGACCGTTACTCCGGTGCCGGCGTGCGCGACGCCGAGCCCTGGGAGTACGCTGCGGCGATCGACGAGAACACAGCGGCCCTCTTCTACGTAGCCTACGCACACACACAACCGGATCTGGTCGCCGTCGTTGAGGTCGCGCATGCCGCCGGTGTACCGGTCATCGTCGACGCCGCCGGGCAGTTGCCACCGGCGAGCAATCTCAAGCGCTTCATCGCCGAAGGGGCGGATCTGGTCTGCTTTTCCGGCGGCAAGACCATTGCCGGACCGCAGGCGAGTGGTATCCTTGCCGGCCGCCGACACCTGATCGAGGCGGCGGCATTGCAGCATCTCGATCTCGATATTCTGTGGGAGCAGTGGAGCCCGCCTGCCGGCCTGATCGACAAGAGCAACCTGCCCGGGGCGCCACATCACGGGATCGGCAGGCCGTGCAAAGTCGGCAAGGAAGAGATCATTGGCCTGCTGACGGCGCTGGAGCTTTTTATCGCCGAAGGTGACGCCGCCCGCTTTGCCCGGTGGCTGGCCCACATGGAGGCACTGGTGCAAGCGACGGGGGTGATCGATGGCGCTGTTGTGGAACTGCGCAACGATCCGAAACGATCGGCGATCCCCGCCGTGCATGTACAGCTCGACGAGGATGTTATCGGCAAATCGGCGCTGGACGTCGTCCGCGAACTGCAGGACGGGTCGCCGGGCATCGCGGCGAATCCGACCTACCACCGGGATGGCGTCGTCGCCTTCGGGCCCCTGTGTCTGAAGGAGGGTGAGGCCGAACTTGTGGGCCGGCGCCTGCGTCAGGTGCTGAACGCGGTCTGACGCGGAGGTGGTACAGAAGGCCCGTGCCGAACGCCAGTCCACCAACCCATGCAGCCAGGATGAGGCTATGCCCAATCGCTCTGACACCGAACAGATCGTCGATGCTTTCTACCGGGACGGATTCGTCCACATCCCGGGGATCCTTGAGCCACACGAGATCGAGGCACTGAAAGCCAGGACCGACGAACTTCTCGATGACGTCGCACTACAGGCGCGGGTCAATCCGGAGCGCCACGATCCCCACTACGCGCAGCGACACCTGTCGGCCACAGGGGAGCAGGTCCCCTTCATTCTGCGCAATACGATCGAGCTGGATCCTCTCTTTGCCGACATGCTCACGCGTGAACCGATCCTGAGCCTGGCGGAGGCCATTGTCGGCAAGGGCTGTCGCTTCTGCGGGCAGAATGTGCTGCGCAATAATTCTGGTGTCGCCATCGAGCAGTGGCACGTGGACGGCGCCCTGCAATTTCCTCTGCCCGATGACATACCTCGGCACGACGCGCGCGCCCGGCCCCCGGTCCTGTGGCTGACGATCCAGATGGCACTCAGCGACATCGACACGATCGAACAGGGGCCGACGCAATATGTCCCGGGCAGCCACTTCTCCGGACGCCATCCGAACGAGCAGAATCGCCCCGAGTTTGCGGGACAGGGGCCGGTGTCCGTGTTCTGCAAGGCGGGAGACATCTACCTGCAGGATCCGCAGTGCTGGCATCGCGGTGCACCCAACACATCGACGCGCACCCGGTATCTGCTGCAATCCCAATATGCCGCGGACTGGGCCTATTGCCGATTCGGCTGGATGAACCGCGTGCCGGTGGCTGAGACGCACCTGCAGTCGGCTGACGATCGTCTGCTGCACGTGCTGGGGCGCATGCGGCCCGGGGCCCCCGAGTCCGAGGATCAGGCACGATGACAGAGGCTGCCTACGCTCCGATCCTGCTCAACGACCGCCAGGTGCAGGCGTTTCTGCGCTCTGGGTACCTGACGGTCGACGCCGGTTTGCCCGCCGCTTTCCATACACACCTGCACGGGCAGATCGAGCGCCTGTTTGCCACCGAAGGAAACCCAGGAAACGACATCCTGCCCCTCGTGCCGGACCTGCACCAGGTGCTGACACATCCCCGTGTGCACGGTGCGCTGACGAGCCTGTTGGGTTCGAACTATCTGTTGCACCCACACCGGCATTGTCATCTGAATCCCGCCGGCAGTGACGGGCAGCGCATGCATCAGGACAGCTATGAGGCCGACCAGAATGTGCGGCATCATCGGTGCCGGTGGTTGATGGCGTTCTACTACCCGCAGGATGTGGATGCCAACCGTGGACCATCAGCGATCGTTCCGGCGAGGCAATATCTGACCCTGGGTGATCGGCCCGTCAGTTCTGACGAGTTGCCCCTGCACGGCCGCGCAGGAACGGTAACGATCGTGCACTATGACCTGTGGCATCGAGCCATGGCCAACGTCGGCGTGCAGGATCGCTTCATGGTAAAGTTACTCTTCACGCGCATGTCTGAGCCACGCGAGCCCTCGTGGTGCCACGACGGCACTCCCTGGGCGTCGACAAGCGAAGCCGATGATGTCCCGGGCGCCACCGTGTGGGACTGGATGTGTGGTGCCGCTGCTGTCGCCGGCGGACCCGCGGTACGCGCGTCCGGCCCGGTTGATGGTCTGGCCGATGGTCTGGCCGATGGTCTGGCCGATGGTCTGGCCGATGGTCTGGTTGTCGGTCTGGCCGATGGTCTGGTTGTCGGTCTGGGCAGCAGCGCCGAGAGCGAGCGCCACCGGGCCGCCTACCGCCTGGGCAGCATGGGCCTGTCAGGCGTGGAAGCTCTGCTCGCTGCACTGCGTCTGGAGGGCCAGCAGCGCGTGCAGCAGAATATCGAACGTGCACATACCAACCCCGTGCAGTTTGATGCCGCCTATGGGCTGACAGTTGCCGGGGTTGCCGCCGTGCCGGCGCTCACGAAGCTGTTGGCAGAGGAGATCTGGTGGTTGCGGGCCAGTGCTGCCGACGTGCTTGGAGACATCGGGCTGTACACCGAAGTGGGCGTGCAGGCTCTCACGACCAGCCTGACGGATCCATCCGAGTGGGTGCGCCGCAACGCCGTCGAAGCCCTGGGCAACATCGGCCCCACAGCTGGCAAGGCCAGAGAAGCGCTGGCCGTGTGCCTGTCCGATCCCGATGACGCCGTGCGCCACAACGCGGCGCTGGCCCTGGCCAAGATGGCCGGCGGCGACAAGGTGGCGCTGCAGGCAGCAGAGCGTGACAGCAACCACTACGTCCGCGAATTGGCGACGGCTGCTCTGGCCCGGGGCTGATCGGCCAGCTCTAGGGCCGTCTCAGGCGTTGATCGAGCGATGGAAGTGGACATGCCACCAGCGACCGTCCCGGCGCTGCCAGACGCGGGTCTCTTCACACTGTCGGCTTACCGGACCTGTCTGTGTCTGCTGCTGTGTCAGGCGAACGTAGGTAATCAACGCCGCGTCGGCTCCCAGCATCCGTACCTGCGGCGCAATCATCGTTGCGTTTTTTGCGCCCGATGAAGCACCCAGTTCAAAGTAGAAGCGATGAAACGGCAGGCCCGCCACCTGATGCCCCAGCGCCTCCGGCTCGAATGCCGTGAGTTCGGGATCACAGAGGGACTCGTACGTCTGCCAATCTCCTGCCACAATGCAGTTGATCAACCGCTGGCTCAACTCTAACAGTTCCTGTTGTTCAGACATGCTGTTGCTCACTTGTCGAAAGACGGGTCGGGTGTGCCTTTCAAGCAACCCAGTACCCAGGGGTAGGCGTCGGTAACGTAGTACCCATACGCACCCTCAACGGTCATGCCGTTGCACGCATCGAGGTCGCCCGAGCCCTCGATGTATTCATAATCGTCGACGAAGGTGCCATCAAAAGGGCCGCCGGGATCGATGCCTCGCGCCGCCTGCCGACTGCCACTACGCACGGCGTAACTCGAGGTGACTTTGCGCACGCCGTCGCCATCGCGGATGTAGGTGCCATACACGGGAAAGCCGTCGGCGGCGAAACCGATCACCGGTGACGCCGAACCATCCTTGGCGAACATGGCGTTGGGATTGCCGTGGTAGTGATAGGTGCCGTCCGGTTGGGTGTGTGCGTTGTGGCTGTCGGTACCGAAATTGGCCGTCGCCGCCATGGGATCGTAGCGGAAAGGGGCACCCATCTCGAAGCAGCCGATCCTGCCATCGCCAACGCCGAAACACCCGGCGGCAAGCAGGTCCAGCTTGACGCCGTTGAGAAAGATGGCGTTGTCCGTGCGCAGACTCAGGGCCGTGGGAGCACCGGCGACCACCGGGGTCCGCGGTACCTGATAGGTAACAGACTGCGTCGTCGTCGCCGTGACGAAGGAGTGATCCCCGTCATTAAAATCATGGTTGGGAATGGCATTGGAACGGAAAACGCAGTGGTCATCCGTGATCGTAACACGCAGGTCGCCGCCGAAGCCCATGTTGCGATTGACGTCGGTCACGGTGGATACGTAGGTGTCGGCGTAGTCGGCGCAATCACTGCTGACGCCTGCAAGGATCGCGTTGGTAATGTCAACGGCAGTTTCCGTGGCGGCCGGGTCATCCACTGTCGGCATGCCCGTCTCGACCGTGTCCTGGGCCTCGTTGCCAACGGGTCCGGAGTTGTTGTCACCCTCCGAGCCACAACTGCTGGCCAACATGAGGACCGTGGCGTAACAGAAATACCCGGCCCGCCGCGATGATCTTTGTGTCCGGGTCATATGGTTCCGCTCAATCCAGGTTGGCCGAAGAAATGAAAAAGCGGACGAGAGCCGCTACAACTCCCGTCCGCTTGTTGCCGTGCTGTGGCAACACAAACACTACCCGAGCAGGCCGTATTTCTCCAGCACCGCGTCCCATTCACCCCGGGCCTGCATAATCAACTCGATTACTTCACGCAGGGCGCCCTGCCCCCCGGGTGTCACCGTCACATAGTCGGCCACGGATTTTACCTCCCGGCGCGCATTCGCCACTGCCACACCAAGGCCGGCACGCCGCAGCAGCGGTGAGTCCGGCAGATCGTCGCCCATGTAGCAGACCTCATCATCCTGCACACCGGCTGCGGCACAGATCTTTTCCCAGGGCTCGATCTTGTCGAGGTGGCCCTGAAAGATATGGGATACACCCAGCATCTGACATCGGTGGGTGATGCCCGGTGCGTCGCGACCACTGATGACGCCACTGACGTGGCCGGCGGCGTGCCACCAGCGCAGCGCCATGCCATCGATGGCGGTACTGCCTTTGGTCTCTATGAGGTCGCCATTTGGGCCGGGGAAGTAGAACAACCTGCCATCGGTCCACACGCCGTCCACATCGGTGAGCAGAACGCGAATCCGTTTCGCCTTCTCGATGAGGGCTGGCGACGGCGGCGGCGCTGCGGTATCAGCAGTCATCGCTAGAGTTTGCCCTGATAGACCTTGACGACCTGATCAAGCAACGCCAGCGCTTCCGTCCGCTCGCGCTGGAAGGCATTGCGTCCCATGATGGAACCAAAACCACCACCATCACGAATGCCACGGATCTCCTCGAGTACCTCGTCGGTCCCCCGGGCGGCGCCCCCGGAAAAGATTGTGATGCGGCGGCCATCAAAGGCGCTGTTCATGACGTGCTCGATACGCTGCGCCAAGGTCGCAGTCTGCAACCCGGCTTTCTCATAGACCTTCTTGGCTTCCGCCTGCTCAACACAGTCGGCGGGGGGTTTCACCTTGAGAATGTGCGCGCCCAACTGTGCCGCGATCTGTGCGGCGTAGGCCGACACGTCGAGCGCGGTTTCGCCATCCTTGCTGATATCGGTCCCACGAGGATAGGACCAGACGACGACGACGAGGCCGTGACGCTTGGCCTCTTCCGTGAGGGCCTGCAGCCTTTCATACATCGACACGCGCTGCAGGGAACCGGGGTACACCGTGTAGCCAATGGCGGCGCATCCGAGGCGCAGGGCAGCCTCGACCGAACCGGTCACAGCTTGCAGCGGGTCCTTGTCGGAGCTCAGATTCTCGCGGTTGTTCAGCTTCAGGATCAGCGGCAGATCGCCGGCATAATCCCGGGCGGCTGCCTCGAGAAAGCCGAGTGGTGCGGCATAGGCGTTGAGTCCGGCCTCGATTGCCAGTTCAAAATGATACCGTGGATCGAAGGATGGCGGATTCGGCACGTATGTGCGTCCCGGACCATGCTCAACGCCCTGGTCTACCGGCAGGATGACGAGCTTTCCTGTGCCACCGAGTTTGCCGTGGTTGAGAATCCGCGCCAGGTTGGTGAGGGTTCCGGGATTGTCACTGCCATACCAGCTGAGAATTTCCTTGATGCGACGCTTCATGGTGACTCAGGCTTCTTTCTCTTGTATTACGGGTTCTGCGCCATGTGAGCACCGAAGTAAGCGGCCCCCAGCAGCGCGGTCTTGTCGTTCTTGATGACGTGAACAGGAATCCGACGCAGCACATCCGACACCCTTCCCTTTTCGGAAAAGGCGTCCATGAAGGCGCCGTCCGTGAGTTCGCTGATGATCTGCGGAGCGATCCCACCACCGATGTACACACCTCCCGTAGCCAGCATTTTCAGCGCCAGGTTGCCTGCTTCAGCGCCGTACAACGAGACAAACAGTGACAGTGCCTCTTTGGCAAGGGGTACACCCTCTTCTCTGGCGGCCGACGAAATGATGCGGGCCCGCGCGCCCTGCTCTGCGAGCCTGTCCCGCAACCAGTCCGGCTCGACGTCGGCATCGCCGGCCCCGCGGTCATCACGCAGGAATTCGTAGATGTTCACCAGACCCATGCCCGAAACGACACGTTCCCAGCTGACATGTCCGTGGCGTTCGAACAACCAGCGCCACAGTTCGCCCTCGAGTTCCGTGCCGGGGGCGAAGGAGGCGTGGCCCCCTTCGGACGGCACTGCCACGTAATGCCCATCGGCCCAGGCCAGGCCCGCTTCGCCCAGACCGGTGCCGGCGGCGATAATCGCCTTGGCTCCCAGCGGATCCGCCTCGCCGCGGTTGATCTCGATGACGTCATCGTCGGTCAGGGCGAGTGTGCCGTAGGCTGCCGCCTCGAGATCATTGAGCAAAAAGACCCGCTCCATGTCGAGAGCGGCGGCAATCTGCACCGGGTCGATGCTCCAGGGCAGATTGACGGGCAGGACCGGCGTGTGCCGCACCGGCCCGGGTACACCGAGCACGACACGATCAGGACGCTGGCGACAGTGATCGACGAAGGTCGTCAGCAGTTCGGCGGCGCCGGCGTACTCCGTCGAGACATATCGTTCGATGGCGACAGGTTCCAGAGTATCCCCATCAGCACGGAAAAGACCCAGATAGGACTTTGTACCGCCCACATCGCTGGCAAGGATCAGGGGCATGCCCATCCTCTCCAGTCGCGATCAAAGAGATCGTCCGCCTCCTTCGGTCCCCATGTGCCGGCGCGATACGTGGGCACACGCGTTGCAGACGTGGCATTCCAGGCTTCCAGGACGGGCATCAGCAACTCCCACGACTTTTCGATCCAGCCGGCGTCGGCAAACAGGGTAGCGTCTCCGAGTAGGCAGTCGAGCAACAGGGTCTCGTAAGCCTCCGGGCTCCGCCCGCCAAAGGCGTCCTGGTAGTTGAAGTCCATCTCCACAGTCCCAAGATTGACATCGGGACCCGGGATCTTGCCGCTGAAGGACAGCGCGATGCCTTCGTCGGGCTGGATGCGGATCGTCAGCGTGCTCGGCCGAAGATCGTTGCCACCGGCGAAGATCAGATGGGGTGCCTGCTTGAACTGCATCGTGATGGAACTGGCCCTGTGGGGCATACGTTTGCCGGTGCGCACATAGAACGGCACGCCCTGCCAGCGCCAGTTGTCGAGGGTGAACTCGATGGCGGCAAAGGTCTCGGTGCGTGAATTGGCGGGCACATCCTCTTCCTGGCGGTAGCCCTGAACCGCCGTGCCATCATAGTCACCTGCAGCGTACTGACCGCGTACGGCAAAGCGATCGACCTGGCCGACGCTGATTGGTCGCACAGCCTTGAGGACCTTGAGTTTTTCCAGTCGTACGGACTCGGCGTCGAAGGCCGAAGGGGGCTCCATGGCCACGACACACATCACCTGCAACAGATGATTCTGGATCATATCGCGCAGGGCCCCGGAACTGTCGTAGTAACCGGCGCGATGTTCCACACCAACGGTTTCGGCTGCCGTGATCTGCACATGATCCACGTAGCGCCGGTTCCACAGAGGTTCGAACATGGAATTGGCCAGGCGGAAAACGAGGATGTTCTGCACCGTCTCCTTGCCCAGGTAGTGGTCGATCCGAAAGATCTGGTGCTCAGAAAACACGGCGTGGATGGACCGGTTGAGGGCGCGGGCTGAATCGAGATCGTGGCCAAAAGGTTTTTCCACGATGATCCGAACCCAGCCGGGTTTGCCTTGGCCTTCCTGGTTGAGTCCGGCGATGCCGATCTGTTCGATGATCGTCAGATAGACCTGGGGGGGCACCGAACAGTAGAAACAGCGATTGCCCGCCGTGCCGAACTCGTCATCAAGGTGCTGCAGTTGTTGGCCCAGACGCTGGTAGAATCCTGCATCTCCCGGGTCGCCGCTGACGTAGCTGATGCGAGCGAGGAACTGGTCGACCTGTTCGCCGCTGGCGCCAACAAACTCGTCCAGAGCCTCGCGCATGCGTTGCCGGAACTCGTCGGTACTCATCTCGGAACGGGCGACGCCCACCAGGGCAAATTGTTCGGGCAGACGCCCCTGTTGTTGCAGGTGCCAGATCGCTGGTACCAGTTTTCGACGCGTCAGATCACCGGAGGCACCGAAGATCACGAGCACGCACGGATCCGGAACCCGACCGGCTGCGAGAAACGACTCCGTCACCGGACTTACCCCCGACCCGACTGCGTTGCGGACTGACTCTCAATTGCGGCCAGAAGTTTGTCAAAGGGCTCAACGAAGAGCCGCACGGCGTCCGCCTGCAGTTTGTCGGTGATGTCCTTCATGGAGACACCTGCGTTGACGAGACCGGTCATCACCCGTTGGGCGTCGTCGACATCCAGTTCGAGGGTGGCAGCAGCCACGCCATGGTCGCGAAATGCGGCAAATGTTGCCACCGGCACAGTATTGACCGTATCCGGACCAATGAGCTGTTCCACGTAGAGCACATCGCGGTAGTCCGGATTCTTGACGCCGGTACTGGCCCACAGCAACCGTTGCACACGGGCGCCCTTGCTGGCCAGCGATTGCCAGCGATCCCCGGCGCACAGCTGTTTGAAATACTGATAGGCAAGTTTGGCATTGGCAATGGCGACTTTGCCCAGCAGGTCCTCGAAAGCAGCGCGCCGCGTCGCATCCGTCTCTTCCTGCAGTTTCTCTGCCAGGATGGAGTCGACAAGTACATCGATACGGCTGACGAAGAAGCTGGCGACGCTGGCGACGCGGTGTACATCTCCGCCGGCGACGGCCAGTGCCTCAAGGCCGGAGATGTAGGCCTCAGCGACGGCGGCGTAGTTGTCCTGGGAAAACAGCAGGGTGACGTTGATGTTCAGCCCTTTGCCGATCAGCGCTTCGATCGCCGGCACACCCGCCGGCGTACCCGGCACCTTGATCATCAGGTTGGGGCGGTCGACATCGGCCGCCAGCCGCAGGGCTTCGTCGATCGTCCCCTGCGTGTCATCTGCCAGATAGGGTGACACCTCCAGCGACACGTAACCGTCGGCCCCCTTCGAAGCATCGAATACGGGGCGCAGCACATCGGCGGCGGCCTGAATGTCACCAATGGCCAGAGCCTCGTAGATCTGCAGCGGCGTCAGGCCGGCGGCGGCATGTCGATGCAGATCGGCGGCATAGTCCTGTGATCCGGAGATGGCCTTTTCGAAGATCGCGGGGTTTGACGTCATGCCCCGCAAGCCATCTTCGGAGATCAGGCGCGCCAGATCGCCACTCTCGATAAGGCTGCGGCTGATGCTGTCGTACCAGACGCTCTGACCCAGGGGGCCGAGGTCAACGAGGGGGTTAGACATGGCCGAACTCCGAGATGAGGAAGGTGAGGGCTGCGCCGAGGTCGTATAATATCCCGACTGCCCCTCTGGCAAGCAACAGGACTGCAGAGCGCAAGGCGAACTGTCACAAAACGTTTCGAAGATTCGAACCCATTCAGGAAAGCAATCAACGTGGCACGTGTTCTGGTAACCGGAGGCGCCGGTTTCATCGGCTCCCATCTCTGTCGGCGACTGGTCGCAGACGGGCATGAAGTCCGTGCGCTCGACAACCTCTCCAGTGGCAAGCGCAGCAATCTCGGCGATGTGGATGTGGACCTCATGGTTGGGGACCTGCGTGATCCCTCCACCGCGGCGCACGCCGTAGAGGATGCTGAACTGATCCTGCACCACGCCGCCATCGCCTCGGTGCAGTATTCCGTCGAACACCCTCTCGATGAACAGGAAGTCAACGTCGTCGGCACTCTGCGGCTACTGGAGGCGGCACGCCATGCCGGCGTGCGACGTGTAGTATTTGCTGCCTCCGCCGCTGCTTACGGGACGGATCCGACCGTGCCCAAGCGCGAAGACATGCCGGCTCTGCCCATCTCACCTTACGGGCTGTCCAAGATCGCCGGCGAACACTACTGCCGCGTCTGGTCGCACGTATACGGTCTCGAAACGATCTGCCTGCGCTACTTCAATATTTTCGGACCCCGCCAGGATCCAGCAAGCCCGTACAGCGGCGTTATCTCCATTTTCGCCCGCTTGATGCTCGACGGCGTGGCGCCGATGATCCATGGCGACGGCGAGCAGTCCCG
>ERZ890510.740-NODE-740-length-24412-cov-4.654801_pt1 | contig 24412 bp, 18 predicted proteins | sample MGYA00521265_ERZ890510 | MGnify/ENA primary metagenome ERZ890510 (study PRJEB32303, sample SAMEA104408624) | aquatic metagenome | biome: Brackish water; feature: Chemocline; material: water | place: Baltic Sea | collected 2014-10-26T21:54:00 | depth 110 m ...
CGTGCGCCCGCTGATTCCGCAGTTCCTCGATGCCGGCGTGACAGCGCTGCACCCGTTGGAGGCCAAGGCCGGTCTCGACGTTGCCGACCTCAGCAACCGTTACGGCGATCGCCTCGACCTGTTCGGCAACATCGATGTCACGCGCCTGGCGACCACGCCCGAGGAGACCGTCGCCGAAGTTGAAAGCACCGTCGCCGCGGGCAAGGCCGGCGCCGGTGGCTATCTGTTTCATTCCGATCACTCGGTACCCAGCGACGTATCGCTGGCCAACTACGAACTTGCCCTGCAGACCCTGCGTCGCGTCGGCGACTACTGAAAGCGGGTATTCAGTCGGGCGTGATGTGTGCCGGTCCCAATTTCGGGATGTAGATCACACCCCACAACACCACCCCTGCCAGCCAGAGAATACCGGCCGCGGCGAGGCCCTCCCCGTAGAACTGTGGCACCAGATCCGCGAGCAGGCGCACCGGCACCGACAGAGCGATGAGACCCACAGGTGTGATGACTTGCCAGTGGTGGCCCTCCCACAATTGCTCCGCCGCGCAGTGTCCGGTCACGACGCGTGTGGCGATGATCATCGTCATCAGGCCGAAGCCACCAATGAAGCTCAGGTGCAGGGCGGCAAGAGTGGCACCGGGTAGCAGCGGCGCCAGCCACAGACCGGCACAGAGACTCCAGAAGGACAGGCGCAGCAGGTGCAGATGGAGCCACGGCCGCGTCGGGGCTCGATGTACGCGTAACACGCCGAACAGATAACCACTGACGATGACGGCGCGCAGGAGCTGTCCGGCGCCGGCGTGCACGGCCGCCTCCAGTGGGAAACTTGCCAGCAGCGCCAGTCCCACGAGCCCGAGAATGAGCAGCCGTCGATGGGCCGCGGGTGTTGTCGTTTCGGGGAAACCACGATGCTCGTAGAGCAGTCGCGGCCCCAGATGGCTGCCCATGGCCAGCACGAATGCCAGCAGGATCCCCTGCTCCACGAGAGCTTCGCCCAGACGCGGAAAAGCGACCTGTGGCCACAGAATCAACGCCGCACCGCCAGCGGCACTGAGCAACCCCACGGGCAGAAAAGCGAAGAACGGCGGCGGATCGTCGGTGCGGCTGAACAGTCGGCGCAGACCGAAAAAAATCACGTGCACAGCGAGGCCCAGAAACAGCCCTTCGCCGAGATCCCAGTCATCGAAGCTCAGCGCCAGCACACCACCGGCGCAGAGGATCCAGGCCACGAGCAGCTCCCAGAGCCGCGTGCGATCTGTCTCCAGAAAACGGGGCAGCACCGTCATGAGGAAACCGATGGCAAAGGCCATCTCGAAGCCCTGGATCTGCAACAGTCCGTGACGCACACCGGAGTACGAGTCCGCCCACCCCAGATGATAACTCACCCAGGGCCACACCCCGGGCAGAGTGGCAAACACCCCCAGTGGGAAGAACAAGCGGAAAGGCTCCTCCAGGATGATCTGCCATCCTGTCGGTTGGGCAGACTCTGCGGAGGAGGTGGTCAAAACCTCACATCCGTCATGACATACATGAACAGGGCATTGTCTGCGAGCCGACCGATATCGGCGAAACCGTCGGCCGCCAGCACGTACGACACACCACCGGTGAAGTGCGCCACGCTGCGATAGTCCGCACCGATGGTCAGATCCAGCTCCTCGCCCAGGTGTGCACTACTGAGGCCCTGATCCTGGGCCAATGAAAACGAGTGTAGATCGAGTCCCAGCGTCAGACCAGGGCGCAGGACCTTGTTGGCCTTGAGCGCCACATCCTGCAGGCCACGACCGGCCGTATGCAACGGAATATTGAGGAAGTAATCGGCGTAGCCGTAGAACTTGTGATTCGTCGCAAACAGCGTGTCAAAGACCCTGGTTTCGTTGTCGGTCAGGTCGTCATCTCCGGACAGATAGTCGATCCACAGTGCCACGTCGACGCCACCTGTGCGGCGGCCCAGGCGAGCGGCTGCAAGGAAAGCGGCCACATCGAGACCGGCCCTCTCCCCCGTCTGCCACGCACCCTCCACGCGGTAGCTGAAGCCTGCTGCCATGCCCTTTTTGCGCACGCCTGCTGTGTACTGACCGGTGGTGGCATCGAGAGAATTGTACAGCAGGTAGAGTTCGCTGCCCGCCAGTGGTGCCACGGTGGCGTAGGCGCCGGCAAACGTTGCGTCCCCTGCGGCAGCAGGAGAGGTCGTATCCCCCAGCCGTGAGGCAATCAGGTCGATCGTCGAGCCAGCTGGGCGCCATGTAGCCCGCGCCGCATCGAAGGATCGGCCCTGGTTGGTCCAGTCCACAGCACCGACGAGTCGCTGCCCACCGAAAGAAATCTCCTGACGGCCGAGGCGCAGGTCCACACCGGTCCCGGCGAAATCGCTGAACTGCGCCCAGCCCTGATGCAGGTCGATGTTGTCGCCGCGGAAATCCCCCAGCGTATTGCTCTCTTCGCCCCAGATGCGCACATCCTGCCACTGCATGAAGGCGCTGACGCCACCGTCGAGGGTGGCAGCCAGATCGGCCCGGGTCCGCGTCGCCGTGTGGTAATCGTTGTCAGGTGTATCACGCAGCTCCCAGCGCGAACGCACTTGCCCGCCGGCACTGATATCGGCAGCGGTGGTGGGAGTGACTGCGGCCCACAACAGCAGCGCCGCAAGGGCAATGCGACCGGCCATGACATGACACATGATCCTCTTCCTCCTCAGTCCTGCATGATCGGGGCCCCGGGGTGGCGCACGCTGCCGGTTTCCACGGCGAGGGCGACACGCACCAGGGCGGTAAACACGAACAGGCCGAGACTCCAGATGCCAGCCGTCACTGCCAGCTCCACCCAGGTCGGCATGTACTCAACAATCTCACCCAGCGGTGAGGGAATGAACCCCGGAATGATGAGGCCGATGCCCTTTTCCATCCACACGGCAACGAACAACAACAGGCACGCCGGATACAACAGGCGCTGATCGCGTCGCAGCGGGTGCAGGGTCAGCACGATGGTAGCCAGCACGTTCATGCTGATCGACGTCCAGATCCAGGGTACGAGGGCGTTGTGCTCGTGGAGGCCGAAGAACAGGTAACGGGCACTCTCGGAGTGGTGCGTCGGGAAATAGAACTCCTTGAAAATCTCCGAGCCCAGCATGATCAGATTCACCTGCGCCGCCACCGTGGCAATCATGGCCAGCTTCGACAGGGTTTCATTGGCGATGCGGTATGTCGTCATGCGGCGGATGAAATGCAGCGTGACGATGATGAAGGCCGGTCCCGCGGCAAAGGCCGACGCCAGAAAACGGGGTCCGAGGAGCCCGGTATTCCAGAAGGGACGCGCCGGCAGTCCCGCCAGCAGAAATGCCGTGACCATGTGGATGCTGACCGCCCAGAACACCGACAGATAGACAAAGGGCACGTACTTCCGCCTCTGCGGCTCGCGACCATGATAGTGTTGGTAGAGGATGTAGAGTGGAATCAGCAGATTCAGCGCCAGGTAGCCATTGAGGACAAGCACGTCCCACGCCAGCATCGATCGCGGCCAGTTGAAGTAGCCGAGCACAGGCACCAGGTGCCACATGTTCTGCGGGCCACCGAGATCAACAACGACGAAACACAGGCACATGGTCAGCGCCGCCACAGCGACACCTTCACCGATGAGAACGGCGCGGGAAAAGTCGACGTCTTTCAGCACATAGGCGGGCAGTACGAGCATCACTGCCGCCGCCGCCAGCCCGACAAGAAACGTGAAGTTGGAGATATACAGTCCCCAACTGACGTGATCACTCATACCGGTGACGATGAGCCCCTCGCGCAACTGCACCGAATATGCGTAGCCACCCACCATGATGATGAACGTCAGTACACCCATCCACAGGTGATAGGTACGCCCGCCCGTCGTCGCTGCCCCCAGGGCGCCTCGCAGAAATCTCAGAAAATCCATGTTCGTCCCATCATTGCCTGGGGCTCGCCATCGCTGCCGGGTGGTGTTGCAACGCCGCTGCCTATGGATCTGTCCATGACGCCGCTAATCCATGTAGTACCAGAACTTGGGTTCGGTACCGAGGTCTTCCTTCAGGCGGAAGACACGCTTGTGTTCGAGGACATAACGAATCTCGCTGTTCGGATCGAGCAGATTGCCAAAGACACGCGCCCCTGTGGGGCAGGCCTCGGCGCAGGCGGGCAACTGTCCCTGACGGGATCGCTGAATGCAGAACGTGCACTTTTCCACCGCCCCTTTGGGGCGCAGGCGATTGCCCAGATAGTGCTGATTGGGATTGATCTCTTCGGCGGGTACCTCAGGCTCACTCCAGTTGAAGCGCCGCGCCCAGTAGGGACAGGCCGCTTCGCAGTACCGACACCCGATACACCAGTCATAATCGACGACGGTTATGCCATCCGGCTCCTGCCACGTGGCACCTACGGGGCAGACATCGACGCAGGGCGGATTGGCACACTGGAAGCATTGTGTGCCCATGTAGAAGTGGCCTTCGGCCGGCACCTGATGAAAATACTCGGCGTCGCCATCCTCGAAGGTGACCTGGCCACCCTCCATCTCGAAAATGCGGATGTATTGTGTACCGGTCTTACGGTCGAGGTTGTTCTCCTTGATACAGGCTTCGACGCAGTTTCGATAGCCCTTGCAGCGGGAGATATTGAAGGCGTAACCGTACAACACGCCGGGGATGGCGCCGGCGTCTCTGATGCGCACATCCACACCGTGACGGATAAGGGTCAGCTGTTCGAGACGGTCGATGGTCTCGGCCCGTTCCCGCTCCGTCATCAGGCGGAAGTTGCCTTTCAGCTGCTCCTCCCAGGCGAGCAGTTTTTCGTCCTTCTCAGGCTCTGTCTGGGTCACACTTGCCGCCGACTTCGTTGCTGTGGCGGCAGCGGCAGCCCCACCAAACAGCATACCCATGGCGCGGCGTCGATCGACGGTCTTGTCCAGCACGGAGTGCCCGCTGTCTTCCGGGGTGCTGCACGAACATGCCGCGCCACAGCCGCTGGCAGAGGCCGGCGCAGTGCTCGCAGCCTCGCTGCCGCGCGCCATCAACGTGAAAAGGTCCCGTAGCCGGAACTTGCGCGTCATCGATCCGTCCCTGTTCGTGGCACCTGTGGATACAACTGCGGCATGCGCCGCGGGAAGGCCGGTGCGTGTGGGTCGTGACAGCCCGTACAGGTCTCAACGACACGATCGCCGCGCCAGCCGCCCAGTCGTTTGCCATGGGCTCCACCGGCCCAGTCACGTGCCTGTGGTGAATGACACTGGGCACAGACCTGATAGCTGTGATCGAAATCCACGGCGTCGCCGTCGATCAGCTGCAACTGGTCCAGTGAAGCGTAGCGATGGCAGGTGCCGCAGCGCAGCGCCGCTGCGTGTTCGATGCGGAGATTGAGATGCGACCAGCGCCGCTCCACAGCGGCTGCGGAGAGTTCCACAATGGGCTGCTCATGGCAACTGGTGCAGGGATACTGGCCCATCCGACCCGTGCGACGGGATGCCTGAAACGGCCTATCACCGGGCCCGGTTCGCCCCTGAACATCCACCGCCGCCAGAACCTGCAGTTGCCGTGGCCGTTCAGGTTCGGTCTCCAGTGAGGCTGACGGCGTTGGTGGTGGGCCGGAGGGATCATCCGTGCACGCCAACAGACACCACAGCGGCAGGAGGCTGAGGCACAGACCGAGTCTCATTCACCCGGCCCCTGCGCCACGCTGGAAGATGGCTTGCGTGGTTCGCGGCACGTGACACTGTTGGCAATTCAACCGCTCCGGATGGCTGGTGCGCACCTCGGCGACCGCCGCAGGCCCAGCGTGGCATGCCAGGCAGTTGTCGTGCAAGCGCAGTGGATGTGGCATGGGGGGCGGGTTTCCGGGCAGGGCGGGCCGGTGCAGCACGGGCACGCGCACGCTGAGCCAGTCATTGCCGACGAAGTCGGCCACGACGTTGGCGCCCAGCGCATGGCACTGCAGACAGTTGCGGTACTGCGGGTGCGGCGTGACAGGTACGTAGGCGTTGAATTTGGGCGTGAAGCCGCCCTTCTCATGACACACATTACATGCCTGTGTCCGATTGGTCCGGGCATCCACGGGGTGGGGCACGACGGGCGGCGCCCCGGAATAGGCCCGACGGTCATAGTAGGTGGTGATACTGCGCTGCTGCACCCCCGCTGCAGGCTGCATCAGTGGTGCCAGACTGGCGCCCTGCGGATGGGCACTGGACATGGCTCCATCACCGTGCACCACTGCGAGAATTCCACCATCGTGCGCCGGCGCTCTGTGGTCGGGCCGACGCAGGCCGGCGTCGTCGCCGGCGCGCAGGAATTCGCCCACACCAACGATGACCACCGCCATGGCAGTCACCGTGACAGCAATCTTCCAGGCCCTAGCGACTGGCATCGCGAGACTCCGCCGATGCCAGTCGTTCGACGCGCACGGCGCACTTCTTGTAGTCCGGCTGCTTGGAGATCGGACAGAAGGCGTCGAGCGTCAGTTCATTGATCAGCAGGGACTCGTCGAAGAAGGGCACAAAAACCTGCCCGGGTGTCGGTTGTCCACGCCCATGGAGCTGGGCCGGCAGATCGAGACGCCCACGACGTGAGACGAGACGCACGGTTTCACCGTCGAGAATGCCCATGCGGCGAGCGTCCTCCGGATGCAGCTCGACATAGGCGTTGGGTACCGACCTGTGCAACGTCGGCACACGTCGCGTCATCGATCCTGAGTGCCAGTGTTCCAGCACGCGCCCCGTATCGAGCCAGAAGGGATAGTCGACGTCGGGGGATTCGGCTGGCGGCTCGTACGGGCGCTGCCAGAGCCAGGCACGATGGTCGGGTTTGCCATAGAAATCGAACCGACCGTGGCTCGCGTCAGCCGCCGGGTCGTATTCCGTGTTGTAACGCCACTGCGTGGACTTGCCATTGACGTAGGGCCACATAATCCCCGGTTGCCGTCGCAACTCCTCATACGACGCCATCTCATGTCTGGGCCCCGCATGGAACAGGCGGTACTCCTCCCAGATGTCACGGATGTGGGTCTCATACGACCAGGGGAATTGCTTCTCAAAGCCCAGACGGCGCGCCACCTCGATCAATTGCCAGGTGTCGGACATGGCCTCCCCGGGCGGTTGCAGAATCTGCTCGAAGTGCTGCGTACGACGTTCGGAATTGCCGTACATGCCCTCCTGTTCGATCCACATGGCCGACGGCAGGATGACGTCGGCTATGTCCGTCGTCGGTGTGGGATACACGTCGGACACAACGACGAAGCGCCCCTCCTTCAGGGCGCCGTCGCGGTAGCGGCTCAGCTTGGGCATGGTAACCATGGGATTGGTCACCTGGATCCACATGAAGCGGATATCCCCTCGATCCAGCGCGCGGAACATCTCCACCGTGTGGTAGGTGGGTTTGGGCTGGATGTTCTCCACCGGCACATCCCAGATCCGGGCTGCCATCTCCCGGTCCTTCTGGTTCATGACCACGCCGTGGGGCAATTTGTGCGTCAGCGTGCCCACTTCACGCACGGTGCCACAGGCACTCGGCTGGCCGGTGAGGGAGAACGGACTGTTGCCAGGCTGGGAGATCTTGCCCGTGAGCAGGTGAATGTTGTAGACGAGATTGTTGATCCAGGTACCGCGGGTGTGCTGGTTCATGCCCATGCACCAGAAGGACACCACCTTGCGCGCCGGATCACCGTAGAGTGCCGCCATGTAACGGATGTCGGCGGCAGCCACGCCCGAGATCTTCTCAACCTTTTCCGGCGTGTAATCCTTGAGGAACTCGCGAAAATCCGCCAGCGTCGAGGCTTCCGCCTTGTCGGTGAAGGCGAAACCATCTTCCGTGCCGTAGCCGATGTTCGTCTTGCCCGTCTTGAAGGCGACGTGCTGTTCGACGAAGTCGCGATGCATCCAGCCGTTCTTGATGATCTCGTGACAGATCGCGTTGGCCACAGCCAGATCCGTCTGCGGCCGGAACAGGATGGACTTGTCCGCCGCATGACTGGTGCGCGTCGTACGCGTGGCAAAGTCGATGACGAGCGTATCCGGATTCTTCAGGCGCCGATCGAGGACTCGCGAGAACAGGACCGGATGCATCTCGGCCATGTTGTTGCCCCAAGTGATGAACGTATCGGCGTGGTCGATATCTTCGTAACAGCCCATGGGCTCATCGAGACCAAAACTGGTGAGGAACCCCGTCACCGCCGACGCCATACACAGACGGGCGTTGGCCTCCACGTTGTTCGTGCCGATGGCACCCTTGAACAACTTGCTCGCCACGTAGCCATCGGGGATCGTCCATTGCCCGGAGCCATAGATCGACACCGCATCCTTGCCGTGGGTGTCGATCGTTTCGCGCATTTTCGCCGCCACCAGATCCAGTGCTTCCTGGATCGGCACCTCCACCATCTGTCCGTTGCGGCGCACCAGGGCCTTCTGCAACCGGTCGCTGCCGTAGAGCGCCTGTACCGAGTGGTAACCTTTGACGCAGGCGAGTCCCTTGTTGACCGTGGAGGCGGGATCCCCCTTCACGGCAACCGCACGGCCCTCGGCGACACCAACGAGAAGGCCGCAACCGACGCCACAGAATCGACAGGGCGTCTTCTTCCAGGCAATGTCACTGGTGTCCGCATCGAGGGACTCCCAGGCGGCGAAGGACACGCCCGGGATCATACTCACCGCCGCCGCGGCGGCGGCACCGTGCGCCAGGCGGCGCATGAAATCTCTGCGGCTCACATAGGCTGCGGTCGGGCTCGGTATCGTCATCAGTGGCTCCTGTGTACGATGGCGTCTTGCGGCTGTTTCCTCGGCCCCTTGCGCCGGGCGCCGGCGGGGGGCACATCAGCTTCGTTGATGTCACCGAAGGTGAGAACCATGCACTGCACGCCATCCACGTCTGCCAGTTGCGCCTGCAACAACTCCTCGGCTTCAGCGTCGGCCGTATCGGTCACCAGAATCAGCAGATCAGCGTTGTCCGCCGGCGTCGCCTCACAGCCCGGCAGGGCGCTGAGCCGGGCCGACAGATCAACGGCGTTGGCTTGCGGGAATACCAGGTAGCTGCAGACAGGCATTTCGTCTCTCCACCGGTTCGTCTGTTGGTACGCCGATCATCATCGGTGCGCCTGAAATAACCTCCACTATTCGGATACTGTTGTCCACATACAGAAACCGGCATATAGGAGCCCGCCGGACGGCGATGTTGGCGGTCAGGCAACGGCCTGCCGTCACGACCTGCGGGCGTCACAACTGGTACAGTGCGACACCCATCCACAGACTGAACCACGTGGCATATACGAGTTCGGCCACACCGAGACGGCGCAGCGACGGCATGGAACCATCGAGCCGGGCCCAGCCGATCCAGGCGCGGCCGATGGCGGGTGCGGCGGCGACGCAGACCCACTCAGCCGGGCTGGCAACAAAGGCCCACAGCAGGCAGACCACACCAGCCGCTGCATGGTACAGGCCACACAGCAGGGCGCTGCGGTGGCTGGCACCGCCTGAACGTGCGTCCGCAACCCGCATCTTCACGTACAGCACACTGCCGACGAAGTAGCACGCGAAAGCAGCTGCCGCCAGAGCAGCGGCCTCCGGGGCCCTGCCGGCGGCCAGCCCCGCTGCAGCGGCGCCGAGGGCCATGACAGACGCGGTGACAGCTTCGTTGGTCGTCGAGTGATCGATCTGCCGGCGGGTCGCTCGTCGCTGCCACGCCTGCCAGATGAACAACAGCAGCGCCGGCAGCGCCAGTGGCAGCAGACGCCAGAGGCCCAGATGGAACAGCAGCGCCGCGCCGGCGGCGGTGCCCACCAGGGCAAAACTCACCAGCCACGCCAGGTTGCCCGCTGCTCCACGTCCGCGCAACCACAGGCCCAGCGCGTTCTGCCCGAAGAACACGGCCGTGACCACACCGATGAGCAACGTTGCGACGAGTGGCTCGACGCGGAAGGCGACCAACCCGGTAACAAGCGGCGCGTAGAGCATCATCCAGGCGCCATGTTCACGCGGCAGCGGCGGGCCCTTGCGGGGCGTGCGAGAGGGGTCCACGCGACTAGCGAATCAGGGGGCTGCCTTTGGGCAACTCCGACAGATGTGTGCTCTGCAGCATCCCGAGCAGGTCGCCACGCAGCTGTTTCCAGGCGCTGTGCAGGGCACATGGTGCCTCTTCGGAGCAATCGGGCAGCCCCAGAGCGCAGCCTTCGCCGAAACGCTCACCTTCGATGGCCCGTACGACGCTCAGCAGCTCGATCTGTGCTGGCGGCAGGGCCAGGCGAAAGCCGCCACCACGCCCCTTGGCCGAAACCAGCAGGCCGTTACGCGCCAGATCCTGCAGGATCTTGGCCAGGTATTGCGACGGCACATTGAGAGCTTCGGCGATGTCGCGACTCAGATGCGGGCCCACGCCATTTTCCGCCAGATAGATCGTGGCGCGCAGCGCGTACTTGGCAGACTGTGACAGAAACATGACGGCCTACTCCGCTGGCTCGATAACGTCCTGCACCCAATCGAAACAGGCGACGGCGCCCGGCATGCCAATCGTTCCGGATGCCAGAGCCACGACTTGTTGGATCTCGTCGGCGGTAATCCCGAGAGCCAATGCCTTGCGCACCCCCGAATGCACGGACCCGGAGCGCAGGGCGCCCATGGCAATGCCGAGCTTGACCAGACGTTGGGTGCGCGCATCGAGTGGGCCTTCGGCGCCGGCCTGTGCGATCAGATCCCAGGCGTCGCCCAGCTTCGGGTGGCGTGTGACGAACTGGCGAAAAGCCTTTGGTGCCGGCGATGGGGTGGCATCCTGAATATCATCTGGGCTCATTGATTCTCGTCCTCGGTGCGTCCGCCCGGCGCGAACTTTTGTTGCAGTGCCTTAGTAACTCGGTGGAAACTTTCGTATTCATCCTGCATGGTGACATCCGTCACCGGCCCAAAGTCGACCAGTCGTCCTTGCCAGTGCGTCGTCAGCGGACCGTCACTGCCGGCCTCGAGCAGAGGGCGGAAACCGCGGCGGGTCTGTCCCTCCGCGGAGGCACTGGCCTCGGTCCGACCGCCTCCGGCGGCGACAGTCGCCTGGTACAAGGCCTCACGGGCCGCCTCGGTGCGCCCCGCCCGCCAGTGCAGATAGCCGCCCAGATAATGGGCGGTGACGCTGCGCTCGTTCGTCTGCCGTGCGTCCTCGAGATACTGCGCCGCCGCATCGCTGTCGCCCTGCAACAGGGCAATCTCGCCGAGACGGACCTGTGGTCCTGTGGCGGCCCGGTTGAGCGCCAGAGCCCTTTGCAGTTCCTGGCGCGCCCGTGACAGATCAATGGGCGCACCCGGGAGACCGCAGGAGTACAGCGCGCCGAGTTGCACATGGGCGCGGGCGTTGCTGTCATCAACGACAAGCAGACGCCGCCAGTGTGACTCCGCCGCGGCATAGTCTTTCAACTGGAAGGCGACGCCTCCTGCGTGATAGAGAGCATCACCGTGATCCGGGTTCAACGCCAGCGCCGAATCGTACGACGCACGCGCCGCCACCACATCACCGGCGACGCGCAGCGTCGTGGCCTGACGAAAGACGCGCCAGAACTCGACAACCCTCTGGCGCTCCGCTGCAGCGACCACTACAGCCGCCTCGGATGCGGGTGTTGCCGCAGGTTCGCCACAAGCGACGAACGTGCTGCACAGCATGGCAGCACCTGCCATCCAACTGCCTGCCTGCCAACGGCACGTGTTCACGGTCGCGCTACCTGCAGACGGCGATCGACAGCGGGATTCACCAGGCTCAAACGAACCCCATCAGGCCAGAGGACTTCCAGCGTGTCCGCCTGATCGGCAGCGCCGAGACCGAAATACTCTTCGCCGAGCGCGTCCTGACTCAGATAGGATGAGCCGGTGCCGACCTGACGGGTCCAGGATCGGTCGCCGGCAACCAGGCGAATACGGGACCCCAACCAACGGCCCCGATCTGCTGCCGCGGCGGCGACGGTCAGCCAGTGCTGCGTGTGACCCTCGTGTCGCAACAGCACCCCACGGCCACCATTGACGTTGATGAAAGCATCGACATCGCCATCCCCGTCGTAATCGGCCACAGCCAGCCCGCGACCGACGACGGCACGCTGCAGTACGTCCCCCGCTGTGGCACCGACTTCGAAGAAGCCATCACGGTTGCCGCCATTCCAGAACAGCAACGGGCGCATGGGCTCCAGTTGCGCCGGCTTATCGGGCCGTTCGAATGTGCTGCCATTGGCGATGAGCAGATCCAGGCGGCCATCGGCGTCGTAGTCGAGGAATGCCGTACCCCAGCCGACGTAGTCCAGGGCAATCTGCCCGAGGCCCAACTGGTCCGCCGCGTCCATGAAACGCAGCGTCCCGGCAACCCCGGCCTGGCGGAAATCCCCTGACATGTTGCTGAACAGGGCGTTTTCCTGCGCAATCCAGTGCGTGATGAACAGATCTTCGTCGCCGTCGTTGTCCCAGTCGCCCGCTGCCAGACCCATGGCCCCACGATAGTCGGCAACCCAGGCTGCGTGACTGACGTCGGCGAAGTTGCCGCCACCACCATTACGCAAGAGCACGTTATCGGAGAGATCATTGGCGACGTAGAGATCGAGCAGACCGTCGTTGTCAAAGTCAGCGAAGGTCGCTGACAGAGATCGGCCGGTCGGATTGTCCACACCGGCAGCGACGGCGATCTCGCTGAATCGGCGGCCCCCATCATTGCGCCACAAGGCGTTGGCCTGCGGCGCGAAGGTGGACGGATTCAGTGACGCAGGAATGGTTGTGTTGTACTGATGACTCTGCGTCTGGCGCAGGGCCGGGTCCTCCCGGTAGTCGACGTAGGCACAGGCATAGAGGTCAAGATCGCCGTCCGCATCGGTGTCCCCCCAGCTCAGCCCGGTCCAGAAGCGCTCGCCCACCATGCCTGAGGCATCACCCATGTCGGTGAACGTGCCACCGCCTTCGTTGGCATAGAGCAACAGCGGACCGTACTCGCTGACGGCCAGATCGACATCACCGTCGGCGTCGATATCTGCAAAGGCGGCGCCCTGACCGCAGCCGCGACGATCAACCCCGGCGGCGGCGGCCTGTTCGGTGAATTGCCCGACACCGCCGTTGATGAACAGGGCGTTGTGTGCGGGGGAGTTCGGCCACTCCTGTCGCGCCGACAGAGGTCCCGCCTCATTGACGACAAACAGGTCGAGATCGCCATCACCATCCACGTCGGCCCAGGCGGCGCCGGAGCCCATGTCCTCGGGCAACTGGTGCGAGCGCGTTCCGTGGAAATGCTGGAAGGTGACTCCTGCCCCGATGGCAGCGTCGACGAATTGCACAGCGGGCGCGCCGGCAGGCAGCTGCCGCGCCAGTTCTGACGTCAGCCCCTGCACGGGCGCACCCGGCACGTACTGCGCCGGCGGTGGGCGCAGCACCAGGAAGGCGGCACCTGCGGCGCCCAGGGTGACGGCACCGATGGCGACCCGCAACAGCAGCCGATGACGCCGCCGCGCCGGTCGCAGGCCGGGCATTCAGCCCTGCCCGTTGGCAGCCGGTAGCAGCCCCACACCACCGTCGATGAGGCGAATCGTCCCCTGCGCCTCGGACAGTGTGGTCACGGGCGCCGTAATCGTATTGCCCTCGCCGAGGAGGAAGTTGAGCATGAACTGGTCGATCTTGCGATAACGCAGACGCGCGTTCACATGCAGCGTGCCCGACTGGTTCAGCGGCAGTTCCACGTCGTGGGTTTCTTCCTGTTCCGGCGGTGCCACTGCCGCCAACGCCGAACCGGCACAGGAAAAGGTGTAGGTCGCCTGATCGGCAAACCCCGGGTACAGCGACCGCTTGAAACGGACTCCCACCATCTCCCAGAGATTGTGCCGATCGATGAGATTGCCGTACTGGTCGACGGCCTCCGCCTTGAAGATGAAACTGCCCGCCTCGATGAAGTGCGCTTCGTCGAGGACGCCCGATTGGTAGACGATGCTGCCATCGTCGGCGGTGACGATCAGTTCAACCCAGGCCTGGATAATGTCCAGCGGCCCCGTGGGGAAATCGTGCCCCGCTTTGTTGTTCGTCATGCGCACACCGATGCGCACCGGCTCGTCGGCAGTGGCCGATTCGGGCAGGACCAACTCGATCGGTACGGCGGGCCCTTCCGTCCACTTGTGAGCGATTTCCGGTATGTCGACTTCGCCCCGCAGCCAGCTTTCCGTGAGGCGCACGTGTTCCTCGGCACCTGGCAGATTCATCAGCGTTGGAATGAACTGGTTGGCACCCAGGAAGCGATGATTGCGGTGACTGCCGTCCTCGGTGGTGCGATTGTAGTCGGCCTCGTCGCCGCTGGCGGGCTCGGTTGACTGGGCCACGAGAGGCATATGGCACTCACGGCATTCGATCGTCTGCTGTGCATCGCCGGGGTGGTTCCAGCGGCTCTTGCGCCAGTTGTCGTACTGGTTCTGCAATTGCACCCAGCCCACCTGGTTGATCTCGGCATCGATGAACTGCTTGTGGCAGGCGGCACAGAACTCCGGGCTCTTGAACAGCTGATGGCTGAGACTCTGCACGTGCTGCGCCGGATAGGCACGGATGAGAAAATCACGCAACAGACGTGGCACAAGCGCGTCGGGATTCTCCTGCACGGCCAGTTCCCAGGCATACCGCTGGGGTGGACGCAGCGTGTAGTTGGCGTTGCCCTTGACATCCGTTTCGACGATGGAGTGACAGGCGATGCAGGAGATGCCTTCCTGGTAGCCGGAAAGATCGGTCAGGTTTTCGGCGAAGATGTTCTTTGTGCCGGAGAACAATGAAATCGGATCGTGACAGCCGCCGCAGTAGCGTGTCGATACCGGCCCGTTCTGCTCCGCCATGACCCCCTGCACCTTCTGGAAGGCGGCATCCATCGACGCGTAGCGATGGGCGCTGACCTGCCATTCGGCGGTGATCTGTTCGTGACAGCCACTCGTGCCACACGACTGCGAGCCGGCCATCGACCGGGCATCGTAGGCCCCACCGGAAGCGGTCTTTGCCAGACTTGGCGCAAAGGGTCGATCAGCACCGTAACTCATGTCGTAGTCTGGCGGCAGCGCATTGACGAGGGCTGTGGGTTGGTAGATGAAACTGAGAATGGCAATCAGCGCGGCCCCGCCGCCGGAGATCACCAGACTGCCGCCGAGCCACCTGCGGCGCGACGCCTCGGCCTGGCCGCTGCGCCGAGCCCGCAGCCAGAGCACAACGACGTGTGGCAGCAGGGCGGCGATGATGGCGACGGTGCTGATGAGATGCAGCAGATCCCAGTCGTAGGAGATGCGGCGACCCCACAGTGACTGCCACGTCAGCACCAACCCGGACAGGCAGCAGAGCAGCATCACCACCAGCGACAGGTAGCCCGTGAGCCGCACGTGGGTCCAGGCGCCGTCGCGATTGTCTCGCCAGTGGCGCCACTGATACACGATGTAGAGCAGCGCCAGTGGCAGACCTGCCGCCGTGTGCAGGATAACGGTCAGCTGTACCGGTACGCTGAAGGGCAAGAACCAGATGGCCAGCCCGGAGATGGTCAGAAACAACAGCAGCCCCGCCGTGGCAATGGCCAGGGGAGCGTGCCAGCCGGAATCTGCAGGTTGGCTTGATGCCTTCGAGATAATCATAGGACCTCCTAGTCCGAATATAAGACAAAGCCAGCCTGCCAGCGGAGTGGCTGTTGCCTGCGGCTTTTTTCTGCCTTTGCCTACCTGCTGGCGGACGGTCTCCGAACCTGATGCAGAGTGACGACGAGTACGCCGAACAACACCGTACCGGCCGCCTGGTGGAAGGATGCAAGCCATGGGGGCACAGAGGTCAGAATCACAGCGATCCCAAGTGCGATCTGGCCCACAGTGAGCACCGCCGCCGCCGTTGCCAGCCGCCGCACATTGGTGGGAACCGTGGTGGTTCGCGCCCGGCCGTGCAGCCAGAGCACGGCAGCGAGCACAACAAAGGCAAACCAACGGTGCTGAAAATGCGTCGTCAGTGGATTCTCCAGCAGATCAACCAGACCTGGCATGCTGCCAATCCCCTCTGGAATCCATTGCCCCTGCATCCGCGGGAACGTATCCGATACCCAGCCGGCCCGGAGTCCGGCGACCAGCGCCCCGGCGCCCGTCTGCAGGATGACCGCAACGAGAGCAACGATCGCCGGCGCCTGCAGGCGCCCCCCGCCGACTGCAGGCGACGCACCTGCGGCATGATTCAACAGCAGCCACACCACAGCGGCGAGCAGGCCGAAGGCGAGCCACAGGTGCAGCAGCAATCGATACGGACTCACCCAGGGCTGGTTGATCAGGCCGCTGGCGACCATGAGCCAGCCCATGACCCCCTGCATGGCAAACAGCACGGCAATGCCCAGCAGAGCCTTCGCCGTGCCGCCTTCGAACTGGCGACGAATCAGCCCCACAGCAAGCGGCACAACCAGCAGCAGACCTGCGAGACGACCCAACACTCGATGGAGATACTCAAGCAAGTAGATATGGCGGAAGGCCTCCATCGACATGCCCTCGTTGATCAGGCGGTACTCAGGAGACGCACGGTAGGCCGTAAAAGCCTGGTCCCAGGCGCTGGCTGACAGCGGTGGCAGGATGCCGGAGATGGGTTGCCATTCGACGATCGACAGGCCGGCGTGAGCCAAGCGCACGACACCACCGAGAACGATCATCGCCACAATACTGGCGGCGACGGCCGTCAGCCAGGGAACCAGCCAACGGGGCTGCGTGGGCGATGTGGACATGGCGGCCATCAGACCGTGCGCGAGAACATCGGTCCCGAGCTTTTCTTGGCCTCCATGTAGGCATCAAAGGGCATACACACGTTGCGCACAAAGAGCTGCCCGAGGGAGGTCACTTCAATCGCACCATCGTGCAGCACGGCAAGCCCATCGGCGACGGGCCCGTCCTGCAAGGCGGCCAGTTCCGTGGCGAAGTCGACGGCGAAATCGACGCCATACCGCTGTTCGACGGCTTTCGTATCGAGCCACAGGTTGCACATCAGTTCACTGATGATGTGGCGCCGCACACGATCGTCGTCGGAAAGACCGTAGCCACGCTCGATGGGCAGCCGGCCAGCATCGAGATCGGCATAGTAGGTGCTCAGTTTCTTCTGGTTCTGGGCGTAGGCGCCGGCGACATCGCCAATGGCTGAGATCCCCAGACCAATCATGTCCGGCGCGCGCGACACCGTGTAGCCCATAAAGTTCCGGTGCAGCTTGCGCCGTCCCAGCGCTTGCGCCAGTTCGTCCTCGGGCAGGGCGAAGTGATCCATGCCGATCTGGTCGTAGCCTCCACCCCGGAAGGTGCTGATCGCCTGTGCCAGCAAGGCGAACTTGGCATCTCGACCCGGCAGCGTTTCTTCGTCGATGCGCTTCTGATTGCTGCGCACCCAGGGCACGTGCGCATAGGAGTAGACGGCGAGGCGGTCGGGGCGCAGTTCGAGGACCGATTCCATGGTGGCGCCGAAACTCTCGGTGGTCTGCTCCGGCAGGCCGTAGATCAGGTCCATGTTGATCGACGTGAAGCCCTTGTCCCGCGAATAGTGATACAGCGAGCGCGTCTGCTCTTCTGTCTGCCCGCGGCCGATGGCGCGCTGCACGTCATCATCGAAATCCTGCACACCCATGCTGAGTCGATTGAACCCCATCTCCCACAGTGCGTCGATATGGGCCGTGGACGTCACCCGTGGGTCGACTTCGATGGCGACCTCGGCGCCAGGGGTCAGATCGAAATGCTCCAGCACGGTCGCCTGCAAGCGCCGCATCTGCTCGGGAGAGTAGTAGGTCGGCGTCCCCCCGCCCCAGTGGTACTGACTGACCTGAGGTCGTCGACCAAGGATCGTTGCCACCGCCTCGATCTCTCGGCGCAGATAGGTCAAATAGATTTCGGCGACGTCCAGATGCTGCGTCGCCACAACGTGACAGCCACAGAAGTGACAGCGATGATCGCAGAACGGCAGATGGACATAGAGCGAGACCTCAGCCTCGGGAGACAGAGCCGCCAGGCGCTCGGTGTAATCCTCAGCACCGAAGCCCTCATGAAACTCGACAGCCGTGGGATAGGAGGTGTAGCGTGGCCCCGGACGGTCATAGCGGTTGAGCAGGGCGGCGTCGATGTGGATGCCCCCCGGTAAGGAGCCAACCGGTAAGGAGCCAACGGGCTGGGACGCATCGGGCTGGGGTGTCGTGGTCATTGTTGTCCTGGATAATTGTCTGGGATAATTGTCTGGGATAATTGTCTGGGATAATTGTCTGGCTGCGCGCGGGCAGAGTTCGGGCACTCCAGTCATGGCAACACGCGTGCCAGCATCAATTAGAGTACGGTCGGGGTCACCAGCGTTCACCGCAAGCCCTGAAGGGATTCTTCACTGCGACAACAACGCCCCATATGTGGCGAGAACGTCTCTACAGGTGAGGCGCGCAGTAGGCACTGAACAAAAGCTGACTCGGCAAGGGTTTTGCTCGCTTTCAGGGGTACACGAAGGAGGCACGCCATGATCAGCATCCGCAGTATCCTCGTTCCTCTGGACCTGAGCGAGTACGCCGCCCACGCCCTGCCCTACGCACGGGAACTGGCGACAACCTTTGGCGCCACGCTGCATCTGCTGCACGTCGTCGACACGCAGTGGGTTGCCGGTGCCGGCGGCACTGCCTTCCCCGAGTACGGCGACAACCTGATGCAGCGCTTCGAGGATGACGGGCTGAAAGCGCTGACTCAGGTGGCAGCAAGCCTGCCGCAGGAAGTGCCGGTGACAACCGCCGTGCGGATCGGCCCCCCCCATGTGCAAGTGGTGCAGTACGCCCGTGAGCTGGATGTGGACCTCATCGTCATCGCCACCCATGGACGCAGCGGCTTGCGCCATGCTCTCATCGGCAGTGTCGCCGAAAAGATCGTGCAGATGGCCCCGTGCCCGGTGCTGAGCATGAAAAACCCCGAGCACGAATTCGTCATGCCCTAGGCAGGACACCTGGCGTCACGAAGATAGTACCCCTCCTGCAGGGCTCCGGATGCTGCCGAAATCGACCTGCGAGCTCTGCCTGGTGGTGCGGCTTGTGCCACGAACCATGAGCCAGGCGTGACAGATTCGGCTCACTGGGACACCTATGACCCGCTCCAGTGGGTGATGTCGCCGCCAGTGGGACCGCGGCGCCTTGTGCCACTACCGCCGTAGCATGGGCGGTTGGCATTGCTTCTGTCCAACCAACCCCCTCGCCAACAGCAGGTTACGCGCTCGGCAGGCACCCGCCGCGAGGCCCACGTGCGACTCGGACCCGGGTCGTCTGGCTCGTGCCACTGTCATGGCATGCCTCTTGCGACTCCAGGTGTTGCCAGTTCCTCTCCCTTCGGTGATCCGGAGCGCAACTTCAAACCATGAACGTCATCCTCACAGCGGTGCTCACCCTTGGCGGCATTGCTGTGGGCCTGGCGGTCATCCTTGTGCTGGTCAACAAGAAGCTCTTCGTCCAGGAAGACCCGCGGATCGATGCTGTCGAGGCAATGCTGCCGGGCAGCAATTGCGGCGCCTGTGGCTTCCCAGGCTGTCGGGCCCTGTCCGAAGCCCTTGTCGGTGGTGACGCCCTGCCGGGCAAATGCACCGTGAGCAGTGACGGCGGCCGGCAGAGCATTGCCGCCTATCTCGGTGTCGATGTCGGCACGCAGGAGAAGGTTGTCGCCCGCCTTGCCTGCGCCGGCGGCATCAACGTGTCGCGCAAACGCGCCCTTTACCAGGGCCTGGAGACCTGTCGCGCTGCGGCCATGGTCGGTGGCGGTGGCAAGAGTTGCGCCTGGGGTTGCCTGGGCCTGAGTGATTGCGCCGACGTCTGTGATTTCGACGCAATTACCATGAACGAGTTCTGTCTGCCCGTCGTCAATCCCGATAAATGCACGGCCTGCGGCGACTGTGTCGAAGTCTGCCCCAAGAGCCTCTTTGAACTGCACCCCGTCAGCCATCAGATCTGGGTCGCCTGTCGCTCTCTCGAAGCCGGGGATGACGTACTCGAGGACTGCGAAGTGGCGTGCACCGCCTGTGGCCGATGCGCCATGGATGCGCCCGGGGTGATTCAGATCGTGAACAACCTGCCCGTTGTCGATTACGACCGTCGGCATGCCGATACCCGCGCCGCCATCGAGCGCTGCCCCACAGGAGCCATTGTCTGGCTCAACAACGGCGGCGCCGAAAAGGGGCGCGACGCACGCAAGGTTCTGCGTCAGCGGCCCCTGCCAGCGGCAACCACCTGATCTGCTAAAGTGACAGTCGCCCGCAGCACTGGTCTGCGGCGGCGACATCAAACCCGGTTGGAGAGAGTGAAGCCTCATGGCCAAGAGTGAGAAGACCTTCAGATACCCAGGTGCCCGCAACGCCATGGACGGCTGTACGGCAGCCATCGCCTGTGAGCGTGAGTCCACAGATGCCGCCGGCGCCTACCCGATCACACCCTCCACGCAAATGGGTGAATTCTGGGCCGAGGCCGTTGCTGAGGGCCACATCAACATCTCCGGGCGGCCATTGATATTCGTCGAACCCGAAGGGGAGCACGCGGCGGCGGCCGTTACCGCCGGCATGTCCATGAGCGGCCTGCGCGCCTCCAACTTCTCCTCGGGGCAGGGCATCGCCTACATGCACGAGTCGCTCTACGCCGCCGTCGGCAAACGACTGACGTACGTGCTCAACATCGGCGCCCGGGCCATGACCAAGGCAAGTCTCAACGTGCACGCCGGCCACGACGACTACCACTGCATTGAGGACACCGGCTTCTTCCAGCTCTTCGCCAAGAATGCCCAGGAGGTGGCCGACCTCAACATCATCACCCACAAAATCGCCGAACAGTCGCTGAACCCGGGCGCCATCGCCCAGGACGGCTTCCTGACGACACATCTCATCGAGTCGCTGCTCACCCCCGAGCGCGAACTGATTGCAGAATTTCTCGGCCGGCCCGATGACATCATCGAGAGCCCGACGGCAGCGCAGCGGATGATCTACGGACCGACACGACGGCGTGTCCCTGAAGTCTGGAATGTGGACAATCCAGTGATGGCCGGCGTTGTGCAGAATCAGGACAGCTACATGCAGTCCGTTGCCGCCCAGCGCCCCTATTTCTTCGACCATATTCAGGGCTTCACCGATCAGGCCTTCGCTGACTTCTATGAACTGACGGGCCGCCAGTACGCGCGGGTCAGCACCTACCGGACGGAGGACGCCGAGTATCTGATCATCGGCCAGGGCAGCGTCGTATCGAGTGCCGAAGTCGTCGCCGATTACCTGCGCCAAACCCGGGGCCTCAAGGTGGGCGTCGTCAACATGACCATGTGGCGCCCCTTTCCGGGCAACCTGCTCGGCAGCATCCTGCGCGGCAAGAAGGGCGTCGCCGTTCTCGAGCGCCTCGACCAGCCCCTGGGCGTCGATCTGCCGATGATGCGCGAGATCCGTGCAACGCTGGCCAAGTGCATGGAAAACGGTGCATCCGGGGGTAAGAACGGCGACCTCCCGTACCCCGATCACGCCGTCTACTCGAAGCTCACAGACGCACCGCCGCTGTACTCCGGCTCCTTCGGCATGGGCAGCCGTGACCTGCAGCCGGAAGGGCTGATCGCCACCGTGGAGAACATGCTCCCCGAGGGCAAACGCAAGAAACTGTTCTACCTCTCCATCGACTTTATCCGTGACGATCCGGGCACGCCCAAACAGCGGGCCCATCAGGAAGAGATCCTCGAAGCCTATCCACACGTGAAGGATCTGGCGTTGCACGGCAGCGAAAACCCCAACCTCATGCCGGCAGGCAGCATCACGGCGCGGTTCCACTCCGTCGGTGGCTGGGGCGCCATCACCACGGGTAAGAACCTGGCGATGACCCTCTTCGATCTGCTCGGGTATCACATCAAGGCCAACCCCAAGTACGGCTCGGAGAAGAAGGGTCAGCCCACGACCTACTACCTGTCGGCTTCACCCGAGCCGATCCGTGTCAACTGTGAGTACTACTACGTCGACGTGGTGTTATCACCGGACCCGAAGGTCATGCAGCACACCAACGCCGTCGCGGGCCTGAAGGAAGGCGGCGTCTTCGTCATTCAGAGTGACCGGGCGACGCCGGCCGAGCTGTGGGCCGATATCCCGGAGCGCTACCAGGACACGATTCGCCAGAACAAGATCCGCGTCTTCTCCATCGACGGTTTCAAGATCGCCCGTGAGGAGGCGAGCGATCCCGAGTTGCAGTTGCGCATGCAGGGCATCGCCTTCCAGGGAGCCTTCTTCAAGGCGTCGCCGGTGATGAAGCAGGCGGGCTTCACCGAAGAGAAGCTGTTTGCCGCCATCGAGGAGCAGTTGCAGCACAAGTTCGGTGGCAAGGGCGCCCGTGTCGTCGAAGACAATCTGCGCGTCGTGCGCCGTGGCTACGATGAGCTCATCGAGATCCCCGCCGAGATCATCAACGCCGACAAGACCGATGCCAAGTTGCTGCAGATCGAGCCCCTGCCGCCCATGCTCAAGCGGCTGCCCGTCAGCGCCGACGCCTCCACCGACATCCACCGCTTCTGGGAACAGACGGGAACGCTCTACGCCAAGGGCCAGGGCAACGACGTACTCGCCGATCCCTTCGTTGGTCTCAGCTGGATGCCGGCCGTATCCGCCTCGTTCCGCAACATGACCGGTATTCGTCACGAGCACCCGGAGTGGATTGCTGAGAACTGCACGGCCTGCGGCAAGTGTTACACCGTCTGCCCGGACACGGCGATTCCTGGTCTGGTCAATGACGTGGGCGACATCTTTGACACCGCCGTCAACCGCGTGCGCAATGCAGGACACCCGGTAAAACATCTGCCGCGCGCCGTACGCAACATGGAGGGGAAACTGCGCGAGCAGATCATCGCCAAAACGAATGGCAAGAGCCCCGACATCGTCGCCCTCATCGAGGATGCCGCCCGGGGCGCAGTCGCAGACGCACCGGCAGCGGATCGCGCCGAGTTGCAGACAGAGTTGGGCCACTTCCGCGCCGAGATCGGTGACTTCCAGTGGGCCTCCACCCGCCCCTATTTCACCAATATGGAGAACAAGCAGAGCGGCAGCGGTGGTCTGCTCAGCATCACCATCAATCCCTACACCTGCAAAGGTTGTATGGAGTGTGTCGAGGTCTGTGATGACGACGCGTTGCGTGTCGTGCCGCAGACAGCACCATCCATCAAGCAGCTGGAAAAGACCTGGGACTTCTGGATGGACCTGCCGACGACGAAGGAGAAATTCATCCGCGTCGACAATCTGGAAGAGGGCATCGGTGCCCTCGAAACCATCCTCCTCGACAAGGACGTCTACGGGGCGCTGGCTTCCGGCGACGGCGCCTGCATGGGCTGCTCCGAGAAGACGGTGATGCACCTGTTCACCGGCACCGTCGAGGCGCTGATGCAGCCTCGCGTCAAGAAGCACATCGCCTATCTGGCCGAGTTGATCACCCGCGTCGAGAAACACATCCAGATGCGTCTGGTAGAGAAAATGGACGTCAGCGACGCCGGCGCGATCAGCCGCATCATGGAGGAGATGAAGGGCACCGAGATGACCCTGGCCGGTGTTGCGGGCCGTCTCGAAACGATGAAGGGAACCGACCCGATTGACCCCGAGTGGTTCCGCCGGGTAACGAGTCTGCTGACACAACTGAAGGACCTGCACTGGAAGTACACGGAAGGCACCACGGGCCGCGGCCGTTCGCGCATGGGTATGCTCAACTCCACCGGGTGTACGTCGGTGTGGGGCAGCACCTACCCCTTCAACCCCTACCCCTTCCCCTGGGCCAACCATCTGTTCCAGGATTCCACCTCGGTCGCCATGGGCATCTTCGAGGGGCATATGTCGAAGATGGCCGACGGCTTCCGCTCCATTCGCCTCGCCGAAGCGGAATTGGCTGGCAAGTTGCCCGCCGAGGATGACAGCTTCTACACCTACTTCAGCTTCGATGACTTCAGCGACGACGAGTGGCACCTGTGCCCGCCGGTCGTGGCCCTCGGTGGTGACGGCGCCATGTTCGACATCGGTTTCCAGAACCTGTCGCGCATGATGATGTCAGGCAAACCGATCAAGGTCGTCATCGTTGACACCCAGGTGTATTCCAATACCGGTGGTCAGGCGTGCACATCCGGCTTCGTCGGGCAGATCTCCGACATGGCGCAGTATGGCAAGGCGCAGAAGGGCAAGGAGGAGATTCGCAAGGAGATCGGCCTCATCGGCATGGCGCACCGCACGACGTATATCATGCAGGGCTCCGTCGCCTACCCGAGTCACATGATCGAAGGCTTCGTCCGCGGTCTGATGACCCGGCGCCCGGCGCTGTTCTCACTCTACACCTCGTGTCAGCCCGAACACGGCATCGCCGACGACGCCGGCCATCGTCAGGGCAAGCTTGCCGTGGAGTCACGCGCCTATCCGCTGTTCCGCTACGACCCCGATGCGGGCAAGACCCCGGCGGAGTGCTTCGACCTCGACA
>ERZ890510.741-NODE-741-length-24406-cov-11.043818_pt1 | contig 24406 bp, 25 predicted proteins | sample MGYA00521265_ERZ890510 | MGnify/ENA primary metagenome ERZ890510 (study PRJEB32303, sample SAMEA104408624) | aquatic metagenome | biome: Brackish water; feature: Chemocline; material: water | place: Baltic Sea | collected 2014-10-26T21:54:00 | depth 110 m ...
TATCTATGAAGAATTCTAACTAGCTTCGGTTACCTTTATTTATGAGGCAATAGGCTAATGATGTTAAGATATTAATTGTAACTCTCCCAGATAATCACACACATAAAATAGGACGAGTTGGTTTTTAGTTCAATACAACAAAAAAGCCCTCCTAATGGAGGGCTTTTTAAATTTTATTTTCGTATGAAATTAGCTACGTTTTCGTGCAATTTGCAGGCGGTTTACAGCCCGTTCTTGAGCACGCAGTAATTTTTCTTTTTCTTCGATTTGAAGCTTATGCTTTTCAAGATCAGCATGCGCTTTATCCAAGGCTTCTTGAGCGCGGATTAAGTCAATACTATCCGAAAGCTCCGCCGTCTCGACAAGTAATTTAACCGTATCGCCATCAATCTGGGCAAAGCCCCCGCTCGTTGCATAAAATTTCTCTTTCGAATCAACAATCACTTTAATTTCGCCTGTCAGCAGCGCCACCATTGCTTTTGTGTGGCCCGCCATGACCCCTAAAAGCCCATCGGCGCCAGGTGCCCGTAAATAACTGACTTGGCCTTCATGATAAACGTCAGTCGGTGTAATGATTTCAAGATGAAATGTATTTGCCATTGTAAGCATTAGCCCTTCTTAGCTTTTTCTTTTACTTCGTCAATTGTGCCGACATATAAGAAAGCATTTTCAGGTAAATCATCGACTTCGCCATTTAAAATTGCTTCAAAGCTCGTAATGGTATCTTCTAAACTTACATAGCGACCTTCGGTGCCTGTAAATGCTTCGGCAACGAAGAAGGGTTGAGACATAAATTTTTGAATTCGACGTGCCCGCGTTACCACGAGGCGATCGTCATCCGACAATTCGTCCATACCTAAAATGGCGATAATATCCTGTAAATCTTTATATTTTTGCAATATTTGTTTGATGTCTTGTGCGAGTTTATAATGTCTATCACCCACAACGCGAGGGTCAAGAAGGCGACTCGACGAAGCAAGGGGATCAATCGCAGGATAGATACCGAGTTCCGAAATTGAACGTTCTAAAACCGTCGTTGCATCAAGGTGAGCAAATGTTGTCGCTGGAGCCGGGTCTGTCAAGTCATCAGCAGGGACATAAACAGCTTGAACCGATGTTACAGAACCTTTGCGCGTTGACGTAATACGCTCTTGTAAATCACCCATTTCCGTCGATAGCGTTGGTTGATAACCCACAGCAGAAGGCATCCGACCTAAAAGAGCCGATACTTCCGAACCCGCTTGTGTAAAACGGAAAATATTATCGACAAAGAGAAGAACGTCTTTTCCTTCATTATCGCGAAAGTTTTCAGCCATCGTTAAGCCCGAAAGTGCAACACGTAAACGCGCGCCTGGTGGCTCATTCATCTGTCCAAAAACCATAGCGGTTTTATTGATAACGCCAGATTCTGTCATCTCGGCATAAAGGTCATTTCCTTCACGCGTCCGCTCGCCAACACCGGCAAATACAGAATATCCACCATGTTCCGTTGCTATATTTCGAATTAATTCTTGAATCAAAACTGTTTTGCCCACACCGGCACCACCAAAAAGACCCACTTTTCCGCCTTTAGCGTAAGGTTCTAGGAGGTCAATAACTTTAATACCAGTTTCAAGTATTTCGGCTGTTGACATTAAATCTTCTTGAGCAGGAGCGGAACGATGAATCGGAAGGCGGTTCGCTTTAGGCGCTTCTTTTCCGTCAATAGGATTCCCTAAGACATCAAACATTCTACCTAAAACACCTTCGCCAACAGGAACCATAATTGGTGCGCCTGTATCTTCAACGGGGATGCCTCTTTGAAGACCATCCGTTGAGTCCATTGCGATTGTTCTAACAACATTATCACCAAGATGCTGTGCAACTTCAAGTACAAGAGTATTGTCTTCTTCTCGCATAACATTAAGTGCATTCATAATTTCAGGAACATTTCCGTCAGGGAATGCAACGTCAACAACGGCACCCATTATTTGAACTACTTTGCCTATTTTTGCCATTCTGTCTATTACCTTTGTTTTATTCAACCAACGCTTCAGCTCCACCCACAATTTCAAGAATTTCATTTGTGATGGCTGTTTGTCGAGCTTTGTTATATTCTAATTGTAAATCTGAAATGAGTTCGCCGGCATTGTCGGTAGCATTTTCCATCGCCATCATACGAGCGGCTTGTTCAGCAGCGTTTGATTCTAATAGAAAGCGCCACATTTGGACATTAAGATGTCGTGGCACTAAGGATTGGACGACAACTTCTTTATCCGGCTCAAAAAGATATTCACTTGTGTCTTTTTCGTCGCCTTCATCCAAAACGAGAGGAAGATAAGGCCACACAACAATTTCTTGTTGAGCGACATTTTTAAAATTATTGTAAATGATTTTTACCTCATCAAATTCACCCGATAAGTAACGTGTCGCCACCGATCGAGCAAATTGTACACCGCTATCAAAACCCAAAGCATTCCAGAAATCCACGTGAGATTCAACGACATTGTATTCGCGTCTTTTAAAATAATCTCTACCTTTTTTTCCGAAACAAATCAACGAAACATTGTCTTTGCCATAGGCATCGACTGTTTTATGAGCCGTTTTTAAAATATTAGCATTGAAACTTCCACAAAGCCCTCTGTCCGCTGTAATGACAACGAGACCCAATTTTTTATGAACTTGAGGAACTTTCAATAATGGATGAATCTCCCTTTCTAAAGAGGGAAGAAGATTTTTCAAAACGCCATTGATGCCTTGAGCATAAGGACGCGCTTGTTCCATATTGGTTTGAGAACGGCGAAGTTTGGCTGCCGCCACCAGTTTCATGGCTTTCGTAACCTGCTGGATGCTTTGTACGGTGCCTATTCTGTTTCTAATATCTTTTAAATTGGCCATATTTTCTATTGAGCTTTACGCGACAAAACCTTTAACAAATTCTTTGATGACGGATTCAAGAGCGGAGTCAATTTCCTCAGAGAGTTTTTTCTCAACGCGAATTTTCTCTAAAAGAGAACCGTGTGTCGCATCTAAATAATCAAAAAACTCTTTTTCAAAACGACCTAAATCTTCAACTGCCACGGCATCAACATGACCTTTTACACCTGCATAGATGATTGCGATCTGCTTTTCAACAGCAATCGGGACATATTGTCTTTGTTTGAGGATTTCGGTTAAGCGTGCGCCACGATTAAGTTGTCGCTGCGTCGCTTTATCCAAGTCCGAACCGAATTTCGAAAATGCTGCAAGTTCACGATACTGTGCTAAGTCGAGTCGTAAACTACCGGCGATTTTTTTCATAGCCCCAATTTGAGCTGCCCCACCCACGCGTGATACGGAAACACCAATATTTAATGCGGGACGTTGGCCTGCGTTAAATAATTCGGATTCCAAGAAAATCTGTCCATCTGTAATGGAGATAACGTTTGTTGGGATATAGGCTGATACGTCACCGGCTTGCGTTTCGATGATTGGCAGCGCTGTCAAAGAACCACCGCCTAAGCTATCATTCAATTTAGAAGCGCGCTCTAATAAGCGGCTATGAAGATAGAAAACGTCTCCGGGATACGCTTCACGACCCGGTGGGCGACGAAGCAATAGCGACATTTGTCTATAGGCAACGGCTTGTTTAGATAAGTCATCATAAACAATTAATGCATGTTTACCGTTGTCGCGAAACCATTCTCCAATAGAGGCACCTGCATACGGAGCAATAAATTGTAGGGGCGCTGGGTCTGAAGCATTTGCAGCAACGACGACGGTATATTCCATGGCGCCTGCTTGCTCAAGCTCGTTTACAACATTCACAACGGTTGACGCTTTTTGCCCAATCGCTACATAGATACAATAAACAGGTGTGCCTGCTTTAAAGTTATCTTTTTGATTAATGATTGTATCAAGTGCGATGGCTGTTTTGCCTGTTTGGCGGTCACCAATAATTAACTCGCGCTGACCTCTACCAATCGGTATCATACTGTCGATAGCTTTTAAACCCGTTTGCAATGGTTCACTTACCGGTTTACGTGCTAAAACACCCAATGCTTTTCGTTCAACAGGATATCGCTCTTTAGTAAGAATCGGTCCTTTTCCGTCAAGTGGATCACCAATTGGGCTCAAAACGCGACCTAAAACTTCTTCACCTACACCAATATCAACCACACGACCTGTGCGCTTTACTTGATCACCTTCTTTTACAAGACTGGTATTTCCAAAAAGCACAAGACCCACTTCGTCTTGTTCAAGGTTCATGACCATGCCGACAACCCCGTTCGAAAGTTCAACCAGCTCTGAAGCCATAACATTTTCCAAACCGCTTGCACGAGCGATACCGTCACCAACCATGATAACTTCACCAATTTCAGAGATATCAACGGACAAGTCGAGCTTGCTCATTTCCTCATGAAGGCGTTTGGTTATTTCATCTGTACGAATTTCCATTATTCCCCTCAGTCAATTTTAAGACTGGATTAATATTCTCTTCAATTGTTGAAGTTTGCTCGAAAGCGAACCGTCAACGATTGTATTTCCAACCCTAAGTTTTAAACCACCTAAAAGGCTGGCGTCAACCATTGTTTCTAACAATGGTTTCTTTCCAAGTGCTGATTGAACCGATGATTCAATATGAGCCATTGTCTCAGCAGGCAACTCAGTTGACGTCAAAACATGTACGTTGACTAATTTTCGAATTTCGAAATAGTTTTTTTCAACGGTTTTCACAACAATTGGCAATGCTTTAAGGTCATTGCGTGATGCTAATTGAACGACAAAACTACGCACAAAAGACGGTATATTGTCAAAGACTTCCGATAAAATCGTTTCTTTTTGACGGTCTTCTATTCGCCGAGAAAGCAACATTGTTTTTAAGCGCGCTTCATTTTTATAAATCGAATAAAATGCGGTCAAACCTTTGTAGGCTTCATCGAGGCCATCATCTCCTGCTGCTTTCAGCAAGATTGCGGCATATTGACGAGCTTTAGCTCCAATATTCATTAGGACTTTCCAAATTGTTGTAGAGCATCGTTTACAAGTTTTTTGTTGTCATCCTGATTCAAGGATTTACCAATGATTTTTTCTGCTGCAAAAATACTGAGCTCAACAATCTGAGTTTTAATCTCAGCGATGGCTTTTTCTTTTTCCAGAGAGATCTGGGTTTCTGCTTGTTTCAGTAGAGATCCAGCTTTTGCGCTCGCATCTTTGAGGATATCCTCTTTTATACGCTCCGCGGTTACCTTTCCTGTTGCAACAATTTCTTGAACTTCGTGTCGAGCCTTCGCAATCATCTCATCGTATTCAGCGGCCACTTTTTCAGCTTCGTGTCGAGCTGCTTTTGCCTCTTCCAAAGATTCGCGTATAAACTCTTCTCGTTTTTCAAGGGCCTCAATCATCGGCTTCCATGCTTTTGCTCCCAATACGACCAAAACAATCAGGAACGTTAACCACGTCCAGAACATCAGGCCTGTATCGAAATTCATCAGGTTTTCCATAAACCCTCCACGTTAGAAGCTCAAAATATCAATGACTATTTTAAAGCAATCAGTAGTGCGACGACTAAACCAATAATTGCAACGCCTTCAAGTAAAAACAAAGGCAAGTTTACGGCACTTGTAATACTATCTGCCGCTTCTGGTTGACGTGCAATACTCTCTGCAGCACCCTTAGCAAGTTTACCAATTCCTAAACCAGCTCCGATTACTGCCATACCTGCTCCTACTGCGGCACCTAGATATGCAAATTCCATTTTATCACTCCTTTAGTAAATGATTTTAATGTGTGATTATTTATGTTAAACAAATTAAACTCGACTTTAATGATGTGGATGAATGGCTTGTCCAATAAAAACAGTGGACAGAAGCGTAAATACATACGCTTGCACAATACATACGATTATTTCTAAAAATGTTATCCCAACATTCATGGCAACAGAACCAATACCAACATAGACATTATGAAGTAAAAATATCGGCGCAAAAATTGCCAACATAGCAATATGTCCAGCACTCATATTCGCAGCAAGACGCATCGTTAAGGCAAAGGGACGGACAAACATTCCTAAAATTTCAATTGGGATTAAAATTAACAGCACAGGTTTAGGAACGTTTCCCGGAACCATATTTTTCCAATGTCCCATAAAACCATGTTCTTTTGAACCTGCTATAATGATGGATAAAAAAGTGATAATTGCTAAAGCAACCGTTAGATTAAAATTGCCTGTCGCTGTGCTTCCGCCATGTCCGTGGACATCATGAAGATAACTAAAAATGGGGATGAGCCCCAAGAAGTTCATCGTAACAATTAAGAAGAAAAAGCTAAGAACAAGTGGCCCCCACGTTAAAGCATGCTTAGGACCCAGGTTAGGAATTAAAATTCCTGTTCGGACGAAATCTACGACATATTCAAACGCATTTGAAAATCCAGTTGGAATAGGTAATTCCGATTTGCGATAACGACTTGACGCCTTTAAAGCGACTGTAATTAGAAGTGCCGCTGAAATCCAAAGCATCACAACATGTTTCGTAATGGAAATATCAAATCCACCAATATGTAATGGAATGAGCACCCCGCTATTCGCGATGTGACCAATAATTTTATCCCCAATGCTTAAGGTATGTTCTACCTCTTGTGCGCCATGTCCGGCCATCAATTTCCTCTTCCTTTACGCCTTTGCGTCGTGTCTTAAAAAAAGCGGCCAATGATAAGCCTCGACCATGTGCCATGCAAGAAAGTTTGTCAACAAACTTAGAATGAAAATTGTTATGTTTATTTCAGCTTTTGCATCAATTATAACAATCCAAGGTCCTATAAATACTATCTTTACAAAAAAGCCAATCACATTTAAACCCTGTAACCTTTTTGTGGTTTTCTCCCTTAAATTCTCGGCGATAAAGAGCAAAATGGTGCTTAAAAAAACCGGGGGAGCTGACCCGGCTATCAATGAAAACGACCCTAATTGATTATTTGAGAAATAGAAAATTAGGGACGCAAATCCGTTTCCTAAAAGTGCGAAGAGAAGGACTTTTTTCCAAGGGGAGAGGGACTTCATTTTCTTATTATTTTTTCGAGATATAAATTTTTAAGAGCTCGTACATTCCAACCGTTACTCCAAGTAATAATCCAATCAACACGCCGTAAGGATTTGTATTATAATGCGTATCAATAAAATAGCCAATATATCCCAAACCCAGGACTGAGCCCGTCATGGTACTACCCGAAATTATAATTTGATTTTTTTTTATTTGAGACGTGTCATCAGTAGGGGACGACTTTTTTAACACGCTGATTTATCCTTCTTCGACGGGAGCCTCAATCATGGTGCTCCGACCCTGAAAAATAGCGCCTTCTTCTATAATCAGTCTCGAGGCAATGATATCGCCGTCAAGCTTGGCACCTTTTCCTAATACAAGCTTACCTTTTACAGAGACATCACCGCCAACAACGCCACCTATGATGGCATATTCACCCGTAAGGCCACCTTTAACAACGCCCGTATCTGCAACGGTAACAAAACCCGACGCCGTAATATTTCCCTCAACGGTGCCTGCAATATGTGTCGAGCCGTTCACGCTCATGTCGCCTGCAATGCGAGAGCCTTTACCAACAATCGTTTCAATGCGATGTATTCTATTTGTCATGGATGTCCTTTATCGTTGAGTTGAGTCAGGTAATAACTCTGAAATCATTACGCTTGGATCAATCGCTTCACCGTCATGCCAAATTTCAAAATGTAGATGTGAACCTTTTGAATTTCCTGTATTTCCCATAATGGCTATCTTTTCGCCACGATTGACTTTATCACCTTCCTGGACCAGATTTCTTTCATTATGGCCATAAATACTCACGTATCCATTTTGATGATCAATAATGACGGTATTTCCATATTTATACGTCCAGTTTGAAAACAATACATAGCCACGTCCTGCAGCATTGACCTCATTATCATCAATAGAGGATAAATCAATGCCGAGATGATCCGAGTTAAAGAAGCCTTTTTTGGGTGTGTAGCGTGCGTTGACAAAACCATCAATGGGTAAATACGTCGGATAGTTATCTAGTAAACCCATGGAATGTTGCGGTGATATCAAAGACTGATAATCGCTATCATCTTTAAAAATGGAATCCAGCTCTGACCCGGCCGTTTCAGATAAGCTCCGTCGGATAATTTCATTCACTTGCTTTATCCTATCCATATCTTGTAAAATGACAGAAACCTGATTTCGCTCTTTGAGCAATTGTTCATTCTGTTGCAAAATATTTTTATAATCAAAAGCTTTTGGTAAAACAAACCCGAGAAAAACGATGATGGCGATGAGGGAAAAAAATATCAAATATTTTAAATATTTAAATGTGTGTACGGAAAAACTAATGCTTTTCCCAGACGTCCCATCGTCTTTTACCATAAAGAATGTGATTTTTTCGTGACTCATGATAATTCGATACTTTCAAATATTTCCACGAGACGATCTAAATCCTCTTGCGAAAAATATTCAATTTCTATGATGCCTTTTTCCTTTTTTTGATGCACTAAAACTTTCGTCCCCAATTTTTCCATTATTTTTTCTTCGATAGAAATAATATTCCGCGGTTTTTGCGATGCCTTTTTAGCAGGCGTCGAACGTGCAGGCTGTTCTTTTGTTTTATTGATAAGCGTTTCAGTTTCACGGACATTTAACTTGTCTCGCAAAACGCGTCTAAAAAGGTGTAACATAAGTCTTGAATCTTGTACGCCCACTAAAGCGCGAGCATGCCCCGCCGAAATTAACATATTTTTTAAAGCGAGCTTTATTTCAGGCGGTAATTTAAGCAAGCGCATGGTATTGGAGATGGAGGCACGACTTTTCCCTAGATGATCACCGATTTCTTCATGAGACAAATTGTACTTTCCTGATAAAAGCGAATATGCCTCGGCCTCTTCAAGAGGATTTAAATTGTCGCGTTGGAGATTTTCAACAAGGGCCAGCTCCATGGCATCGACATCAGACGTTATATTTAATACATAAGCAGGGATGGATGTCTTGCCCAATTGTTTGCAGGCACGATAACGTCTTTCGCCAGCAATAATTTCGTACTTATCGCCAAAGGGTCGAACTGTTATGGGCTGGACGAGTCCCTTGGAAGCGATGGATGCAATCAAATCATTTAATGCATCTTCTCTAAAATCTTTTCGGGGTTGATTTGGATTGGCGACAATGTCGTCAATAGACATCTCTAAGATGGAACCATTTGATTTTTGCTGCCCATTAGCATCTAATGGACGCTCATCCTCTTCGGCATAATTTTTAATTAAAGCCGATAAACCTTGACCGAGTCTTTGTTTAGGCACTTTTTAACACTTCCTGTACGAATGACATGTAATCGTTTGCACCACTGGAATTGGCATCATATAAAATAATAGGTTTCCCAAAGCTGGGAGATTCGCTGAGTCGAACATTTCGATGAATATGCGTTTTATAGACTCTGTCTTTAAAATAGGATTTGACCTCATCAACGACTTGCTTGCTTAAATTCAATCGTCCATCGTACATTGTCATTAAGACACCTTCAATCGTGAGAGCTTTATTAATGGAGCGCTGGACCTTGCGAACGGTATTGAGGAGCTGACCCAAACCTTCTAATGCAAAATATTCGCATTGAATAGGAATAATGACAGAATGTGCTGCTGTTAAAGCGTTAAGCGTTAATAAACCAAGAGAGGGTGGACAATCAATGATAATAAAATCGTATATTCCCTCAATTTCTGCGAGGGCATTTTTGAGAATACGCTCCCTGGCGATGGCGGAGATTAACTCGACTTCAGCGCCCACCAATGAGGGACTCGACGGAACGATATCTAAAAAAGGGAGTTCCGTCTTTTGAGAAATCTCCGAAACGGAGGCTTCTTCTATAAGGACTTGGTAAACCGTATTGCCATTCATTTTAACCGGTACACCTAAACCAGACGTTGCATTCGCTTGTGGATCCATGTCTACTAGCAGGGTTTTACGCTCTGCCACAGCCAATCCAGCGGCGAGATTGATGGCGGTCGTTGTCTTGCCAACGCCACCCTTCTGATTTACAATTGCAATTATTTTTCCCATAAGTCCTTAGTTATCAACAGTTTGCAAAAATCCGCGCCAAGCGGCGATGAATATACTCGGCTCCCTATGTAAAAACAATCAAGGAATTAGTTTGTCGTGTTTGTGTGTAGTTTTGGAACCCGGCCACAGAGAACGCGGAGATTTCTTTAATTTCCTCTTTGTGAAACTAGGTGCTTCTTCGTGCGACGGCGCCTGTCCTGAGCTTGTCGAAGGATGTTAGACTTTTTCTGCAAGCAAGATGCTTACGTTACCATTTTTTGCTACGAGACTTTAGGAGACTCTTCTCCGCCAACTGACGGATCAGAGTGACAAGCCTTCTTTTCTTTGTGGCTTCGCGGCTTTGTGTGATATTTTTTTATTTCTGTGTTTCTCTCTGTTGTAGTATTTTTTTTCGTCGCCTTAAAACCCACCCCTAACCCCTCCTCCCGACGCGTAGGTCGGGATTTACAACGAGAGGGGAATTGGATACGGGATTTGCATCAGGATCTGCCCAATCTTCGCAATCCGCGGGAAAGATTATTTTTCGTGGTTTTTGTGTTGTTCTTTACTTTTATTAAATTCTTTTTCTTCGTGAAACTTAGTGCTTCTTTGTGGAACTTGGTGGTAGATATTTTCCGCACCAGACTCAGAAATAAACAGGGTATTGTTGGGCTAAAGCCCCTTCTTCGTGGTGTCGGTGCTTAATTAATTCGTGAAGCATCAAACAATACGGTAATGACTCTGGATAAATCCAAAATCATAACTCCAGGTCTTTATGTGCTCTAATATTAAGCCGCGTCCAAGATTACCAAATAATGAAATTCCTCGACCCAATAGAACGGGGATTTTTGTAATAATCATTTCATCAATTAAATCGTCACGTAAAAAGCTTTGAATCGTTAATCCACCATCGATATAGAGGTGGTGCAAACCATCGTCTGCGAGGCGCTGATAGAGCAATTTCGGTGATTCATTGGAAAAAGAAACGGTATTTTTCAAATGCTGTGGAATAGAAACTTCATGATGACTCAAAACAATCACTTTCGTCTCGCCGTAAGGCCATTGTCCAAAGGAGAGCACTTTTTCAAAGGTTTTTCGTCCCATAACCAAGCCATCAACAGATGACATAAACGCAGAAAAACCACAATCTTCACCTTCTGGCACCTGTTTATTAGCGACATCCAACCAGTCAAGATTGCCGTTTTGGTCAGCGATAAAGCCATCAATACTTGTTGCGATAAAAACCGACGCTTTCATTAATCTAACAATTATAGCCAGTCTTTTTTTCTAAAATAAACCAACATTCCCATGGCCATCACCAGCATCGCGCCTAACATGTAATAGTAGCCGTATGTCAAATGAAGCTCTGGAAGAGTGTCGAAATTGGTGCCGTAAATCCCGGCGATAAAGGTCAGCGGAATAAAAATAACGGAGAAAATCGTAAGAAATTTCATAATATCGTTAAGCTTGCTGCTAATGGTTGTATGGTAAATATTAAGCTGATCTGACAAGATTTCTCGATAACTGTCAGAAGCATCATTTGCTTGACTAATATTGTGTCCCAAAGTTTTAAAATGGACGTCATTTTTCTCTTCGATTAAGTCTGAATCTATTTTAGGCAAAGACAAAATCATCTCTTTTGCAGGGATAATATTTTTACGCACAAAGTTGAGTTCGCGCTTGTAATAATTGATATCATCGATGACTGATTTTTGCGGATTAAGAAGTAATGTTTCTTCCAATATTTCAATTTTTTCGCCTAAAACGCTGAGAATATAAATGTAATTGTCGATGACAACATCTAGCAATGCGAATGCGAGGTAATCGGTTCCTGCATTACGAATACGACGTTTATGTTTACGAATTCGCTCCCGCACGGGCTCAAAGACATCACCTTTGCGTTCTTGAAAAGATAATATCAACGATTCTGTAAAAATCAGACTTAAGTTTTCCACATTAAATTGATCGCTTTCCACATCATGTTGCAGCATTTTTATAGAAAGAAAGATGCCATTATCATATTCATGGACCTTGGGTCGTCCTTGGGTATCCATTACGTCCGACAAAATTAGCTTGTCAAGATCCAGCTCTTTTGCAATTTCTTTCATAATAGTCGTACTATGAAGACCGTCGACATTAAACCATGTCACCGAGTCATTGCGATGAAATTTTTGGATGTCCGCAACACATGACAGTGTCTCTTCTGCGTAGAGTTCGCCATTAAAATCAATAACGCGAAGCAATACATCTTCTATTTTTTGCTCGCCTCTAAATAATAATTCGTCGGGAGAAATGCCGATTTCTTGTTTTTGTTTTTTTAAAAATCGTCCCATAATTTTATACTCGAAGCGATGTTATTTTAGAGACATCATTCCTTCTCAAATACACTATCGCCTCGTCTCCTTTATTTAAATGGTGATTACGTCTTCCGTGCTTTTCCGCTGATTGCATCAATATTAATTTTAAACACTCTCATCTTCTTGTCGTCTTTTTTAATATACTCCAGTCCACGTTCAAACCAATCGCCTGAATATTTTTTCACTAATCCTTCGAGCCCCACTTGTTTGTCATCGCCAAGGGCTTCTTCAATTTGGCCAAAGACAATCGTGCTTTCATAATTTGTTGTAAATTCTTCTGGGATGATTTCTGTTTTCCCAACAGCACAAAAGGAAACCCTCGCATTTTCCTGGATACAATCAAGCTTATGTCCCTCGTTCGCAGAATGGAAATAGACTGATTTATTGACATAGCAAAAACTCAATGGAGCACCATAAGGTTCGCCGTCTAAGCCCATCATAGAAAGAACGCCATATTCAGCGCGATGTAATATTTCGATGGCTTCTTTGTCTGATACGGCTCTATCTTTTCGTCGCATTTTCATCATAACTTTTGAAACGCTCCATTTTTTTCTAATCTTTTGTGGATGGGGCAATTTACATCCTTAATGGCCACACGGCTCGGCTCTCGATTTTTTGTTGGGGCTAAAAGCTCAATAAGTGTCGGCTTTTTCATTAAGACGAATATAAAAAAATTACAGTACGGGGCTCTTGATTACCATCAGTTTTTCTCTCGTCATTTCGTGCATGGAATATTGTATTCCACCCATGCCAATCCCTGAAGCATCTCTCCCTCCAAAAGGCATCCAATCTACCCTAAAAGCAGTATGGTCATTTACCATTACGGCCGTAGCGTTTAGTTTTTTGACGCAATCCAAGGCTACATCTAAATTTTTAGTAAAAACTGCTGCTTGAAAATGAACATCCAAGCTATTTGCAATTTCAATGGCTTTTTCTCTTTTTGAATAAGAATAAATGCAAACCACAGGACCAAAAATTTCCAGAGTAGAGACTTTGGCATCTAATGGAGGATTAAATAATACGGTTGGTTTATAACAAGTCTCAGAAATTCGCATCCCGCCTGTTAATAATTTTGCTCCGCCCGCCACTGCTTCATTTACCCATTTTTCTACTCTATCTACTTCTCTTGGAAAAATTAAAGGACCCACTTCTGTTTTTTCATCCATAGGGTCACCAACGATTAAATTATTAGCCATCACCGTTAATTCATTGGCAACTTTATCACTGATACTCTCATGTACAAAAACGCGCTGTACAGAGACACAAACTTGTCCAGCATGATAAAACCCCCCTTTTGAAAGAGCGGGTATCATTTCTTTAAAATCGGCATCTTGTTCAACAATTACAGGAGCAGCTCCACCATGTTCGAGGGCACATCTGGTCCCAGGAGCTAATTTGGATTTCAAATACCACCCTACTTGAGGCGAACCAATGAAGGAAAAATAATTAACCCTCTTATCCGTAACCAAAAGTTCTCCTGCATCTCTATTACAGATGACAACTTGACACCAAGCATCAGGCAAGCCGGCCTCTTGTAGAATATTTACTAAAGCCAAACAAGATAAAGGAGTGGCTAAAGCTGGTTTTATAATAACAGGGCAACCTGCTGCCACGGCTGTAATGACTTGATGTACAATTAAATTAAGTGGATGGTTAAATGCACTGATAGAGGTAACGACACCTATGGGTTCTCTGGTTGTAAAGGCAATTCTTCCTACAGACGCTTTGGTTAATCCCATAGGGATTTGTTCCCCTTTGAGTTGTCCAATATGTTCTGCGGCTATTTTTATCCCATTAATCGCTCGTAATACCTCTACTTTCGAATCAGTATAAGGTTTGCCTCCTTCTTGAGCAGCCGTATTGGTAAGTTCTTCAATTCGAGTCTTCATTATTTCAGCTGTTCGCTCTAAGATGGCGATTCGCTTATGTGCTGGTATCCAGCTTGATTGGTCTTGGAATAAGCTGTATGCCGTTGCCAGCGCATTTACTACTTCTTTTTTGCCAACTAATGGAATCTCCTTAATCAGCTTTAGATTATATGGAGAATGTATTTTTAACATTGGATTTATCATCTTATTCTGCTCTCTTTTCAATTAAAGGATACATGTTTTTTCTTTCAATAGAATATTTAATATTGAATGAGTTAATGAATAATCTACGGCCAAATCAATTACATGCACGCCATCTTGGTTCAAACATTTTGTTAGAATGCTTCTAAAATTTTCATCACTATCTGGTCTGTAACCCCTTGCACCATAACTATTAGCGTATTCAACGAAATTCGGATTTTTGTAATCTAATCCAAAACTATCGAATCCCATCCCTGCTTGTTTCCATTTTATCATTCCGTAAGCGCTATCATTCAAAATAATAACAACTAAATTTAAACCTAATCGAACAGCTGTTTCTAATTCCTGAGAATTCATCATGAATCCACCATCACCACAAACAGAAATTACTTTTTTATCGGGATTAATCAGTTTCGCTAATATTGCAGAAGGTAAACCTGCACCCATTGTTGCCAGCGCATTATCTAACAATAAAGTATTGTGTTGATAACATTTATAGTTTCTGGCAAACCAAATTTTATAAACGCCATTGTCCAACGTAACGATTCCATCATCGTGTAATTCTTCTCTGATGATGTGCACCAATCGTTGTGGCAAGACAGGAAAACGGCTATCATTGGCGTATTTCCCCAGATGAAGTTCAATCTCTTTTTTTATTCTTTGGAAATATGAAAAGTCCCAATTCTTTGTATCTCGAATGCCGGATCCTATTTTTTTAACAGAGGTCGCAATGTCGCCAATTACATTTAATTGTGGAAAATAAACTTCATCTACCTCAGCCGGGAAAAAGTTGACATGAATGACCTTTGTTCTTCCTTCTTCCATAAAAAAGGGAGGTTTTTCAATTACATCATGTCCTACATTTATAATTAAATCTGCTCTACTAATTGCACAGTGCAAAAAGTCATCTTTAGATAAAGCAGCGGTTCCCAAAAATTTAGGATGTCGCTCATCCATAACACCTTTGCCCATTTGAGTATCAAAAAAATAAATTCCCGTTTTCTTAATAAATTGCGCTAATGCTTTTCCCGTTCGTTTCCTGTTTGCGCCAGCTCCAATTAGCAACAGGGGCATTTTAGCCTGCTCAATCATTTTCACGGCATTCTGAATAGCCAAAGCGTCTGCATCGGGTCTGCGATGCCCAACAACATTAAATAGTCTCTCGGTACATTCTTCTATAGCAATGTCTTCGGGTAATTCTAGATGTACGGCTCCCGGCCTTTCTTCCATCGACAACCGAAATGCCTCTCTAACCATTGAAGGGATATTATTCCCGTTTACAATTTGTCGTGTATATTTGGTTATTGGACGAAGTAGATCTACTATATTGACAATCTGAAATCGACCTTGTTTCGATTTCTTGATGGGTTTTTGCCCCGTAATCATCATCATGGGCATTGCTCCTAATTGTGCATAAGCGGCTGGTGTCGTAAAATTTGTAGCACCAGGTCCTAAAGTTGACAAACATACGCCTGGCTTTCCAGTCAATCGACCATACGTCGCAGCCATAAAACCAGCACCTTGTTCGTGACGGGTTAGCACTAATTTGATTTTGGAGTTTCTCATTGAATCCAGAAAATCCAAATTTTCTTCACCTGGAATTCCAAAAATATATTCTACGCCTTCGTTTTCGAGCGCTTTAATAAATAAATCTGATGCTTTCATATTTCCCTTAACATAAATTTAGTGTTAGCCTTTTATTGATATGACACCCAATGTCGAGTTAAACGTAACCATTTATTTTATCGTGTTAACATGGCTAGACATACGTTTAACCCTCTAATATGGCCGTGTATCTGTAGCTTTTCTCATGAATTCTCCTATAACTCATCAATTAATAAATAGCGTCACTCGTTTTAATACTCCAAAGCTATGTAAATCAATATGGTTTACAAGGGCAAAAGGCGTTGGGGTTTGCGATAGAGCTAATATTATTTCTTTGGGGCTTTGTGTGAGTTAAAGATGGGCTAAAGCCCTATCTTTTTTGCTTTTTTCCCTTTATGAAACTCGGCACTTCTTCGTGTGCCTTGGTGTGAGACTTTTCCGCAAGCAAGATACTTACGTTACAATCATTGCGCATAAGGGTAGACAAGTTCCCCTCTTGTTGTAAATCCCGACCAACGTGTCGGGAGGAGGGGCTAGGGGTGGGTTTTAATAAAGAAAACTACAGAGGAAACAGAGATTAACGCAGAGAACGCAGAGAAAAGTTTATTGAACCGAAAAATATCTGCTAATAATTGTTGGTTTCATTCATAATTCATAATTTGTAATTCTTACCTACCCCTAACCCCTTCCAGAAGGGGAATTGAATGTGCGATTATTTACGAGAGGGGAATAAAATAATACTTTTCTTTGTGAAACTCGGCGCTTCTTCGTGTGCCTTGGTGTGAGACTTTTTCGCAAGCAAGATGCTTACCTTACAATATATTTATTGCTCCAAGGTGCTCAAATCGCCGACATCTTCGCCTAAAGATTGCGCTTTTAAAACGCGGCGCATAATTTTCCCGCTGCGAGTTTTGGGGAGCGAGTCCACAATCGTCACTTTTTCAGGGCGAGCGATAGGACCGACCTCTTTGGCAACATGATCGCGTAAGGCATCACGTATTTCTTTGCTATCACTGACACCCTGACGCAAAATTACAAAGGTATGAATGGCGTGACCCTTCAATTCATGAGGAAGTCCAATGGCCGCTGCTTCGGACACGTCTGGATGACTGACTAAAGCCGATTCAATTTCCGCTGTTCCTAAACGATAGCCCGAAACTTTAATCACATCATCCAAGCGTCCAATAATCCAAAAATATCCGTCTTTATCTTTACGGGCAGAATCTCCAGCGGCATACCAGCCCTGTTTCGCAAATTCTGACCAATAGGTTTTAACATAGCGGTCGGGGTCGCCTTGAAGCGTTCTTGCCATGCCAGGCCAAGGGTTTTTAATCACAAGCTTTCCTTGTTCGCCGACTCCAACTTCATTACCATCGCCATCCACAACGGCGACTTCAGTACCAAAAAATGGTTTAGTGGCTGAGCCTGGTTTTAGGGGCATTATTGGGATAGGCGTAATCATAAATCCGCCTGTTTCTGTTTGCCACCAGGTATCCATAATCGGGCATTTCCCTTTGCCGATAACCTCATAATACCATCTCCAGGCTTCAGGATTTATCGGTTCGCCAACGGAACCAAGAAGTCGAAGACTGCTCAAATCGTATCGCTTCGGCCAATCGTCGCCAAAACGCATTAAGCCTCGAATTGCTGTCGGCGATGTATATAAAATGGTGATGCCGTATTTCTCAATCATTTGCCACCAGCGATGTGGATAGGGATAATTTGGCGCGCCTTCATACATCATTACGGTTGCACCATTAATAAGGGGGCCATAAATAATATAGCTATGACCTGTAATCCATCCAGGGTCTGCGGCACACCACCATCGGTCTTCGTCTTTAATGTCAAAAACGTATTTATGCGTGACGGATGTATAGACCGAATATCCACCATGCGTATGAACCTGACCCTTGGGCTTGCCCGTCGTACCGGATGTATAAAGAATAAAGAGAGGATGTTCCGCATCGAGTTTTTGCGTTTCGTATTTCCATGATGCCATGGGTAATGCTGCTAAGTCATGATACCAAAAATCTCGACCGCTTTCCATATAGACGTCTTGTTTCGTGCGTTTTACAACGATACAATGTTCAATGGTTGGAGAGCGTTTCATGGCCTCATCGGCAATTGTTTTTAAATCATTGATGCTTCCACGACGCCAGCCACCGTCTGCCGTCACAAGAGTTCGGCTCTTTGAGTCCGCAATGCGCTCGGATAACGCTTCGTAGGAAAAACCACCATAAACAACACTGTGCACGGCGCCGATTTTAGCACACGCCAGCATGGCAAACATTAGCTCAGGAATTTGAGGCATATAAATCGTAACGACGTCGCCTTTTTTTACGCCCATACTATTAAGAATATTGGCAAATTTAGAGACTTCCCGATTCAGCGCAAAATAGGAGTATGTAATGGCATCACCTGGCTCGCCTTCCCAAATGAGGGCAAGCTTATTTTTGCGCCATGTCGTTAAATGTCGATCAATGGCGTTAAGAATAATATTTGTTTTTCCCCCTGTAAACCATTTATAGAATGGCTTTTCTGAGTCGTCCAAAACGGTGTCCCATTTTTGAAACCATTCTAACTTTTCAGCTTCTTCAGTCCAGAATTGCTCCCGGTTTTCAATGGAGTGCTTATAAAGACTGTCGTAGTCTTTAACATTGGCCTGATCTATAACGTCCTGAGATGGATAATACACATTACCTTCAAGTGTTGCTTTCTTGCTCACAAACAAACTCCTTTACCTTTATTGATGTCTTTTATGGACGATTTTGTCGTTTTGACAAAGAGCATCTTACTACATTTTTTTGATGGATTATTATAATCAAAACGTAAAATTTCCGAAGATGTTTTTTGAGAATTCAGATGAATTACGCATCATCGTGTCGTTTTTAAGCCGTTTTTATGTGTCGGGGGAATAGCTTTCCTCAATAAACACGGGCAAAAAAGAGGGCGTCCGTCTGCGCTATTCTTCCAATAATAGGGAAAAAGCCGTGGTTAATTTAAGAACGTTTTGGTTTTCGCGCTGAAGATTTGCCGCCAATTTAGTCGCGATATTTGTCATCACTTTATACCCTAAGTGAGGATATGTTTTACAAATTGAATCAAAATTTTCCCGCGTGATCTTCACGATTTGACTATTTGTAACCGCCGTAACATGGGCTGTTCGTAAACTAGCAGGAAGCAACAATGCCATTTCACCAAAAAATGGCTTATAAGAACTGTCGAGAGTAATAAATGTCTTATCATGATTTTGACCATCATCGCCGTCAATTAATGTCAATGATTTAGAAATCGAGATTTTGCCTTCAACCAGAATTAGCAATGCGTGGCCAGCATCGCCTTCTCTCATGATGCTTTCCCCGGCTTTAAAGTTAATTTTGTCAAATGCAGGGCGAAAAACTTCAACCTCGTCAGCGTCTAGCCCTCTGAAAAGATCGCTTTTAACTAAACTGGGAACATAAGGCATGCTTCACCGTCCTTAACTAAAAATAATGAGATGATCTCTGTTGGTGATAACATAGTCATCTGCCGGGTTTAAAATCGTTTTAATTTTTTGCTCATCTCCCATTGTACGGCCAGCCTCACGAAGTTTTCGTTGAATAAAGGCATCTAAATAATCGCCGCTATCGGGTGATAAAAAACCTGAGATTCCGTCGCTTTTTTCTTCACGATAAATGCCGAGAACAATCTTTTTTTCTTTAGTCTGATAATGGGAAAAGACGTCTGAGAATAATTTCCCAACAAAGGCGCTTTTTACAGGCTCCGATAACATATGGCTCGTTTCGCCATGGAACATTTCAGTAAGAAAAGGGGGAAGTCCGGGTTGAAGTAGTTGCGACGCACCTAAAAAAGGGCCAAATTCATCCGAGATGATTATGCCATCTACTTTTGCTCGTTTTACAGATGATCGCGAATCTTTGAATAGGAGATAGGCGTACACCTTCACTTTCGGAGCTAATGCTTTAATCGAATATACGGCTAAAGCCGTTTTTTCATCAACTTCCGAGGCGCCGAGTTTAGAGAGGTATGGCAACACTAAAACGGCGGAAGCTTTATCGACTTGTGCCCGATATAAAATAACATCATTGGTAAAATCGCCTTTAACAAAGTTGAATTTATGCGGTTTAAATTTATTAATGATATTTTGGATTTCATCTTCCGGCTCTTCATTGATCAAGACAACTTGCATTGATTTTTCGCCACTTTGCTGCAAAAAGGTTGTCAGTAGGCTTTCCGATTGATTATTCCATCCACAAATAACATAATGGTTTTGTGCTTTTATACTTGTCAAACCTTTACCCTCCTGAATTTTTCGAGCTATAAATAAGGACGAAATCGTTGCTGTTAAAAATGAAATCAACAAAAGTGAAAAAAACATCATAATGGAAGCAATCAGTTTTGCCGCCGGAGTTTGTGGTGAAAAATCTCCATAGCCCACCGTTGTCATCGTGACCCAAGCCCAATAAAAGGCATCATAAATGCTTTTTATATTTGTAGTTTTACTCTCCGCGTCGAAATTGTAAACGAGGGTGCCGCCTGCGAGAAGAATAATCCAGAGAAATGCGAGTATGACAAAAACCCGTTCTTCCACCAGAATATTGTGAAGTTTCACAATTTTTTTTATTATTAACATGGACTTAATCTAAACGAGACATTTTCGGAAAAAAGAGTTAACAGCCTAGACTAAAAAATGTTTATACTCTTAGCATGAAAATAATTTGCGTCAAAAAGGATACTCTTATGAAATATTCAGTGATTTTAGCAATGTTGTTGCCGTTTACAATTTTCGCCCAAACGGACGTCAGTGGCGAGGTTTCGGGGGTTTGGTCACGGGGGATTCATCCTATTACGCTTATCGGTGATGTTTCGGTCCCCCTCGGTGACACTTTAATGATTGAGTCGAATGTTGAAGTATATCGCGATACATTTGAAATCCGAGTTCTCGGCACTCTTTTAGCCGAAGAAGCTCTATTCTTTGAAGGAAGCGGTATTTTTAACGACAATGGCGAAGTGGGATTAAACGGGTGTATCATCGAGGGTGCTCAATATGGCATTAAGTCTTTTGGTGGAAGTGTCAATATTGTAAATACGCTTTTTGATGGCATGGCGGAAGAGGGGCTTGATTTTCATCAAATCGTGTATGGGAAAGTTGAAAATTGCCAAATTTTAGATTCGGGAACGTATGGGATTCGCATTACACAAAGTGATATTGTTTATATTCGCAACAATATTTTGTCTGGTAACTCTCAAAATGATACGGTCTATCCGGCTCTTTTTATCGACTCTTCGTCTCCTCAAGAGATTTCGTTTAATCAAATTATTGAAAACTTAGGACAAGGGGTTGGGATTTGGGCGCTAACAGGAACTGCATCCCCAAAACTATCAAACAATCTTATTCAGGGAAATTTTACAGGCATTACGATTGTAAATGCGACACCCATTCTTGATTATAATACAATTATACAAAACTTTGTAGAAGATGAGGCAAATTCTGGAGCGGGCGTTTATATTGGTTATGCTGACGCCTTGCCGATACTCACGAATAACTATATAGCCTTTAATTATTACGGCGTGTCGGTTATCAATAATGGACAGGCTAATTTAGGAATGCTTGTTAATTCACCCATTAATGACGATGGCCAAAATGTTTTCTTGGACAATTCTTTTGACGGTGTGACGTGGAATGTATGGAATGGAACACCTTTTACGCTTTATGCCCAAAATAATTATTGGCCAGGCTTAGACACAAGTGCCATTGACGCAACACTCTATGATGACAACGAAGGGGCTAACGGAGAAATCATCTTTGAACCTACGGCGTCACTTGCTTTGGGGAAAGGCAATTTAGACGGAGATCAACGTATTAGCATTCTTGACATCGTTATAATGCTTGAAAATGTACTAAACGACGAAAACTTTTACGGCGCCCACCTATGGAAAGCCGATATAAATGATGACTTAGAGGTCGATATAAACGATATTGTTCTACTTATTGACATATTTTTAAATCCTGGAAATTAGTCTTTAGAAAAAACGAGATCTAATCGCGTTATTAGATTATCAAGCGTCTGTCGCGTGACGCCTAAAAGCTCAGCAGCAGCCACTTTTTTCCCATCATTGAGAAGCATTGCATTTTGAATCATCGCTTTACGGACTTCATCTAACGCTTGCACATTAATAGGTAGCGGAATGTATTTTACTTCTGATTTTAACTCAACGGATTGAAAGTGATGGGGCTCAAGAACGGATTCCATGCCAGGAATGGAAATAACGGCTTGTTCAATTAAGTATTCAAGTTCAGCGAGATTTGCTTTCCACTGTCGTTTTTCTAAATATTCTTTTGCTTGTAAACTAATAGATAGATGCTCCTTTTTATGACGCTGTGCAAAAAAAGACACTGCGAAATCGATCATGATTGGCAGATCTTTTTGTAGTTCTTGTAGTGTCGGCAATACAATTGTCGTCTCTTTGAAGAAGTCCACTAAATCTGAGATTAAGCTCTCGCCACTATTTAAACTGGAGCGTGTACCGTTTATTGAAAATATGAGAGAGCTTTCGAGGTATCCCTTACTCGGTTTTTTTCTCTGAGCAACTAAGAAATTCCGTAATTTTTGTTGCGTCTGACGCGGTAACGCGGCTATATTTTCAACAAGAATACTCGTGTTTATGAGAGACTTCTCTTTGGTTTTCTCATTCAACATATTCTTTAACTTAGAAATGTCTTGTGTATCGGATGCACAATTTAAATACCGAATACTCTGGATTGGGCTTGATGAAATACTGTGTATCAAGTGGGTAATGAGTCGATGTCCTGAACCTTTGGAGCCGACAATTAAAATAGGTTCTCGCCTTGAAGCCAACGATTGAGCCGATTGAAAAACATGCTTCATTTGGTCAGAAGCCGATAAATAAGGAAATGACTCCAAAAGGCGACTCGGCATCAGCTCGACGAGGGCTAAATTTTCCGCTCGTAACTTCTTTGACTCTTCCATAGAGCGATAAAGGGACATGAAATTTGCAAGGAGCAGCCCCATCAATGAAGAAATGGGTGATATGAGTTGCCGGTCTTTGGGTGAAAAATTAGCTTCCGTCAATTTTTTCCCTAGCCCAATAAGCCCGATCTGTTTCTTCCCCAGCTTTAATGGAATTAGGAAAAATATCCCGTCTTTTTTAAGTGAGTTTTGTAGTTTGACACTTATAATTTCATCGGGAACCTGAAGATATTGCGGAGCATTCAATCCCTTGGTATAGAGAAGGCTCATGTTTTGGGACCCATTATCACAATAATAAATACATCCTCGACTTACACCGAGAGCGCCCATAATGATTTGGGTCAATGTTTCAAAAAACTCTGATGCATTTGCTGCTTCCAGAGGCAGTTCTGATAACTCTTCAATACTTCGTAGCAATAGAAGTTGTCTTGCGTCATTACTTGTCATAATTAAAATATTCTCGAGCTTTCGTTTCTAGATCAAAGGATAAAGCATATTTCAAAACGCCCGTTGCTTGCAATGCCTTTTGGGTGGATCGATCCATCTCGCAAAAAGCGAGCCCTTTTCCGTCTCTATTCCTGATATCTAAAACTTCCAAAAAAATCGACACCAGTAAACTACTGGGTTCCCCAAGATTCATGTTTATAATAATTATAGAAGTTGAGGCTGAATAATTATTTAATATCTCCTCTCGCAATATTTTTATGTCGTTACGAGAGAGTCGTCCGTTAAAACGTATGGTTACTAATCCATGTTCTGGCGTAATCGTAAATCCGTAATTTGTCATCTCAACCCCCTTTTAACCTCTTTTATAGCTGTCACCGTTAGTCCCTTTTTATAATCAGAGACTAATATAGAATCCATTAGTGCACGAACCATCTTCAATCCATTTCCGCGAAAAGCGTCTTTGTTTTTTGATTCATTTGTCCAGCCAATACCACTGTCTTCAACCCCTACCATAAAACTTGTGTCTCTAAAGAAAAAGGAAATTGTCGCTTTGTGGTCAGGCGTTTTGCTATGCTCTTCTGCGTTTAAAGCAAGCTCCATCGTCACTGTTAAAATCGATTTTTTTTCTTCTTTGCTAAGATCTAATTCATTTACAAAATCATCAAATTTCTCTTCGATCGTTTTTTCATACTCCGAAAAGAAGGAAATATCAAATTTGATTTTTCTCTCTCGTGTTTCAATCACCATAATAATCTAAATCTACATAATATTTTTAACTATTCAAGATAATAATGTATGATTGTTTGATAAATACAAATTGTGATTGTCTAATAACAAGACGTTAATTAAAAGATGGGGAGTGTCAAAATAACTGGGTCTGAAAGGGCCGTAATGAGTTGTGTGATAGA
>ERZ890510.742-NODE-742-length-24370-cov-9.083570_pt1 | contig 24370 bp, 19 predicted proteins | sample MGYA00521265_ERZ890510 | MGnify/ENA primary metagenome ERZ890510 (study PRJEB32303, sample SAMEA104408624) | aquatic metagenome | biome: Brackish water; feature: Chemocline; material: water | place: Baltic Sea | collected 2014-10-26T21:54:00 | depth 110 m ...
CACCCATCTCATGCTTCATCTCCATCCCCTCTTTCATCTCATGGCCTTCACCCATCTCATGCTTCATCTCCATCCCCTCTTTCATCTCATGGCCTTCACCCATTTTATGCTCGGCGCCTTCCTTCATCTCGTGCGTCATCTCCATCCCCTCTTTCATTTCCATGCCTTCCTTCATCTCATGGCCTTCGCCCATCTTGTGCTCTTTCGGGGTGGGCTCGGCAGCCACAACAGGCGTGGCAGGCTTCATCGAGGCCATAGCCTCGGACATCACCTTGTTCCACTGGCCAGTGTATTTTTCACTCGATGCGCCGTAAGGTAGAGGCGCGACAAAGGTTAAAGCTTGATCGGAAAGATCCAAAAGTGAACTACGACCGTTGCGGGTTACGCGGTTGGCATACCGACGCGGGGCGTTCGCGGCGATAACAGCGAGGCCGTTTTCTTTCGCGAAATCGACCAGAGGTTTGTAGTCCTGTGGATAGTTTGACCATGGGCTACTACTGAGTTGAAAATGTGAGTCCGTGATCAACCCTGCAAGGTATTCGTCCACAATGTATTGGGTATCCCGGGAGAACATTTCCATCGAAAGGACCGCGCCATTGCCATAGGTATCATACATGGCTTCCAGTACTCGTTGCTCGATAAAGTGCGAAACGGGGTCGTCGTGCTGCTCACCAACAAAAACCACGTCGACTTTTTTGATCGCAGCGCGGATATCATCCATCGTCGCTTTTGTGCCATCGGACCGGTAGATGCGATAGTGCTCCGCGGTGACATCGATAGTGTCGGCGGGAGCCGAGACAATTCCTGAACCCAAAGATGGAATCAGGTTTGCAAACAAGAATGCAAGAATGGATAACAACATGGTGGCAAACACTTTTCAGAATGAATATTCGATTCCGAAAAGTAATCTAGCCAACCCATATTATCGAACCGAAACTAGCGTCGACGGCTGTTTCCGCCACGATTTCCCTGATTTTTCTTGTCACGGTCGCCTGAATGGCCAGAATGTTCTCGAGATCCTCCGTCAGAATCATCATGATGATGTGAATCATCGTATGAATCGTCGCGGCTAGAAGGTTTTGACTCTTTGCTTTTGTGTACCTCGTTGTGGTACAAATCATCGAGGAGCATGGCGAGAAGTTCTGGTTCTTCGACAGCCAAATTTTCTACTAGCGGCAAAAAGCGCTCTAAGCGTTCTTTGGCCATGTTGCCCCGGTCACGGTAGGAAGATTCCAGTACGACCGTCAAGCGATCAGTAACTCGGTTGGCAACATCATCTTCGGAAGGGACTTCGTGCTGTGTCATGGGGATACCGTAGCGCTGGCCGATGGCCAACAATGAGCGTTGCTCTTGAATGGTGATGAGGATGATAGCGGTTCCGGTTTTACCGGCGCGAGCGGTTCTTCCCGCTCTATGAACGTAATATTCCGGATCTTGTGGAATATCGTACATCAACACGTGGCTCAGGTCGGTGATATCGATGCCCCGAGCAGCCACGTCGGTGGCCACGAGGAAACGACATCTTCCGTCTCGGGCCTTCTGCATGACCTTTTCGCGGGCTGCTTGTGAAAGATCACCCGAAATAATATCTACGTCATAGCCGTAATTCTTTAAGAACGTCCCGAGGTACTCTACATCCCGCTTGGTGTTAGCAAAGATGATGGCAGAGTCGGGATTCTCCATCTCGATAATTTTAACCAGAATCCGGTCTTTTTGCATGCGATCTACCCGGTAAAACCGGTGTTCAATCGCGTCCACGCTCACATTTCCCGTGCTCAGGGACAAGAAGACAGGGTCATTAAGAAACTGGTGGGACAGATATCGCACCCGAGCTGGCATCGTAGCGCTAAACATACACGACTGCCTTTTAGCAGGTAGATATCGTTTAAGCTTAAGCATATCCGGGAAAAATCCCATCGAAAGCATTTCGTCGGCTTCGTCAAAAACCAGCATCCGAAGGTCGTCAAGAACCAATCGGCCTTGTTGGATGTGGTCTAAGATGCGTCCCGGTGTTCCGATAATGACCTGTGCGCCATCTTTCAGCGCCTTAATCTGGCCTTCGTACTTAACGCCGCCGTAGATCACGACGCTTGAAAATTTGTGATCGCCCCTAAGTCTATCAAACTCTTCGTGTATCTGACGCGCCAGCTCACGAGTTGGAGAAAGTATTAAAGCTTGGGCTCCAAATTGACGTTCGTCGAGTAGGTTAAAAAGCGGAAGCAAAAAGCCACCCGTTTTTCCAGATCCCGTTCGGGACTGCACGATCATGTCGCGACCATCAAGCAGGTAAGGAATCGCTTGCTCCTGCACTGGCATCAATTTATCCCAGCCAGCGCTTCGTACCGCTTCCCTAATTTTAGTAGGCAGGGAATCGATGTCCACTTCTGGCATGGCTTCTTTCGGCTCCGACATGGTCGAGCGAATAGTTTCTTCTTTGCGTTCCGCCTGGGCTCGACTCGTAAGGTCTATCCCTTGTATGAAACTCTTTCTTGGTCCGTTGGACATAAATTTTCTAAATGCGGCCTTCTTCTGGCCTAAAATTGCTTAACTGTGTACGCGGTTACAACCTTTCGTTTCAACCTTTAATTACATGGCTAAGCCGCCGTCCACGTGCAATACGTGTCCGGTAATGTACGATGCACCTTCCGATGCAAGAAAAATGACTGCTGCCGATATATCTGATGGACTCGCAGGCCGTCCAACTGGTACCGCTCCGAGCATTGCTTCGCGCGCAGCGTCTGACAACTTCGCGGTCATATCGGTTTCAACGTATCCAGGCGCCACGACGTTCACCGTAACACCTCTTCTGCCTAATTCTTTGGCCAAACTTTTTGAAAAACCTATAATTCCGGCCTTGGACGCTGAATAATTGGTCTGCCCGGCGTTTCCAGTTACCCCAACAATCGAAGACATGTTTATAATACGTCCCGAGCGCTGCTTCATCATGGGCCGATAAACTGCTTTTGAGTAGTTGAACACACTTTTCAAGTTGGTGCCCACTACCGCGTCCCAGTCCGCCTCGCTCATGCGGATCATCAAGCCGTCTCGAGTGACGCCCGCATTGTTGACCAAGATATCGATTGAGCCCCAAGCAGTAATAATGCTTGAAACTGCTGCTTCTGCTCCTTCAAAATCGGCAGCATCCGCTTGAATGCCCATAGCCTTGACGCCGATGGCGTCGAGTTCAGCGGTCAAGGCATCTGCCTCAGCGACCGAACTCCGGTACGTAAATGCAACGTTAGCCCCTTGAGCCGCAAATGCCTCTGCAATCGAGCGGCCAATGCCTCGGGTTCCACCGGTTACTAAGACGTTTTTATTCGCAAAAGACATATTCAGATTATTTTCGGTTGATGTTGGACGGGTCGGCTTCAAAGTGGTTTAAACAGAGTGGGAAAAACAGAAGGGGTTTAACAGAGTAGGTCAAATCGCCCCCAAATCTTCAGCCGTTCCAAATGCGGAGGTAACTGCTTCTCGGCCTACCGTTCGTTTGACCAATCCGCTTAATACCTTTCCTGCCCCGATTTCAACAAAATGTGTTGCTCCAGCTGCATCCATCGCAACCATAGACTGTGCCCAACGAACAGGAGCAGTAAGTTGTTCAACCAATCGCGCCCGAATCGCTTCGGGATCGGTACTCGCGGCAGCGGTTACGTTTAAAAAGACCGGGCAACTTGGCGTGTTGATGGTGAGCGCGGCGAGCGCTTTTCCAAGACCTTCAGTGGCGTAGGCCATTAAAGGCGAATGAAACGCCCCAGATACCGGAAGCAAAAGCGCTCGCCGCGCTCCTTTTCCTGGTGCCAGTTCAATGGCCCGGGCCACGGCTGCCACATCACCCGATATCACAATCTGACCCGGAGAATTATAATTGGCAGCTTGAACCACGCCAAGACCACCTCCTGAAACCCCACCATCACTAGTTGCTCCACTAGCACCCGAAACCTCAGCGCAAAGGGCTTCGACATCGGCATCTTCCATACCCAAGATTGCGGCCATCGAGCCCGGCCTAACCTGGCCGGCACGTGCCATGAGTTCGCCCCGGAGGCGAACAGTTCTAAGTGCATCCTCAAATGAAATCGCTCCGGCGGCGCACAGCGCACTGTATTCACCCAGACTATGGCCTGCTACCATATCTGGAGCGCCAAAAGATGCTTTCAGAGCCTCAAAAACAGCCATTGAATGCACAAAAAGGGCAGGCTGCGTGTTTTGGGTTTGTTTCAAGACGTCTGCATCCTGGGCCGCATTCTCTGCCGCGGTCTCAGCTGTACCCGATCCAAACATGATATCGGTCAAAGAAAAACCCAATACTTCGTTCGCACGGTCCATTACGGCCCGGGCTGCTGGTACACTTTCGTACAAGTCCGCGCCCATTCCGACGCTTTGTGATCCCTGTCCGGGAAAGATATAAGCTCTTTTTGACATCTAAATTTGTTTACTCCGCTTTGAGGCTATCCCCATCGTAAGCCCATTTCACATAGGAAGCTCCCCACGTAAATCCGCCGCCAAACGCAGCCAGAATAAGATTATCACCCTTGCGAAGATCATTTTCCCAGTCGGCTAGACACAGAGGGATGGTAGCCGCAGTCGTATTCCCGTAGCGCTCAATATTGAGCATCACCTTATCCATACTGATACCCATTCGCCTCGCCGTTGCGTCAATGATGCGCAAATTGGCTTGGTGAGGTACCAAATACCGAACATCGTCCCCTGTCAAATTATTGTCTTCCATGATCTGGGCAGACACATCGGCCATACCTTTTACGGCGGCCTTAAAAACGGGGGCACCTTCTTGATGAAGCCGGTGTAGATTTTGTTCGAGAGTCGCTGCCGACGGAGGATTTAAACTTCCACCTCCGAGCATACACAGAGACGCCCATTGCGTGCCATCGGCGTGTTCAATCGAGTCGTGGATGCCGTATCCTTCGGTGTCTGGTTCAAGCAACACCGCTCCAGCCCCATCTCCAAAAAGTACACACGTTGTCCGATCCGTATAATCGACAATGCTGCTCATCTTGTCTGCGCCAATCACCAAAACTTTGGTGTGTTTGCCGGATTCGATGAACTGGGCCCCGGTCGAAAGTGCAAACAAAAAGCCTGAACACGCTGCAGATAAGTCATATCCCCAAGCATTGACCGCTCCAATGTTGGCCGTCACCAGACAAGCTGTCGCGGGGAAAAACATATCAGGCGTCACCGTAGCGACAATAACCAGATCGATTTCTTCTGGGCCGATTCTCCTTTTACGAAGGACCTCCTGAGCGGCTTTGGCTGCCATGTAAGAGGTGGCTTTGGCTGGGTCTTTCAGGATTCTACGCTCCTTTATTCCCGTACGCGTCTGGATCCATTCATCCGACGTGTCCACCAATTTTGCTAGGTCGGCATTCGTCAATCGGTCTTCCGGGAGGAAGTGACCGACAGCCGTAATGGCTGCTCGTACCTTTTCCATGAGATTCTTATTCTGTTATTCTACCAGCTAAGCATAGTATCAACACAGTTGCATTGCGATTGAGATACGAAACTTCTCAAGTCGGGCATGCAGCTAATCATGCTTCCATTACGGATGCAATGGTTTTTGAGACTCCTCGTCTAACCATTTTGTCCGCTGCCAGCGTTAAATTTTTGATGGCGTACCCGTTAGAGCTGCCGTGGCCAATGAAGACGGTGCCGTTTACTCCCAATAGGGGCGCTCCGCCAAATTCTTTATAGTCAAATCGGGCTTTTACGCCACCCAGGGCCTTAGCCACTGCTTTTTGTTCAGCCTCATTCATGCCAAGGCGGTGCATTTCCGCACCAATCATGCGAGGCAGAACCGATGCTACGCTTTCGCCGTATTTCAGTAGGATATTCCCGACAAATCCATCGCACACCACCACATCTGCAGCGTGCTCCATAATATCTCGACCTTCGATGTTGCCAATGAAATTCAGGTTAGTGGCCTCCGATAACAAATCGTAAGCTGCTTTGGCCAAATCGTCACCTTTCCCAGGCTCTTCTCCCACGTTTAGTAGCCCAACAGAAGGATTTTGAGCGCCTAAAACACGTTCGGCATAGACAGCACCCATCCGCGCAAACTGTACCAAATGTTCGGGTTTGCATCCCACATTGGTGCCAGCATCAAGTAGCAACGCCGTGCCTTTGAGTGTTGGAAAATATCCCACGACCGATGGTCTCGAAACCCCAGGTAAACGACCCAAAATAAATAATGCGCCGGCCATTATGGCTCCCGTGTTTCCCACCGAAATAAAAGCATCCGCCAAGCCAGCCTTACATAGTCCCATGCCAACGTGAATAGAAGACCGCTGCTTGGTTTTGATTGCCGAGGCTGGCGATTCGTGCATTCCAATGATATCCGGGGCATGAACCACCTGGATATGTTCCCTAATGCCTGCTTCGAGGCCGGCCACTTTTGAATGGAGAACGTCCTCTGGACCGGCCAACAAAACGATAATCTCGCCCAGTCTAGAGCGAATAGCATCGGCAACGCCTTCTAAAACAATATCAGGGGCATGGTCACCCCCCATTGCGTCGACAGCTATTCGTGTGGGCATAAGGCTCTTCCGGTAAATTTTAATCTAGTTCGTGCGTGAACGACAGGAACGTTTGGTGTCCCGCGCTAGGCAATGAAAAAGATACGTCAGAAGAACACAACCTGCTAAATGCGTTAACGACGCAAAGGGAGCTTAGCAATGCTAAGCCCCCTGGAAGTCTAGAAACTTCTGAGTCTAAGATTATGCGCTCTCGCGTACAATAACAACACGGCCACGGTAATGGCCACAGTTCGGGCAGGCACGATGCATAAGCTTCGTTTCGCTGCAATTCTGACATTCCATTGTTGTCGGAGCACTCAACCGATTGTAATAGGTTGTGCGACGTTGGCGCGTGCGAGCTTTCGAGTTTTTACGTCTTGGGTTAGCCATAATGCAACCTTGGCGTTTCTACGTTCTAATGTTAACGGTCATCCCCTTCGGATTTAGACCTGAGTTCTTTCAGAGCAGTCCATCGAGGATCAACGTCCTCTTCACTTGGCGCACCAAAAGCGGTGGGCAGGTCTTCATCCTCTGCTCCCGGAGCGATCTTGCGGATCGGTACGGCCAGAAGCAAGGTATCCCTAATAATTTCGGTAAGGTCAATTTCCCCTGCTCCCGCTTCAAGCGGAAAAAGGTTATTGGTCTCGTCGTCTGGATCAATGTCTTTCGGCGGCACAAAAACGACCGCGTAATTCCCTTCAATATCTTTATCAAAGTCTACCAGAGTTCGGTCGCAAGCCAACGTTGCCGTTGCAGCTACCCAAAACTGGACGTAGATACGACTTTCGCCAATATCTAGTCTAACTCCAATACTAATATCCGAAAAGGAACCTGGATCGACTTCGAGTTCCTCTGCTGAGGGTTGAAAGTCTAGGTTATAGACTCCCTTCTCAAAAGGTCGAATGTCAATTCGCAGTAATCGTTTCCCCTCTTTCAAGGTGTTGTCCGAATTAACTTTAATACAGAACGGACAAGATACGTCAATAATACATGGTATCGCAAAGCATCGAACCCCCGTGAATTGCCGAATAGCGTGTGAAGTTTACAGGGTTTGCCTAAATTCGATGGTTCCAATATGAAATCGACCTGTTCAATCTTGAACTTTGGACCCCCAGTCACTACCATCGTATACGGTTTGGACGCGCTTGGTTTTCGTGACTGAGGGCATTCATCTCTGGCCTAGACTCGTGTCGTTTCACACCTGTTCAGACGAGAGAATCCGATTCGAAAAAATAAGCTCCCCCAAAGTTTCTGAACTTTTTAGTCACTTGAGCCGTTTTTTCGAGGATAATTGCCGGGGCTAACCTGATGTTGCTTTTTTGTGGACAACGTGTGTATTTCTTAAAAAGCCGGCCGAGGCGCTTCTAGCGCTAGGAGCCACTTTCGAGACCAGTTACTCGTAACCACTTAACTTTAATCATCATATTAGCCCTAAATTCAGTTATTTCAATGAGTTATAAATCGAGACCTAGAATGTCTTCTCTACGCAGGGTGGTCATTCCGTTTTTTGCACGTTGAATTCTGTAGCGCGTTTTGCCTTACCTGAAATGTTGAAAAAAAGTGAATAACAACATTCCAGGCGGTTTTATAGAGTCCAGTCTCCGGTTTTGGACGAATCGGACTCTGAGCCGCCAATGGTTTGGCTGGGCAAACGAATGCAAGAAGGCTGCCCCCGTTTTTTCACCAGATTTATATAACGTTCAATCCTGAAAAGGTTGAACTGTGTTTCAGTTGATTCGCATGGAGAGAACACCCGACCAGGTTTGGAAAGAATGCCTTGAAATTATTCAAGACAACGTAAGTCGTCAGAGCTATCGGACTTGGTTTTCGCCCCTGAAAGCACTTCGCCTTGAAGAGGGAGAAGACGTGTTCAAATTGACGGTGCAATTACCCAGCCGGTTTTACTTTGAATGGCTGGAAGAACACTATTTCGGTCTACTTCGCAAGACCGTGACGAAGGTGCTTGGCGCCAAAGGACGCCTCTTTTATGACGTCGTGATTGAAAACGAAGACCAAGACACTGGATTTGATGGAACAGTTATGCAACTCCCGGCTCGTCAGCCAGCCAACGAGCCACAGCCTATTTCATCCGTAAGTCCGCCTAGAACGGGTGCCCTTGGAAGCCAACCCAGCCACGGCACTACAGGATTTTCTGGAAAACCGGCTCCCTCTGGTGCCCGATTCGGATTTAACCCGCAGTCTTCCATGGGGTCCATGAGCCCCATTACCAATCCGTTTGTCATTCCTGGAATCCAGAAAATTCAAGTTGATTCCCACCTTAACCCCAATTACACCTTTGACCGATTCATTGAAGGGGACTGCAACCGGTTGGCACGAAGCGCTTCTGTGGCCATTGCCCAGCAGCCGGGGGGCACGAGTTTTAATCCGTTCCTCTTATACGGCGGAGTTGGCCTTGGGAAAACACACCTAATTCAGGCCATTGGAAACTATATCCAGGCGAATCGGCCCGATGCGACGGTGCTTTATGTATCTAGCGAACAGTTCACTAACGAATTTGTGCACGCCATCCAGCACAATCGGGTAAGCGACTTTTCCCTTTTCTATCGCCAGATCGATCTGCTCATAATAGATGATGTGCAATTTTTTTCGGGCAAAGAAAAAACCCAGGAAGAATTTTTTCACATCTTCAACGCGCTTCACCAAAGCGGAAAACAAATCATTCTTTCTGCCGATCGTCCGCCCAGAGATATCAAAGGCATTGAAGAGCGCCTGTTGTCCCGCTTTCAATGGGGTCTTTCTGCAGATTTACAATTGCCCGAATTTGAAACTAGGATGGCCATCCTTCGCCGCAAGGCCATTGAAGACGGAATTGTAATTAGCGACGACATTTTTGAATTTGTTGCACACAATATCAAGTCGAATATTCGCGAGCTAGAAGGCGCTTTGATCCGGTTATTGGCACACGGAACGCTTCACAAGCGCGAAATTGACCTCGCTTTGGCCAAAGATGTACTCAGGGATCTCATCACCGATACCCGAGTCACCCTCACTATTGACCAAATTCAACATCTCGTTTGTGAGTACTTCGGAATAGCCGAAGACCTTATTCAGGCTAAAACCCGCAAAAGAGAAGTCGTACAGGCGCGGCAAGTGGCCATGCATTTTTGCAAGAAACTGACCCAGCACTCCCTCAAAACAATTGGCCTACATTTTGGTGGAAGAGACCATTCCACCGTCATTCATGCCAATCAAAGTGTCGATAATCAAATCGATACGGATCCCAAGTTTAAGGACATGATTGAAGAGATCTCCAATAAGATCGATTTGCGAAGCCGATAATTAAGAAAATCGCTAGATTCGGCAGTGTGGTAATTGTTAACTTGTGTCATTACATCAACCTCTGGATACCAATATGAAATTCGCCGCCTCCAGCGCTGAACTTCTCAAAGCCCTTCAAACCGTCAGCGGAGCCGTTCCGTCGAAGAGTACCCTCCCTATTTTGGAGTGCATTCTCTTCGAAGTGGACGGAAAGAAGCTTCGTCTCAGCGCGACCGACCTGGAGATCTCTATCGTTCAGCGACTGCACGTTGGAGCTGAAGTAGATGGCCCAACGCGTGTTGCGGTCCCTGCAAAACGTTTGATCGACACGCTTAGGGCCCTTTCCAACGTACCCGTCCGTTTTTCGGCCGATGGCGAATTTAATGTCGCCCTTGACACAGATCAGGGCCACTACAAAATGGTGGGCTACGACGGCGCAGACTATCCAGCCCTACCAGAGCTTTCGGACAGCATCACCGTTGAGACGGATGGCGCATTGCTTCGCCGTGCCATTCAGAAAACCTCTTTCGCAGTGTCCAAAGACGCGCTGCGCCCCGCCATGATGGGGATATACTTCCAGATCAACAGTGATTTGAGTAGAGCAGTTGCCACCGACGGTCACCGATTGGTTAAGCTTCAGCTAGATAACCTCAGTTGCACCGAAGATCTAGACTTTATTGTTCCAGAAAAGGCCATGTCCCTGGCAGCTAAAGTTGCCACTGACGACACCTGCACCCTTACCGTCGATAGCGGATATGCAGGTTTTGATTTTGGTGATTCCCGGGTCTTGGCTCGGTTGATTGATGAGCCCTATCCGAATTATCAGGCTGTCATACCAATCGATAATGACAAAAAAATGACCGCTAATCGGGATGCCATGTTGGCCGCGGTTAAACGTGTCGCTCTTTATTCGTCAACCATGACAAATCAGATTCGTCTGTCTGTGGACAAGGACGAAGTTGTCATTTCTGCCGAAGACCTTGAACGAGCAAGCTCGGCCAAAGAGACGGTAACGTGTGACTATGACGGAGACGCCTTGGTCATTGGGTTTAATGCCCTCTACCTAACTGAGGTGCTCTCTAACATTGACTCTGAAGAGGTACTGTTTGAGTTCAGCTCTCCAAATAGAGCGGGAGTAGTCACGCCGGCGATTCAGAAAGATGGCGAAACCATGATGATGCTCATCATGCCGGTAATGCTCAACACCTACGCATAAGTGCCTTTTTTAGCATAAAATGTCCTGCTTTGCACAAGGTACCGGCTATTTTGTGCGATCTTAGGCGATTTTTTGGCGATAGGTTCCTGTTCGAGTGACGCGATAATGTCCTATCTAGCGAGAATGTACAGTCCCTGTCGGCGAAGTTTTGCTCGCATCGCGCGGGCTTCAGATGCTTTCCGTTCGTCTAGCATAATGACGTGTTCGATTAACGGAACAGCCTTTTCTACTTGCCCAGCTCGAAGGTAGGCGTCGGCAAGAAGTATGATGGCTTGCGGGTAAACGTACCCTCCCATTCGTTGAAACGCGATGGCGTCTTCGAGTTCTAAAATACCTTCATTTAGGAGGTCCTGCTTGAAACCAGGTATGTATCCCAGAATCGAAGTATTGGCTTTTTGAAGTTTGGAAAGAGCCACCTTAAAGCGTCTTGTCATATAATATTCTCGTGGGATGTATCGCCCACGGGGGGTGGCTCCAAGCTCAAGCCAAGAATACTCTGGCAGGCCATGAATAATTTTGGCGGGGTCCACCCTCGGAGTCCAAGGGCCCACCATAATAAGCACGAGATAAGCGGACACGGCAGTAGCTACTGCGCGCGACCCCGCCTTTTGCAAATTTGACCTCGTAACCGTCTTGAACGCGGCCAAACCAAGCGATGCAAAGGCCGATTCGGATACCACTGATGGGCGACGAACTTCAACTTGATGAGCGGCGCACGCAGAAATGTCTTTGACAGAATGCCCAGTCACAGCACTAAAATGATCAAATACCTGATCTGTATTTAGCGATTGTGCGCGGCTCACCAACAGGGTCCATTTGGATTGCCTGTTCATACATGACTGTACTCTGGTCATAAATCGAGTCCGGGCCAATATGAGTTCAGGCAAATCATTTTCGGGTTCCATAACTGCATCAGCGGCCCAAAACGAAATACTAGATTCATCCTGGGTCGGATCTGCAAGGGAGTTCGCGGCGCTAAAAAACCCCGCCCTACCCAAAAACGGGGCCAGGCACTTTTGCCTATCCCTTCCAAGCCATTTCAATATTTGAGCATGTAGCATTGTCCAAAGTAACATGTGAGGGGAGTTCTTAAATGGATATATCATAATGACACCTGAAGAGGGTGGACATAACTTGGTTATTCGTTATCAAAAATTTGAGTGGCCCAAGCCTGTAGAGAGTGATCCTTCCGGAATCGCGAACAGGTTTTGTGGATGTAGGACCGGACGGTCGGCACCCTTTTTCCAATGATTCGACTAATTTCTTCGTAGGAAAGGTTTTCGACAAATTTCATCCGAGCCGCAGGTTGTAAAAACTCCGGAAGGGATTCGATGGCCCGAAGGACAGCAACATGCAGCCCAGCTGCATTTTCTTCGACATCAAGTTTTTCAAGCTCGGCCGGAGGATCGGAAAGGAGTTGCTCCAAGCCTGTTACTGGTCGACGCCTGGTTACAAAATTGATATATGTATTTCTACAAACCACACTCACCCACTGAGCATATCGGTCATGACTTTCAATGCCGCCACGACTCCTTTCAACCTTTTGGTAGGTTTTTTCAACGATCTGATCAAGTTCTGCTGACCGAAATACTGATTCCTTTAAAAACTTTATCAAAAAATATCGCCGCACAAAACAATAGGTCCAGAGATCAATCAGCACCTTTTGTTGCTTTTGGCCACTCGACATATAAGAGGTAAAGGCCTCGTTTACACGTTCGGCTTCATCAAGCCGGAAGGGCAGACTGGAAGCCAATACTTCCAGCGACGTCAATTCGGTTTTGTAGGACATGGGCACTTGGGGAGCTAGGCCGGGGGACAAACCTATGTGGGCGGCAATACTTAACGGGGGACAATACTCAGCGGGGGGCAAAACAGGTGCACGTGCGAAAACGGATGGGTTTATCGCGTGCGCTCAGTAATAGAAACGACAGGCCATCAAATCGAACGACATTTTTTTGGCAACCGTACGATTTCACACAAGGCCGCCTGAGCACTAAAGCCAATAGGGCGGCGAATATCCTTAAAAATGGGAAGGGCGGGCCGCTACGCGGCCCGCCCTTCAAGCTTCAAGCCCCCAGAAAACCTATCTAATACAAATCCCATCCACGTCGGAGGCCAGGTCTAGCGTCACATTAGGGCCCGTAATCAACTGAGTTCTGTCATTGGGTTTGTTATCAACCGTGGCCTGAAAAACATATGATGCTCCAGATTCAAGGCCCTGAACCGTAACCGATCCACCTGAAATCGTACCAAGCGTCTTAGTCAAATTACTATCCGATATGACAAAACTTTTGGCCGATGAGGCGGGCGCGCCCACTTTTCGATAATACACTGTTATCGCCGGTCCCAAATTAGCCACATTTAATCGTGGGCAGTTTGGGCCGAAGTTTAGCGTAAACGTCACGCTGATCAGATTGGAGGGCGGAGAAGGCAACGTAACTGAACCAGTGGAATTGCAAATATTTCCCGCTTCTGAGCTTAGTTGTTCTCCATTCTGATTTTGAATCACATATCCGCTGAGGTTAGTCGGGGCTCCTGAAACCACAAAAGATGAATTTGCTGATGCCACAACAATTTCCGACGAAACCCATGAGCCATCGGCTGAGGCGGCTCGAAGGGTAATTGCCCCTGAATTGCCGTTTCTATTCAATGAAAATGTCCCGCTGCTACAACCTTGGCCTGAATAGCCAAAATTCCACGTCGAGAGGTGCCCGGTCATATAGGTTGCCGTAAGATTACCGCTGGCATCAGGGCCTGAAACCGTCGTCGTTCCTTCCGTTATCCACACTCCTCGTGATTCGTCGTAGCTGAATACCTGGATTTGATCTCCGTTTTGGATCGTGCGCCCCTCTGCTTGATTGATGGTCGACGCGGGAATCGTAACCGAAAGCGGAATCGGTGGACTAAACTGGGTAATTCGATTTCCGCCCGAATCCGTAACTGTCACGTTCGCAAACCCGGCTGTTGTCATTGATTGTTGACTGCTCGTCCCGCCTACATTCTGCACGGTAGGAGAAAAGCCTCCCGGAAATGCCAAGGCCCCTGATCCTGAAGCGTTGGAGAAAAAGGAGACACTGGTCGATAACGTACCAGAAGCAGATTGTCCAGAAGCTGTAGTAGCCGTCGTTCCTGTTGCTAGAGAAAATGAAGCGGATGTTTGATTGGAAACGGCGCCGCCACTGGTTGTGGTAACTACAGACTGCTGAATGGTCCCGCCTGAAACATTGGTCGAAGAAGATCCCGAGGCAGCTCCTTGCACAGCCTGGCCAGAGCGCACCATGTTAACAGTTACCTCAGTCACCCCAACATCACTAATTTGAACGGCTGCTGAACCTGTTTGATACCCGTCAGCGGTGGCTTTAAGGAGAACGAAAACGGGATCGCCGCTCGTTGGCACAACAGAGTTCTTAATTCCAAACCCTCCAATCCCGCCCTTGACCCGTGCCTGGGATAGCGCATCCGAGTAGGTATCAATAATGTCGCTAGCATGATCTCCTTCAAAGGTCATTGTAATCGGTGTGTCCAAAAAGGAATCCGAAACAGGATCAATAAACTTGACCGACACCGTCGTATTAATGTCTTCGAGGGCCACAATAACGTTAAAGTCATCAATCGCGTCCTTAACCGCATCGAAATCACATCCAACGAGTGACGTGACTGCTACGAGTAGAAGGGTAAAACACCCGGTAATAGTTTTTTTTTCATCTGGAGCACCTCAAAATGCTCATTCTTCAGTTCTAAGATTCTGCGTAATTCCCCTGGCCTACTGAAATAATCTGAAGACCGCGTGTGCCAATCTGAATTGGCTAAAGAATGCGAAAGGACAATCCGAGCGAAACGACTGGCATCCAGGTAAACGTTGTTAGCCCTTCTTCCATTCTAGTTGCCCAATTGGCCGTTTGCGCGATCATTCCAGTGCCCGTCATTTCAAATGTTGGTTTGCCGGTATATATCACGCCAATATCAAACAAAAATCCCAATCGGGAGCCTCTGGTCATATCCCCAAAACCGATGCCCAAGTAGGGACTGACAGCTTGGTCATATTTAAACGTCGCCGATAACGATCCTAGTCGTTCTGGTTGAAATATTTTGCCGTCCAAATCAAACTCTGATATAGCGACTCCTGCGGCTGTAACCTCACGGTTATCAACGTAAGCCCCTCCCGTGAGGCGGAACCCGTTTTTAAACGGATGGAAATCGACGAGCCCGCTAAATCCACCCCAGGTTACGTCGGCATCAAAGCGCACATCTACATCGTCCCCGCGTTCTATTTGGGTTTTTGAGACATTGAAAGCTGAGCCGCCCGCGCGAATAACCAGTTTGTCACCTATTGGAAAGGCTAACTCTATTCCTGGCCCCATAGAACCTGCTTTCACAGCGAAGGCTAGGCCCTGTTTTTGAGCAGAAACCGTTCCAACCACCATTATCGTTATAAGAAGAATGAATGTCCGTTTCATTGGCACTGCGACTCTAAAAGTGATTGAATCATCATCAGATTAGATTAACCCTTATCTCCATCTAATTCAAGCATTTCTCGCGTATCAGTCTGCTTTTCACTGCCCTGAAAATCCACACACTTTTTTGCCTCGCGACTGCCCAAAGAAGAGATATGAAGCGTTTTGAGACGAATGAATTTTCAAGATTGGCGGAAGAATGTTAATAATCACAACTTCTAGTACGCCAATGCGTGCATGGAAGCCCGAAATCGTGCTTTTCTCTATCGAAGCGCACTTTTAATAGGGCAAATAGATTGACGAACGGATAAATCATTCGTATTTTGTTCGTCTGCGTTTTTTTCCGGCCTCCCCCCGGTTGCAAATTTTTCATTTTGTGCCTAGGCCGGATTTCAAATCTTGGATTTACCTCCAAACAGAATACAGAGTCCCGATGGACGTCAATAGTTTTAAGACGATGAGTGCGAAACCGGCAGAAGTCGAGCGCGCTTGGCATGTCGTCGATGCAGAAAATATGGTCGTTGGCCGCCTTGCAACACAGGTTGCCACGCTTCTCCGTGGAAAACACAAACCCAGTTTTACCCCCCATGTAGACTGTGGTGATTTTGTTATCGTGATTAACGCTGACAAAGTACGTTTTACTGGAAAGAAAGAGACGGATAAAGAATACTTCCGCCACACGGGTTATCCAGGCGGAGTTCGCCTGCGTACTCCAGAGGAAGTTCGCATTAAGAAGCCGAGTTTTATTGTGCAAAACGCAGTGAAAGGAATGCTTCCTAAAAACGTGCTTGGCCGTCAGCTGATTACCAAATTGAAAGTGTACGCAGGTAGCGAACACCCGCATGGTGCCCAGCAGCCACAAGCTCTCGCACTCTAGTCCTTCTCCCCGAGTAACTGAATACAATCTGAATTATGGCAACAGCCCTTACTCAGTTTATCGCCATCGGCCGCCGCAAGAATGCGGTTGCACGCGTATACCTTCGTCCCGGTGGATCCGGAAAGGTTGTCGTTAACAAGCGCGAACTGAATGAATATTTCCCAACACAATGGAGCAGCGCGTCTGTTACATCTCCTTTTGATGTCACAGAAACTGCAGGCCAGTTTGATGTTGTTATCAATGCCACTGGTGGTGGAATGACCGGACAAGCAGAAGCTTGTCGTCTGGGCATTGCACGCGCCTTGGTCGTGTTCAACGAAGAACTTCGTAAACCTTTGCGTGACGCAGGATACATGACACGTGATCCTCGTATGGTTGAGCGTAAAAAATACGGACAGCCTAAAGCTCGTAAGCGTTTCCAGTTCTCGAAACGATAGAATCGAAAACCTGCGAATACTGGCACAGTGCCTGTGTTCGCATTATCACTCATACGCTTGGATGTTTGCCGGGGTGACCTTAAAGGGTTTCGGCAGTCGTGCGAAGAGCGTAGTGGTTTAACCCCGTTACATATATATATAATGAGCGAAGAAAAAGTACAGTCGGCGCATCGCGCGTCGATCGAAGACCTGCTTAAAGCTGGCACCCATTTCGGCCATCTTACGAGCCGTTGGAATCCCAAAATGCGCAACCACATCTTCATGGAGCGCAACGGAATCCACATCATCAACCTGAATCATACCCAGTCCTATTTGGACGAAGCCGCCGAAGCGGTTGCACGTTTCACGCGCAAAGGGAAAAAAATCCTCTTCACTGGTACGAAAAAACAGGGGCGTGACATCATCCGCAAGTTAGCCACCGAATGCGATTCTCCGTATATCGTTGAGCGCTGGTTGGGTGGTACGCTGACCAACTTCCAGACTATTCGCCGTTCGATTCGCAGAATGGAAGAATTGATCAAAATGGAAGCCGATGGCACCATGGATCAGCTCAAGAAGAAAGAGCGCCTCATGAAAGCCCGTGAGCGTGAGAAACTGGAGAAAGTGCTTTCTGGTATCAAGGACATGGCCCGTGTACCTGGTGCGCTGTTCATTGTGGACATCAACCGTGAACACATCGCCGTCCAAGAAGCTCAAAAGCTCGGCATTCCGATCATTGCCATCGTGGATACGAACTGCAACCCAGACGTGGTTGACTTTCCAATCCCAGCCAATGACGACGCGTTAAAATCAATCGAGTTAATTACTTCTGTAATTGCTAATGCAGTTAAAGAAGGCGAAAAAGAACGTCAGTTTGCTGATGCTTCTTCGAAACTCGAAAAAGAAAAACGCAATCAGGAAAAAAACGACAACACTAAAGGCAACGCCTAAGCTCGTTTTTGACCACTACGTGTCTTTTCGACCCTTAATTTGTTAACCACTGTTTAGCGTTGGTCTTTTTGAGGACCCTCGCAACGAACAGAATAAGCATAGTTAGAACATGTCTATTACTGCTGCAGATGTCAAAAAATTGCGCGACCTGACCGGCGTCGGCATGATGGACTGCAAAAAGGCCTTGAGTGACTCCAACGGGGACTTTAATGCGGCCATTGATCTACTTAGAACCAAAGGCCAGAAAGTTGCTGCGAAACGCGCAGATCGCGACGCTAAAGAAGGTGTTATTGCAACCGGCTCAACAGCCGATGGCAAAACGGCCATTTTGGTTGAAGTGAACTGCGAAACCGATTTTGTCGCCAGAAACGATGTTTTTCAGTCTTTTGCGGCTGAAATTTGCGACTTGGTTTTGGCTGATCTGCCTACCGATCGTGATGTTTTTCTACATTCGACCATGAAAGATGGACGCACCGTCGCCATCGCTCTGACCGATATGACGGGCAAGATTGGCGAAAAAATTGATATTCGTCGTACCCAGGTCCTTACAAGCACCGATGGCAAAATCGTTTCCTATATCCACCCAGGTGCTCGCTTGGGTGTGTTGGTTGATATGTCAGGAGCCGGCAATCTCGATGCAGCCGGTCGTGACGTCGCAATGCAAGTTGCAGCTCTCAATCCGATTGCTACCAGTAGGGACGACGTTCCTCAGGAATTGAAGGACAAAGAAATGCAGATCGCTGCCGAACAAGCACGTGAAGAAGGCAAGCCAGAGCAGCTTGTTGAGCGCATTGCTACTGGTAAACTAGAGCGTTACTACAAAGATTTTGTTCTTCTCGAGCAGCCTTTCGTTAAGGATTCAGCCCAGACGGTTGGAGATATGTTGAAAGGAGCCAATGCTGCTGTGAAGACCTTTTCTCGGTTTGCTTTAGGAGACTAGATTTCGAACTGGTCCTGTGAGAAATAGAATGTGAAAGAGGGGTTCGCGCGCAGCGCGAACCCCTCTATTTGTAAAACGGTTTTACATCCATTATGAAACTTATTTGCCCCGTCGAGCAAACCAACCAGGGACGCCGCTCTCCACATTCTCACTATCTGAACAGGGCACGAATTGATACTCACAAGCCCAAACGTTAGCTTGATTGAATATGTCATTGTCAACCTCACCTCACCAACGCAAAAACGTGGACGCAAAAGACACTAACGGGCGCACGTATCGTCGAATCCTACTCAAATTGAGCGGAGAGTCGCTCATGGGCACAAAAGCCTTCGGGATCGACCAGGAAATTCTCGAAGGGTATGCAGCGGAAATACGGCACGTAGTTGATGCTGGAATGGAGCTGGCCATTGTTATTGGGGGCGGAAATATCTTTCGCGGAGTCAATAATGCCACAAAGGGCATGACCAGGTCTCACGCAGATTATATGGGTATGCTGGCGACCATGATCAATGCAATGGCCCTTCAGGATGCTCTTGAGCAAGCTGAGGTTCAAACGCGATTGCAGTCGAGCCTCAACATGGACGAAATTGCCGAGCCGTTCATTCGGCGCAGGGCCATTCGGCACCTTGAAAAAGGCCGAGTCGTTATTTTTGGTGCGGGCACGGGTAATCCATATTTTACGACGGATACAGCTGCGGCTCTGAGAGCGCTGGAAATCGATGCCGATGTCATTCTTAAAGGCACTCGCGTAGATGGTGTTTTTTCTGCTGATCCAGAAAAGGATGATAACGCACAGCTATACTCCGATATTCACGGAGAAACAGTTATTTCCAATAACTTAAAGGTGATGGATATGACCGCTTTTACGCTGTGTAAGGAATCCAAAATGCCTATTATTGTGTTTAACATGGATACAGGCGGTAATCTCGAGCGAATTGTTCGCGGCGAAGCCATCGGTACCTTGGTTCACTGGAATTCGGACAAGACAACCCAACTGGCCTAGTTCGGCTCCTCATTATCGCTTTTGTTATGATACACGAAGATTTAGAACTCATTTTAGAGGACGCATCAGAGGGCATGGACAAATGCATTGAGCATTTACGCCATGAAATGGTATCTATCCGTGCAGGTCGCGCAACACCTGCCATGTTAGAAAACGTGCGCGTTGACTACTACGGATCTGTTACCCCCCTTAATCAGATTGCATCTATCAACGCCCCTCAGCACGACCTCCTGACCGTGCAGCCTTGGGACGCATCTGCCCTTGGTGCCATTGAAAAAGCCATTATGGCGGCAAATCTAGGCATCAACCCGGGAAACGATGGTGTTTTGATTCGGTTACCTGTTCCTCCCCTTTCGGAAGAGCGACGTCGGGACTTGGCTAAAACGGCCCGCGCCAAAGGCGAAGATGCCAAGATTGCCGTACGCGGCGTACGTCGTAATGCGAAGGAAATGATCAAATCGACGCAAAAGGAAGAAAAACTATCTGAAGACATGATGTACGAGGCAGAAGACACGCTTCAAACCATGACCGACAAGCACATTACCAAAATTGAAGGCTTGATGGCTCACAAAGAAGCCGAGATCATGGAAGTCTAGGGCTGGTGGGTGCTGGAGATCGGGCAAGCGCCTTCCACCGCCCGCACCAATGGCTAGCGATCAAGATTCACCACTCCTGCACCAAAAGGTCGAAACAACAGACCCCAAGGCGCATTAAGTGGCAATCGAGGCTTGAACAGACACTGGAGAGGTGTCCGAGTGGCTGAAGGAGCACGCTTGGAAAGCGTGTGTGCGGGTAACCGTACCGAGGGTTCGAATCCCTCTCTCTCCGCACCCTGCGAACGCCCCGATTGCGAAAGCAATCGGGGCGTTTCTTTTTGGCCGAAGAGAGCTTGCTCTCGAAGGACCAAAAAAAACGAACCCCAAATCCGGAAATTGAAGATCTGTAGCATCAGTATTCTCTGAATCAACGGACGTGTTATGAAAAAGCCTCAGGTCGGAAACGACCTTGCCTATCATACGCTGCCTTCGTCGAGAAAGAAAATAGACACTTCCGCGGTCCGAAAGACCGGCCTCTCCTCGCGTTCAAATCCGCCTTTAAAACGACATACTGACCCCAAACTGGAACGTGCGGCCAGGCGAAGGTTCGAAATATCGTCCGCCAAAAGCATTTACAACCATAGACCCGACGTAGTCCCGATCGAACACGTTAGAAGCCTTAACGAACGGCTGAATGTGCGCCCCTCCAACGTAGAGTTTGGTATAACCGACGTTGATATCGACAATGCTGTAGCCAGTGTTGGGCGCGGTGTTGTCGTTTTCGGCAAAGGTGGAGGACACAAAATCTGTCGCCAGTTGTCCGTAAACACCTCCCTTCACCGCTCTCAATCCTAAAAACAAATGATGAACAGGTATTCCTGGTAGTCGAAGGTCACGAAGTTCGCCTCGGTCAAATTGATACTGACTCATCGTGTAGGTGGACTGCAAACTGAACACCCGGCTAAATTGTGTAAGAAGGGCAATTTCGATCCCGATGTGTTTCGTTTCTCCGGCGTTCTGATAGTACGTGCGCCCCCCAGCATCCTGAAAAGGTTGTAATTGGTCGGTAACCATCATCCGAAAAACAGCCACGTCGAATGAACTACGACCTGCCTGACCGCGCGCGCCCGCTTCAAATCCAGTCGTATGTTGTGCGCCAACTTCCGAATTTAGTCCTGAAGAGCCGCTTGGTTGATTGACCAATTCGGTTGTAGTGGGGGTTTCAAAGGCGGTCGAATAGTTCACAAACAACAACCCTTCTCCCACCCGAAAGGCCAACCCCACTGAAGGGCTTAAGGCAGAAAACGATCGGTCACCGGAGAGCGATTCGTGTCCAGGAAGGTGGTCTGAAAGCGTGAAGTCTATGGCATCGGCTCGTAGCCCAGCCGTGGCGGTTAGTGCCGGAAAAAGGTTAATCTGGCCAAATACAAAAGCCGAAAGGTTGCGGACCTCTTCTTTTTGATCCAACTCGACGTTGGGCCCAGCTTGTCCGTTGACATTGTTAAAGTTTAGGCGGTCATCATCCTGAAAGCCTGCGTCAACACCGATTCCCCATCCGGCATTTTGACCGTTCTTCTGAAGTTGTACGCGTGCGCCAGCTACCTTTCTCTTGAGGTCGATGTACGCATATGACAATGGGTTGTCCAGTTGCCGAGTCAACGCATAAGCGGTTACCGACAGCATGCCGATGCCCGTTTGATGGTAGATGGTTGCGCCGGCCTGGACCTGGGTACTCTCTTTTCCGGCCAAAGCATTCACATTGCGAGTATCTGCCGCTCGGGGATTCTCCGCCACTTGAGCCACAGTTAATGCTCCAGGAGACTCAGAGTCTTGTACCGCAAACCCCGAAACAACGCGTAACTGCGTTCTAGGGCCCATATTAAATTTGGCTGTCAGCGCCGCCCGAGTAAATCTACTTTCAGAGTAGTCCCGATACCCCGCGCTTTTTATCGAGGAAGCGTATCCGTAGAATCGGTGTTTTCCGAGAGGTACCGCTGCGTCCACGGAACCCTGCTGAAGCCCGTAGCTGCCACCCATTCCCCGAATTCCAATGCGAGTTGAGTCTTGAAATGCATCGGTCGATAGCATAAGCACACCGCCGCTGCCATTGCCCCAAAAGGTCGAAGAGGGGCCTCGAACTATTTCCGCCCGCCGAATAAAGGCCGGATCTACGATGTCGAGCGAGCCCTGGCCGTCGGGAAGAGTAAGGGGAATCCCATCCAGAACTACTTGAATACCTCGAACTCCGAAAGCCGAACGCCAACCCATCCCTCGAATCAAAAATCGTTCGCCTAAAGCCGAATGTCCCCGGTCGTTAATCGTAAGTCCTGCTATTCCTTGTAAAGTGCTTCGAAGGGATAACCCAGGTTGAAGAGCAACGTCGCTGGCAGATCTCTGAAGCGTCGAAATCGCAAAAGGCGCGCTACGCTCAGTCGTTGCAGATCGTAGCGCTTCCACCTGAACATTAGGTAGAACCACCTCAAGCGTATCTGCTTTCTGGGCTGCCGCCGAAAAGCAGAACATCGTACTCAATAGCGCACAACAAAGATGAGATGGACGAAGAAATAAATGTATCCTTAGAAAGCAGGGGCGTTGCATCAGACAGTTCGGGGTAGTGATAACTTCCAGAAGATAACCCGAAACAACTGTGGATCTTTTAGCTAGCCACTGGCATTTTGGAGGGGAGACGTTGGAAGCCATTCGAAACGGGGCGAGCAACCACCCTTGATTCCGAAAACTCAGATTTAACCGGCTGACTAACTGGCTTTCGAGGAAGTGAAACGACAAATTCGCTCCCAATATGTTTTAAACTGGTTACACTGATTTCACCTCCCATTTGCCCAACAAGCACCTTCGTAAACGAGAGGCCTAGGCCTAATCCGTTGTGTGAACGAGACACACCGGAGGATTCCTGGATAAATGATTCGAATATGCGTTGTTGTTCGGTATCGTCGATTCCAATCCCCGTATCTCGCACTACCAAATCAAAAAAGGCTGAATCATGTCTTGAATCCCGGATCTCAACGACCACTTCTCCCTTTTCTGTAAACTTGATGGCGTTACTTAGTAGATGGCTCACCACCCGCTCAAAACATCTCTTATCTAATTCAGCTTGAGGCTCTTTAATACGTGCATCCACTCGTAATACGATCTGTTTTTTTTCTGCCAAAACTTTCCATTTCCGAACCGCTTGTAGCACTTCCTGGGTGATATGACACGGCTTGCTGTTGGTTACCATATTCTGAGAAAGTACGGTTGACATGTCCAAAACCTCATTTATGGTCTCGAGAAGCCGCAGACTATCCGATTGTATGTGGCTGATCATCTCGATCTGGTCGGACGTTGCTGATTCCGCCAACAAATCTGCAAATCCAATTATTCCCGAAAGCGGCGTTCTGAACTCGTGACTAACATTGTCCAGCAGGCTTATTTTGAATTGATTTACAGATTCTGTTTTCTCCAAAGCCAGAGCAAACTGTTCTTCAGATTCCCTATCGAGGGTCACGTCCCTAAATATTGCAAAACTCCCCACAAATTCTCCCGCCAAATTGAACAGACCGCTTGGAGATATCGCAAAAACTTTCCGAGTCCCAGACTTACTTGTCATCTCAAGATCATAGTGTTGACGATGCCCTTTGCGCCGCCTAGCTCTCTGTTCGACTACAATGTTTTTGTTCTTTTCGTCTAGAAAACGGGACATTTCAAAACCTACAACTTCACTTCCTGAGTAGCCCAATTTTGAAAGAAAAACTGGGTTCGCATACGTAATATGGTCTTTTGAATCGAACATGGCCAATCCATCGTTCATGGTCTCAACCAACGTTTTAAATCTTTCTTGGTTTTGATGAAGCGTTTCTTCTCGCTCCACTCGGATGGATATATCTCGCTCCATAACAGAAAAATGAGACACCTTTCCCCTACGATCATGAACCGGAGTAATGATAACTTCTCCCGTATACAGGGTGCCGTCTTTTCGCTTGTTTACAAAGTCTCCGCTAAATGTTCGGCCAGCCAAGACGGTACTCCAAAGCGTCTTATAGACCGATGGATCTTGTTTTCCTGATTTAAAAAGCCGTGGATTGCTGCCAATGATTTCTCCCAATGAGTACCCGGTCATCTTGCAAAAGCCTGGATTGGCCCAGATAAATGTACCTGAGATATCAGTCAAGGCCAT
>ERZ890510.743-NODE-743-length-24361-cov-22.854933_pt1 | contig 24361 bp, 25 predicted proteins | sample MGYA00521265_ERZ890510 | MGnify/ENA primary metagenome ERZ890510 (study PRJEB32303, sample SAMEA104408624) | aquatic metagenome | biome: Brackish water; feature: Chemocline; material: water | place: Baltic Sea | collected 2014-10-26T21:54:00 | depth 110 m ...
ACTCGTAATGCGTAGGTCCGCCAGTTCGAATCTTCGAGGCGGATCCAATGTCAAGTCCCGGGACATCGTTAAGCCCTGTCCCGGGACTTCGATTACTTTTTGAATTTGTAGCCTTTGGGCATTCCGCCTTGTCTGGGTGTTCCTTTTTTGGGTCCTGGTGTGATTCCTCGTGGTTGGTGTTTTCTGGTGGGTTCGAGTTGGAAATCGCGGAGTATTTCTCCGGTTTCGATGTGGAAGATCAGGATGTTCAGGTCGTGATGAGCATTCGGATTCGTGCTCCGGCATGTTCTAGGCTGCTTCACCGCACTCTTCATCTAATATGGAATATCCCTGAAGACGACCGGACCACGGGAGACCGTGAGTAGCCCTACACTTAATGAAATTGGCGGAGGTACGGCTGTGAATTTGGAATCACCGGGTTTCCTGAATTTGGGTGCGGACCTGGGTGCTGATATATCCCTCGTATCTATGGTGCTCCTAGGTGTCCTATTTACACTTGGTGTTGTTTTGGCCATTCGAGGTAAGTATCAAGTTCACAGGTATGTACAAACAATCGGTGTGTTATTGAGCACCGTGCTGGTGTTTTATCTTATGGTCTTGAGATTTCTTGCACGACAAGATGGCGGAGATGACCCAGTTAGTGAATTCTTTAACATTCTGCTTTTTTCTCATATTTTTCTTGGGTCCGCAGCGGTGCTTCTTGGTCTCTTCATTGCCCTTTGCGCGAATGGTCTCGTTCCAGCATTTTTACCATTTCAAAAATATAAAACTTCCATGAGAGTTTCCTACGCCCTTTACATGGTGGCGATATTTCTGGGCGTGTGGGTGTATGTGGCTATGCCCGATAGGGTCATGGGTTAAGAAACACCCGGCACCAATGGCGGTCTCAGCATTTCTCCGGCTCCTCACCTCCGTCGGCATCATCGAGCGCACCAACCCCAGCGCGCAACAAAACGCACCGACTCACCAGGAGCGGCAAGGCGTTGCGGCCTTTGCAGTGCCACAAAAATGTGACAGATGAGCCTTCGGTAACCCTTTTACGCTGCCGGCGTCTCACACCAGTCACCGGTCGCGCTGGAGTCTTCGCCTCGCAGTGGTTTCTTAACTCTTGCGCTTCAGATTGAAGGTCAATACCAAGACATTTTGTGACCTAGAGATATAGGAGAAGATCAAACTGTCATCGGCCTTGTCATATTTGCCGGTGTACATACCCAACTCGTCTGCACCGGAGATGTAGTCGACCATTCCGTTCGCGGCCTCTTCTTGATCGAAGATCGAAAGGTTCATCGGCTGCGGTTTGCTCCACTTCCCCTTCGCAGGGAATTGGAACTTATAGGTATAGGTGCCGCTGGCGTTACTACCCTTCGCCTTGGTGATGACGAGTTTCTGCTTACCACTTTTGTAACCATAGGTGTCGTATCCGCTAAAAGTACCGATCCAGGTCCCCTGCAGCTGCCGGAACCGCGCCCCCAACAAGGAGGAGGGCCACCACACCCGCCAGCAAAACCACCCACCGTGTTTTCACGTTGGCGACCATGGGCTATCTTCCCGCTAAATAATTCGGATCGTGACGGTCGAACCCTTGGGGATTTGGGTGCCAACGGCTGGACTCTGGCTGATCACGCGATTAAGTGGTGCTACTGCGCCCACTTCAACTTTTGCGCGCAAACCAATCTTCTCTAGGGCTGCAATTGCTTTCTTGCGTGGCATGTCGACCAAGTTCGGGACAACTACAGGCGGAGGCCCTTTTGATACCACCAGCATTACCGTGCTGCCGGAAGCCACAGTATTCCCTACTTTGGGTTTAATCGAGATCACCGTATTATTTTTCACCGTTTCAGAGAACACGTTGCTGCGATCAACTTCTAAGCCCAAATCGCTCAGGTTCGCGTTAGCCGCCTTGATTTTTTGACCGACAACATTAGGGATTTCAATTGGCTTGGGGCCCTTTGAAATTACTAAGTCGACCCGTTCACCCGGTTTAAGTTCGTTTCCGATTTTTGGTGACGTCTTAGCAACCTGGCCGGGCGCGATCTTGTCGTCGAAACTTTCACTGCGACCACCCAAAGCGAGGTTCGCGGCGGTGATGGCGGCAGCTGCTGCCTGCGGGGTCATTCCCGCAACGTCCGGAACCAGATAACGTTCAGGGCCCTTGGAGATATTTGCTGAGATCACCCCGGTGGGGTTAATACCGGAGCCCGGTTCGGGATCGGTGGACACAATCACACCCAACGGGATGGTTTCGCTAAAGACGGGATCACCCGCTTCAATAGTAATTTTTTCCGAATCTGTTGCGGAGAGGAGGACTTCCTGAGCTTGTTCAAGAGTCTTCCCCACCAGATTGGGAGTGTCAACATTTTGACCGGGCCCCACCGCCAACCACCATCCGCCAAGTCCAGCAAATAGAACCGCAGTAACTAACGCGAGAACGACCCACAAGCCCTTACGTGTGTTTCTCCGGGGGGAAAATTCGTTAGGCCGAGAGGTCTGATCGGTTGTCTTTACTGACCCCGAATGTTGCTCAAAGTCCTTGCGGTCAACCACGAGCGTGCTTTTTAGATCAACAAATGGTTTGGGTGGTGGAAGAGACTTTCGGATCCGACGCACATCGGACAAAAAATCCTGTGCGGTTTGATACCGCAAAGCCGGGTCACGTTTTGTTGCCGAGAGCACGAGTGCATCTGCTTCAGAAGGAATTCCATTAACAACACTTGACGGGGGAGGGACATCTGAATTCACGTGCTTGTAGGCAACCGAGAGCGGGCTCTCACCCGAGTGGGGGACCGCCCCTGTGATCATCTCGAATAAAAGAATGCCGGTGGAATAAATATCAGATCGGGCGTCCGCGTCACCGTGCTCAACCTGCTCGGGGGAGAGGTAACTGACGGTGCCAATAATCATGCCGGTCGTGTGGGTGGATTCAGTCGAGGTCACCGCACGGGCTAAACCAAAGTCAGCGACCTTTACCCGGCCGTCATCTGAGATCAAAACATTTTCGGGTTTGATATCGCGATGCACAAACCCAGCACCGTGCGCTGCAGTGAGCGCCTCAATGACCGGATCAAGTAGCACAAGTGCCTGCTCCGTTGACAGGGGTCCATATTCGTCTAGGACGTCGCGCAAGGTGCGGCCAGGAATATATTCCATGGCCAAGTACACGTGTGTTTCTGAACTTCCCTGGTCGTAGACCCCGACAACATGTGGGTGAGAAAGGCGCGCGGCACTTCGGGCTTCTCGTTGAAAACGAGCCACGAAACCTGGATCATTAGCCAAATGCGGGTGCATCACTTTGAGGGCGACCACCCGGTCCAAGCGCAAATCGGTAGCGAGATACACGGTGGCCATCCCGCCCCGAGCAAGCAGTGAGGTGACCGCATACCGCTGATCCAGGGTTTGGCCGATCAGGCCACCGGGAGCAGAAGGATCCATTCTTAGGAGTCTATGCCGGTTCCATGAGGGAAATGGTTTGCCACGCCTTAGTCAAGGTTGAGCAGGGCTAGTGCCAAGGCCAGACGCTCAGGGGTCGATCCAGAGAGCAGCGGGATGCTCCCGGTCAATATTTCTGCGGATTCGGTGAGGTAATTCACAATCAGATCATGCATGTGAGCACGCACGATCTCGCCGTCACGTAATGGGTCAGCGCGCCACGGAAAATCAATATCGCACAGGAATATCTGGTCGTAGCGATCAAGAAGGTCCCACTCCAAATGCAGATCAGACCCAAAATATTCCAGGGAATAAAATCCCGTGGTAATCGCAGCGGGATCACACACTAAGACCTCGAATTGAGTGGCCGCAGCATCTTCGAGAGCAATTTGGCCCTCGATAATCGCCTCTTGGTCGGTAAAGTCCGGGGTTCGCCCGTGTTCACTGCACCAAATCCGTAAATATTCGGTCACCATTGCTGCGTTGTAACCCAGATCGCGCAGGGCGGAGGTCAATTCGATGGCCAGGGTTGTTTTCCCGGAGCTCTCGGCCCCGAGCAGGGCAATGCGGTGGGTCTTCGTAACCCGGATGGGGGGATCCACAATTTGCTCAGAGGTCACAATAGGCAAGTATGGACCCGTGGAAGATTTCATGGACTTTGGGCGCTGGAGCTATGTGGCGGTCCTGGTCTTTGTGATCCTGGGATCAATTTGGCTTGAAGTATTTCTTCGTAGCCGGGTCCTGCATCGACCCAAACGAGTCCTATTCACCATTTTTCCGGTGCTACTCCCATTCTTGCTTTGGGACGCGTATGCAATCGGTCAAGGTCATTGGTACTTCGACGAGTCACGAATTCTCGGGGTCTATCTTCCCGCTGGAATCCCATTCGATGAACTTCTGTTCTTTATCGTGATTCCATTCGCTTCGATTCTTACGCTAGAGGCAGTGCGCAGTGTCAAAGGATCAAAATCACGGCGTTGGCTTGTGGGAGACGAAAAACCATGACCTATACCGCAATTGGAGTGCTCGCGGTCGCGATTGCTGTCCTTTTCGACCTCTTCGCCGTCAAAACCCGGATGCTCACCCGGCCAATCTTTTGGCTCTCCTACGCAATCATTGTCTTTTTTCAACTCATTACCAATGGCTTGTTCACGGGTACCCAGATTGTGAAGTACGACGGCTCAGCGATCATTGGCGGTAGTTCACCGGCGGATAGCGCGCCCACATTTCTGGGCGACGGGCGGATAGCTTATGCCCCCGTTGAAGATCTACTTTTTGGATTTTCCCTGATCCTGCTTTCACTCAGCCTGTGGGTGTTCTGGGGTCGGCGGGGTCTTGACCGCACCCCGACCTCGGGACCACCGATCTGGCGCCGGTAAAACTACCTGCCGGCTCGTGCACCACAGGTAGTTATCTAAGTCGGGTTGATTCCCTGAACTTTTCCTGGACCAAATTTGCGGCGGGCCTTGCGGGCGTGGCGCCAAGCCGGGAAAGCGACCCAGAACTTGGTGCGTGGAGAAACACGGGCACGCTTTGTGAATACCTGGAAATCAATCTCTTCGACTTTATTGGCGATTCCGCAGTACAGGATCCGTGCGGCGTCGATGCAGTCACGCGAAGAAGGGTGCAGCATTTCGATTCCGGCGCGTGACTGCCCTTCGAGCCTGCGTACCCGATCAATTTGGTGACGCAAAGCCGCTTTAATGTTTTCGGTGAGTTCACGTTCCTCTAAATCAGCGCGGGTCACACCGAACCTTTCAAGCTCATCAAGTGGAAGGTAGACGCGACCACGGTCCAAGTCTTCATTCACATCGCGGATGAAGTTTGCTAACTGGAAAGCAACACCCAGGTCCTTTGCGTATTCGTAGGCTTTGGGGTCGGTTGGTTCCAAAATGGGGAGCATTTGCAGTCCAATTACGGCAGCCGACCCATACACGTATTCATAAAGATCGTCGAATGTTTGGTATTCGGTGACGGTGAGATCCATGGTCATGGAATGTAAAAAGGCGTCAAAAAGATCAAGAGGAATATCCCAGCGACGGACGGTATGTACGACAGCGCGGCACACCGAATCAGTTGATTCGCCGCTGTGGACATCGGCCATAAACGCCTCACCCCACGTTTTCAGCCAATCAGCTTTCTCTTGATCGCTCAAAGTTGAATCAAGGTCGTCAACTATTTCGTCGGCATAGCGAGCGAATCCGTAGAGAGCGTGAACATAGGGGCGTTTGCCTGGTGGAAGAAGAAGTGTCGCGAGGTAATACGTTTTTCCGTGCTTGGCATTGAGCTCTCGACACACTTCATATGATGCAATGAGATCGGGGTCGCTAATCCCCGCTTCTCGGTATTCCTTTTCGTGCAGGCGATTCACCGAGTGGCTCGTGACCGGTAATTACGGTCCTTGCCGGTGATGCGCTCTGCGGCAAGCCGACCTGAGATCAACACCATGGGGACACCGACACCAGGCTGGGTACCTGAACCGGTAAACACTACGTTTTCGCCCCACATATTGCCGGGTCGGAACGGACCGGTTTGACCAAATGAGTGGGCTGATGCGAACGGAGCGCCACGCTCCATGCCTTGGTCGGCCCAATCCTGAGGGGTGGTGATGTTGTCGACTTCGATTGAGTCAGTTAAACCGACGTAGCCGCGTTCCTCCAGCACCCGGTAGCACTCATCTCGGTAACGAGGCCCAATTTCTTTCCAGTCGATTGAGGCATCAAGATTTGGGGTGGGGAACAGAATGTAATAGAGCTCCCTGCCTTCGGGCGACAGGCTCGGATCAGAGAAACTTGAGTTTGTCACCAAGATGCTGGGATCGGTCATCAATTTCTTCTCATCGATCAACTCGGTGAAAACATTCTTCCAAGACTTGCCGAAGTGAATATTGTGATGGGCGATTTGTGAGTACTTCTGGGTCGAACCAGCGATTATGACGAAGGCAGACGGTGAGTAGTTGAGACGCTTAACCGACCACGGCTCGGTGCCAATGAGTTCTCGGTAAGCAACGGGAAGGTCGGGGTTGAGGACCACTACATCGGCCTCCATGAATTCACCGTCGCTGGTCAGTACTCCCGATGCCCGGCCGCCACTATGAACGACCGATTCCACGGTTGTGTTGTATTTGATGGTGACACCGTGCTTTTCCAATGCGCCCGCCATTGCTTTGGGGACAGCGTGCATTCCGCCTTTCGGGAAGAAGACCCCGGCAACAGAATCCATGTACGCGATCACGGCATAAATTGCCAGCGCGTCGTAGGGGGAGAGACCGGCATACATTGCTTGAAAGGAATAGATCCGCTCGGTGCGGGGGTCTTTCATGTATTGACGTACTTTTGGCGTCAGTTTACGAAAACCACCAATGGCGAAAAGTTTCGCGAGATTGGGAGTGAGCAGGTCTAGGGGTGAATCAATATTGCGGTCAATGAAGTCTGACATCTCGTACTTGTACAGTTTGGAAACAAAGTCAACATATTTGCGAAAGCCTTGGGCTTCTTCGTCACTGATTACTTCTGAGATTTCTTGGGCCATTTGATCAACGTCGCTGAACACATTCAGGATTGATCCATCGGCGTAAAAAGCGCGGTACAGGGGCGAGACTGGCTCAAGGGTGAGCCAATCATCCATATTTTCACCCAATGAATCAAAGCAGTCGGCGATCAAGTCGGGCATGGTCAAAACACTTGGACCCGTGTCGGCGTGGTACGTGCCGCTCTCTGACTTCATTTCGATGCGTCCGGCTCGGCCACCGGGGATCGCTTCTCGCTCGACAATGGTGACAGTTCGCCCGGCGCCGGCCAATCGCATTGCCGCGGAGAGACCGGCGAGACCGGCGCCCACAACGATTATGTTCTCGGTCGGGCCAGAGACAGTTCGCTGGGTCGGAAGTAGGCGAGACACAAATGAGTTCAACATTTTTCTATAGATTCCTTTGAACGGCGTTGTGGGCAAGCTCGGTGAGTGAGATCACCGCAGCGGGGTCAAGTGGTGCGTGCTCTAGAGCCGCAAGTGATTGCTTGAGCAGGTCGGCAATCAAGTTTTCGGTGAAGTCAAGGGACCCCGTGTCGCGAATAATTGCCCGCAACGTGTCAATCCCGTCGAGGCTGAGATGTGCGTCACCGAGGAGTTCGTGAATTGAGCGCAGTTGGCTCGGATCGGCCCGCTCAGTTGCAATAGCAATCAACACGGTTCTTTTGCCCTCTCGGAGATCGTCGCCCGCTGGCTTGCCAGTAACTGTGGGGTCACCGAATACGCCGAGAATGTCGTCGCGCAATTGGAATGCTTCACCCAGTGGTAGGCCATAGCCGCTATAGGCGTCAAAAACTTCAGGCGGGGCGAGTGCCAAAGCGGCACCGATGTGCAGTGGACGCTCAATGGTGTATTTCGCGGACTTGTATCGAACTACGCGCAATGCGCGCTCCACCGAGCCACCACCACGAGCCTGTTCGAGTAAATCCAGGTACTGACCGGCCATCAGCTCTGTGCGCATTTCGTTGTAGACATTTTTCGCAGCATCGAGATTCTGTGCGGGGAGTCCACTGGTGAGCAAGAGTTGATCAGCCCACGACAGGCACAAATCGCCCACGAGGATCGCGGCACCCTCACCGAATCGATCCGGGTTCCCCTGCCATTGGCTTGCTCGGTGCAGGCTGGCGAATTGGCGGTGCGCAGCCGGTAGCCCGCGTCGGGTGTCAGAGCCATCCATTACGTCGTCGTGGATCAGGGCGCACGCCTGCAGGAATTCAAGGGAACTCGCCGCGGTGATAACGCCTTCACGGTGCTGCGAGTCGCCAAAGGCCGCACTCCAACCCCAGTAACAAAATAGGGGGCGGAGCCGTTTGCCACCATTGAGCAGGGACGTAACGCTGTCCCACAACGGCAAGGTGTCCTCGTAGATTGACTCAAGAATTGGCTTTTGCTCGGCTAAAAACTGATCCAGACTAGCTTGGATCCGTGGGCGAATGTCCGTGGCGACCGAACCGCCTTTGACCTCATTACTCACCCACCTAGCCTATTACCTTCGGGTACTTGGCACCCACCGACGAGCATCTGCCGCATTGATTGGTGGGCTACAGAAACCGCCTTGGTAACACGCGCAAGATACCTTTACCTCAGGGAAAGCGGCAGTCACCAGATTGGCGGAGCGTTTACGACCGGTGGGGAGGGGCGCACATGACACTTGAGTCTTTGGCTCTGGCCACGCTCGTGGGCGCCTTAATCGTGTTAGTTGCCATCTTTGCGGTTCGATTTGCCGGCAAACTAGGGGTCCCTGGTCTGCTGCTCTACCTAATCCTCGGCATGGTTTTGGGCGCCACGATCCCAGCACTGTCCCTTGATGATGCGACGCTGGCAACAGTCCTGGGCTATTCGGCATTGGTGTTGATTTTGGCCCACGGCGGATTAACAACCAGGGTTGATCAATTGCGCCCGGTGCTGGCACCATCACTGGCCTTGGCTTCCGTGGGAATCGCGGTAAGTATTGCCGTAGTGGCGTTGCCCCTGATTTTCATTTTTGATTTCGACCCACAGTTGGCGGTGGTTCTGGGAACGGTGCTCGCCGCGACCGATGCCGCGGCAGTTTTTTCAGTATTGCGTCGGATGAGAGTCACCGAAAAAGTTCGTACGCTTTTAGAAGCTGAAGCAGGGTTTAACGATGCACCCGTTGTGGTGATTGTCAGTATCGTGGCAAGTGGCGCCTGGGAACAGACGGCCGCATGGACGATTCCGTTTCTGGTTGTCGCTGAAATTATTGGAGGAGCCGCAGTAGGAATCGCAGTCGGCTACCTGGGCCGCTTTATTTTGCCCCGATTGGCATTACCGGGAGTCGGCTTGTATCCGATTGCCGCATTAGCCCTGATCGTGTTTTCGTACGGGGCGGCTTCGGTGCTGCATTCATCGGGGTTCATGGCCGTGTACATCTCGGCGATCCTGATCGGCTCTGCAAAGCAGCTTCCACACCGAAGGTCAATTCTAGGCTTTTCCGACGGCCTTTCCTGGATTGCTGAAATCGGGCTCTTCGTGATGCTGGGTTTGTTGGCCGATATCGGCCGTTTGCCAGAGGCGATTCCACTCGCGGTGGGATCTGTACTCCTGCTCATTTTTGTCGCCAGACCCTTGGCCGCCATCGTGTCACTCTTACCATTTCGCATGGGTGCCAGAACAATTGCTTTTGTTTCTGTTGCCGGATTGCGGGGAGCGGTACCGATTGTTTTTGCCGCCATCCCGTTAGGATTTGACGTCCCAGGGGCCGAACTGATTTTTGATGCCACCCTGATCGCGGTGCTGCTCCTGCTACTGATTCACACACCATTCATTCCAGCGATGGGTCGCAAAATCGGAGTGTGTTTACCCGACCAGGTGCGTGAACTAGAAGTGGAGAGCGCTCCGCTGGACGCAATGTCAGCGACAGTGTTGGGAGTTGACGTACCAAAAGGATCGGCGCTGGTCGGGGTCTTCGTCATGGAGATGGGTTTACCCACAGGCGCCTCGGTGTCACTCGTGATTCGTGGTGGCGCCGCAGAAGTGCCCAATGAGCACACCAGGATCCGGGCTGAAGATCAATTGGTGATCGTGGCAACACTCGAAGTGCAAGCACGTGCTGAGGAACGGATTCGGGCGCTCTCAACCGGTGGGCGGTTGGCGCGCTGGTACGGCTCTATGGGCTCGGCTTTTCCGCCCGACCAATAAGTTCTGCGGTGATCTCGGCACCCATGCCCACCAGGGGTAGTCCGCCACCTGGATGGCTGGACCCACCCACCAAATAAAGACCGGGAATATTTGATTGATTGGCCGGTCGAGTGAACGCGGCGCGGGGGCCATTGCTTGAAGTTCCGTAGATGCTTCCGCCCGGGGCCATAGCGTTGCGTTCAAGGTCGGCTGGGGTTCGAATTTCCTGCCACTTAACCCGCGGACGGATATCGGTTCCGCGGGCCGCTAAAGCATCAAGGACCTGTTGGGCGTACTGCTCCTTGTACCCGGGGGTATTCCAATTGAACCCATTTTCTCCACTGGAATCATGCCGAGGCGCGTTGACCAAAATGAACCACGATTCACAATCCGGGGATGGTCGCATCTGCGGATCCTCGGGCACGCAGGCGTAGATCGCCGGGTCATTAGGCGGGGTCGGCGATCGCGCAAAAATTGCGTCAAACTCGGCATTGTAGTTTTCAGGGAACCACACATTGTGATGTGCGATTCCTTCCGTGGTCCCATCGAGTGCCAGCAGTAAAACAAACCCCGCGAGGGAGGGTGAATCGGTAATTTTAGGCATCAGCTTTTGATCCGGTTGTGACAGTAAGTCGCGTGTCAGTGTTGCATCGGAGTTAGAAACCACAATATCTGCGGCAATAAATTCGCCGGTATCTAGGCGAACGCCTGAAACACTGCCACCTTGGGTGTCAATTTTTGTGACGGTTACACCGACTCGAATGTCAACCCCACGCTCAGTGCAACGCTTCTCAAGAGCCGTGGCCAGTGCACCCAATCCGCCACCAATATGCCAAGCACCAAAAACTTGCTCAATATAAGGAATTGTTGCCAGCACCGCGGGCGCTCGCCGCGGATCAGAACCCGTATAGGTGGCGTAGCGATCAACGATCATGATCATGCGTGGGTCGGTGAAATATTTTCGAGCTAATGTGCGTAGTGAGGTAAATGGTGCAATCGATTTAACGTCCCGTACTTTTGCCAGAGGGATCAGTGATTTCCAGCCTTTAAGCGGTGACTGCAGAAATGGGCCACGAGTGAGATGCCACATCTGCGCGCCACGCGCAGTGAACTCGCGCCACTGGGCTTCGACCTGTGTGCCAAATGCGTCACCGAAAGCCGTTGCGCACTTGGCCGGATCAACTCCTGGAAGGGTCACCTCGCTTCCGTCTGGAAAAACATAACGGAACGCCGGATCGAGTTCTTGTAGGTCCACGCTTTGCTCAAGACTTTTACCGGTTTTAAGAAAAAGATCTCGGTACACGGCAGGGAGGGTAAACAGGCTGGGCCCGGTGTCGAATGCGAACCCGTCTCGCTCGTAGGTGAAGAGTTTTCCGCCCACCCGGTCAGCCTGCTCCACAAGGGTGACCCGATGACCTTTGACACTCAAACGCGCGGCAACCGCAAGCCCACCTACGCCGCCGCCAATCACTACGACGTGTGAGGCCCTGGATTCACTCACGGGGGGCACCTGTTGTCACAGCGCGCCCTTTCCAGCTGTTTTTTCCCCGCACGTGTCGGGACCAGCTCATTGCATTGAGCCCAATGAACGTGGCAATTGACACCGGGTGAGCAAATGAATCCGGGAGTGGTCGTGATCCGGTGTGGGCTGCGACCATGGCACGGCTCGCGACACCGGAAAAATAACCGAGAGCCCCAAGTACGCGATGAGATTTTTTAGGCGAGGTTGCCGCAACAATTGGTGGCAGCAGGTACGTGAATGCAAGAAGCGAGTTCACGGCAACAGATCCAGCGGGGGAGCCAAATGCATTCCACAAAGATTTGGTGTAGCCGTTCACGAGCGAATCTGTGTCCTCATACATGCGACAGTGGGCCAATTCACTGCCGTTGACGGTTGCGCACTGATAACCACTTGACTTCAGAGAGCGAATAAGTGCGATGTCTTCAAGCACCTCGCCTCTAACCCCCGAATGACCACCGGACGTTTTGTACGCTTGTGTATCAAAAATCAAGAACTGCCCATTTGCGGCTGAAAGTGAAGGACGCAGGGAAGTTTCGGCAATCCCCAATGGCATGGTGGCAACCCAGGACCAAATCACAAGTGGCTGCACAAGCCGCTCAATTGAAGTGTCTGCCAACTGCTGGGGATATGGCGCGACCAAACCAAAGTTTTTGTCTCTGAGCAATTCCACGCAGGCGGCAATCGCAGTGGGCTCAAGAATTACATCTGCGTCCACAAAAACCAGCACGCTTCCCGTCGCTGCTTGCGAAAGCAGGTGGCACGCATGTGGTTTTCCCAGCCAACCATCCGGTGGGTTTACACCATTAGTCAAGAGAGTGACCTGAGGATCATTTTCAGATATGTGTCGAACAATTGTGGCCGTGGAGTCAGATGACTGGTCATCGAGAATAATTATTTCACAATCGGACACACCAATTTGGTTCCGAACACTTTCGATTGTAAGTGCGATGTGACCCTGCTCATCGCGGGCCGGGATCAGAACACTCACTTTTTCATTGATCAACTCACCGCTCCAACTCGGTGCCCGCAATTTGGTGAGATTAAATGCGGTGTGAGCGGCGACAGCAATAGAAAGCGCACTTGCCAGGGGGAGAACTACCACTGAGGTTGACTCCAGATTCGCCAGATCCAGGGCAAGATCACCAGACCCATTGCAATTCCACCCCACAGTGCAACCCCAATTTGGCCGAAGAACAATGCGGCTGCAATCACATTGGAAACGTAAATCCAGATAAGTAACGTGTTCGGGACCGTATCGCTGGCAACTTTGCGGGGGAGCAGATTCAGCGCAAAGGCCAGAACAATGGCACCGAGTAGCCAGCCGAGGAAGTTCTGCATCGGGATTTCCGGAATTCCGGGAAGCACCCAACCGAGATCATTCCACCTCCAGTAACCCTCACCCACCATCATGGGATCAAGGAATAGGTCCCACGATGCGAGTAGCCAGCCGCCAATAAATGCGGTCGCTAGCGGGGTGGCAGCCATTCGTTGGGTCGCCATCATTACCGGATACGCCATCATGGACCAGGCCATAGGGATCAGGATGGGTACACCCAGGAGAGTGACGCCGAGTGCATCGGAATAGTCGTAGTCACCAAACGGGAATGCGGTGCTGGTGCCAAGAACCTCGATCAGCCAACCAAAAACCAACGTGATACTAAAAAACGACAGGGTCCAAGCGGGCCCACGTTTCAAGAATGCGTGGCTCACACTGGCGAGAAAGAAAGTTGTCACCGTGATTGCCGTGAGTACCGTGCGAAAATCTCCCGACGTCAAAATCCACAAAATCTGGCCGAAAATGGTCATGCCGGCGAATACCCAAGGGAGAAAACGAACCCAATCGGGACGATTGCCGCCACTTACCGAGTGCGGCCCGTTGTATACCCGCATGCTCATGAAACCTAAGCATAGGAGAAATCTGCCGGCCGGCACGTAGCGGTGTGGCTACAATTTGCGTGACCCCCAGCGGGGGCAAGGTCCAGATCTGACAGCGGAATGAGCCAGGGAGTAGGCGGAGTACGTGAGAGCAACCTGCATCGACACTGGCCAGAAATATGTGCGGTCGGGAAAAATCATTATTGATGCCCCGGCAGCAGTTATTTTTTCGTACCTCAGCGATCCTCGTAAGCACAGTGAATTTGATGGTTCGGGGACATTGAGAGGAAATGTACGCGGACCTGAAGTTCTCGAGCTTGGCTCTTCGTTCGGCATGGACATGCATCTGTTTGCGAATTACCGGATCAAAAACACGGTCAAAGAGTGTGAACAGGATCGCCAGATTGCCTGGTGTCATCTAGGAGGGCACCGCTGGCGCTATGAGTTGGTGCCTCTTAGCGAGCATCACACCGAGGTGATGGAAACATTCGACGGTTCAACCGCGTGGTTCCCACCAGCTTTGAAAATCATCAAGGCTTATGACCGTAATCAGATTGCGGTATTGAAAACTTTGTCGAATTTGAAAGCCCTAGTCGAATTAGAGTATTCCCGTCAATGACGGGGGCTAATCTGAATTTTTGAGATCCCGCGACATCGCGATATAGAACTTACCTGGGTTCTTCCGGCTTGGCAGCGGATCGGTGAGTGCGGTGAATCCGGCTCGCGCATAAGCAGTCTGCGCCCGATCATTTCCTAACCACACACCGAGTCCAAGAGTTGCCCAGCCAAGGCGTGACCCAAAGCCGTCCAGGAACTCGATCATGGCAGTTAACACTCCACGGCCACGTTGATCAGGTTCGATCCAGCACGCCTGCAACCAGCGGCTGGTAGGGAAGTTGGGGTTGGGGTCACCGGCATTCATTACTGCAATATCGCGATCATGATCCACTGCGATAAACCACATGTCACTAGTTATCCGGTCCTGCCAAAATTCGATGGGGGCAGTGGACTCGAATTCATGGCCTTCACCGGAAAGCCAATCGGGGCTCTCTGCAAGCGAAGCTAATCTAATTGCGCGAAGTCGCTCCCAATCACTGGGTTGCAGGTGGGTGATTATCAGGTTCTCGCTCATGTCAACCAAAGGCTAACAAGCCGGCCCCAGCGACCAATGCGGCTAATCCCAGGACTGCCCAGCGAGTTTGTTTTTCGCCAAAAATAAAGAAGGAAATAATTGCAGTCACGACAATGCTGAGTTTGTCGATTGGCACGACTCCGCTCACCGGACCGCTCGCCAAGGCCGCAAAGAAAAACAACCAAGAGGCGCCAGTTGCTAACCCCGAGAGAATCAAGAAAACCACTTCACGCAGATCCAAAGTGCGCAAGGCCTTCTGTTGTCCCGTGAACAACACGATCGCAATCACCAGTACCAACACCACGCTTGTTCGAATCGCTGTGGCCAGATTTGAATCAATTTGAACCAGGCCGATGCTTGCGAGGACGGTGGTGGCCGTTGCAAAAAAAGCCGCACCCAGCGCATATGGCAACCAGGAATATCCAGTCGATGTTAATTCCACTTTGCGATAGACAACAAGGACAGTTCCCACTGACACGACCAATAGTCCAAGTATCTGAATTCCGGCTGCACTCTCGCCAAGGAGAGTGAATCCGATGAGGACTGTAAAAACCAAACTCAGTCGATCGATTGCAACTACTTTTGTTGCGCCCCCCGTTTGTAGCGCTTTAAAAAACATGAGCCAGGATGCACCGGTGGTGAGACCGGATAACATGAGGAAGATCAAAGCTGGCTGATCAATATTGGATAGTCCTGCGGTTGCCCCGGTGATTGCGACGATTGCCCAGGCCAATCCGAGTACAACTGCGGTGCGAATCGCGGTCGCAAGATTACTCGGAGTTTTTGTTACCCCCAATTTTCCCAGAATGGAAACCATCCCCGCGGAAATGGCGGAAGCGAACGCGAGCAAAATCCAACTGCTCATGGGCCAAACTCTATAGGCGAGGTTGTGTACATGCGTTGGGATTGCGTTGGTAATTAGGCCGGGAAGAGCGAACTGTATGCGTTCAACGCGGGTTGACCGCCCAGGTGCGCATAAAGAACATTAGACCCGCTGTCGATCTCGCGGGATTCAACAAGGTCAATCAAGCCGGCCATGGACTTTCCTTCATAAACAGGGTCAATAATCATGCCTTCAAGTTGGCCACTGAGTGTGATCGCCTCTATTGTGGATTCAACTGGGATCCCGTAGAGATCGCCTGCCCAACCATCGAGCACAGTGATTTCGTCGTCACGAATAGCGCGGTCTAATCCGATGAGTGCCGCAGTATTTCTTGTAATGCGGGCGACTTGATCACGCGTTTTTGCCAGAGTCGCCGAAGCATCGATTCCGATTACCCGACGTTCGCGCTTTTGGCCTGCGAACCCCGCGATCATTCCGGCGTGGGTGCTGCCGGTCACGGTGCACACAATGATCGTGTCAAAGAAGATTCCCATGTCCTTTTCCTGTTGCGCCACTTCGTCAGCCCAATTGGCAAAACCGAGGCCACCGAGCGGGTGCTCTGATGCGCCAGCGGGAATCCCATAGGGCTTGCCACCTTGTGCTCGAACGTCATCCATCGCCTGTTGCCAACTGTCCCTGATCCCAATGTCAAAGCCGGCTGGATTAAGGCGTACATCTGCCCCCATGATTCTGGAGAGCAAAATATTTCCCACTTTGTCGTTCACGGGATCATCCCAATCGACCCATTTTTCTTGAACGAGTACTGCCTTGAGTCCGAGTTTGGCTGCAACTGCAGCAACTTGACGGGTGTGATTGGACTGAACGCCACCGATAGAGACGAGCGTGTCAGCACCCTGGGCCAGGACGTCGGGAATGATGTATTCGAGTTTGCGAGTTTTATTGCCTCCATAGGCGAGCCCACTATTGACATCTTCGCGTTTCGCCCAAATCTGTGCACCACCCAGATGTGCGGTCATACGTGGAAGTTCATGAATCGGACTTGGCCCAAATGTTAATTGGTAGCGGTCAAAATCTTTAATGGACATAGGTGAACTTCCTATTGCAGGGTGAATTGTTTGGTCCGTGATGTATGCGACCTTTGGAGTTAAGTATGTCGATGTCGCTAGGTTTCGGCAATGCCTGAGTTACCTAGATACGGTAGTGCCTACGGCCCCTGCAAGTTGGCTTGTCATGGCGAGCGCCAAGATTCTCGCTCTCACTTACACGAAAAATCAGACGCTGATCTCGGCCGCATGCCCACCGGTGATGCGCAGGAGCTCGTCGTAGGTTGTTGGGAAGACGTAATGCGGATGACCTCCTGCTGCCCAGACCTCGTCATATTGGCTCAATGAGATGTCTACGATTGTGGGTAATTGTTCAGGGTGACCTACGGGCGCCACTCCACCAATTGCGTAACCGGTTGCAGCCCGAACGTCTTCTGCACTTGCCTTGGTAACTTCATCGGCTTCCAGTGCTGCAGCAACGTTATTAGTATTTACCCGGTGCTTGCCTGAAGCCATGACAAGGATCGGTTTGCCATCGGCAAGAAAAATAAGCGAACTGGCAATTTGACCAACTTCAATTCCTAATGCGTTAGCCGCTTCTTTGGCAGTTCTGGCGCTGTCATCAAGACGACGAACTTCGCCGCGAGCCCCAAGTAGTTTCAAGGCATTACGAACATGAATCACTGACTGCTGTTCAGCGTCTGACATGTCTAAATTGTAATGCTGCTGTTAAATTGTGCTGGCGCGAACATGTGGGATGCCCAAGTATTAAAGGCAGCTATAGCGTGGCTTCGCTTTGGCGCAAGGGAAGAAGCCAAAACTGCGGTCAGGCTAGTTGTCAGCACCCAGCACAGCTCATGTGTTTCTTTTTCAGTGAGGTGTGTGGGCTTTTGATGCTGGATAATTCCAGCAGTTAATGCGGTGACAAAGTTGGTGAAGATCGGGCCGGTAACCGAACTCATGTTGGGAACAGAAACGAGGGCGTTCCAGGCGGCGACATCTGCTGGGTGCTTAGACCACTGTTCTTCAAGTCGTGTCAACACGGTAATTAGCCACGAATCGAGCCCGGCTCTGGCAATCGAGTCGGTCTTAATCAGTTGGGCAGTTTCTTGTAATGGGCGGCTGGAAACTTTAGCCACGGCAAGGAGGAGGGTTCCCCGGTCGGGAAAGAACTGGTAGACCGAACCGATTGGGACCCTAGCTTTTTCGGCAACCGCACTGGTTGTCACCGCTTCGGTCCCACCGAGTACGAGCAGGTCAATTGCCGCAGAAATCATGTCTGCGACCCGACGGCGGGATCGTTGCTGGCGGGGAATCCGGCGCAAGGGGAGTTGGCTCAAAGAATCAAGGTTGCTGGCAACAGAGGAAGAAGGCATTGCTTCATTGTGGGGGCAGTCCGGTCGCGTCCGTGCACGACTAGGTCACAACCCCGCACCTGTTGTGTCGCATCCGCGTCTCGTAGAGGAAATACGGGGGTTTCGAGGGGGTTTTTGGGGTCGGGTTGACGAATGTCAGTGACCGGGTCTATCTTTGGACGTGTTCGAACAGGTGTTCGATTTTACCTGCTTGAACTGCCTCCCGGGCCCGGATTCGCGGCTAGGCGCGGTTGGGTCAGTAAGTACCACCACATGATCACAGTCACCGGGGTCGATTCGACCCCGGCCCCGGTGACTGGATTGTGTGCGGGTGGGTCGAGAAAAGTCGGTGTCCTTTCGACACCAGCGTTTTGTCGGTCAACCCGAAGGGATTTGCACATGGTCGGAAAGTTCACGCGACGTCCAGCGTTAGATCTACTGCATTGCGCCCAAGAAAGTTTGCAGGAAGCCGTAGTCGCACACACCCCCCATGAGCGTTACTCCGCAGCGCACCTTGCGGCATTACGGGTGGCTGCGGCAGTTCTTGCCGCTCGTGCGCAAGTGACTCCAGGGCCACGGCGGCAACGGATTCGTAGTGCGTGGGACGTCTTAACCGAGGTCGCCCCAGAACTTGGAGAGTGGGCCGCTTTCTTCGCTGCGGGTGCGAAAAAACGCGCATCGGCACAAGCAGGTATCCCATGTGTTACCGCCCGTGAAGCCGACGACCTAGTCCGAGACTCACAGCGATTCCTGTATGAAGTCGCCGCATCCCTTGATGCACTCGCACAAGGACGATTGCTTTTTGAAACTTCGCCGTCAGATTCACGCCTTCAACTTTTACGCGTGGGCTGAGCCAGTTGCTATGGGAGTTTCACCAGATTCGTTTGCCCATTTACAAGTTGCATCAGGCTATTCACTGCAATACGGGGTGTCCCGGCCAGACGCGCTCGTCGATCATGCCGCTGATCTTGGACAGAAAATTATTGGTCTCACTGACCGCAACGGACTCTATGGCGCAGTGCAGTGGGCCCGAGCCTGTCTGCGCAATGGAATTTCGCCGGTACTCGGGGTGGATCTTGCCGTGGACAAAACCGAAGCAAAAGTAATTTCCGGTAGTGGTGCTCGCAGAACCCCCGCATACGGCGGTCAATGGGTTGATGAAACAAAGCCGCGAGTGATTCTGTTGGCGACAGGAGCCCAAGGCTGGGCATCGCTGTGTCGATTGGTGTCCGCGGCCCATGAACAACGCGGTGACCCGGTTGTATCCTGGAATGCGTTGGCCCAGCATCACGCAGGGATAGTCGCACTGCTTACCGCAGAGTCAGAAGTTGGGCGAGCGTTGCTCACCGGAAAGTCGCACCAGGCTGATGCGTTACTTCGCCCGTGGCGCGCGATCTTTGATCGGTACCTTGGCATTGCAGTTACTTCCCATTTAGAGAAATCAAAATTAAGTTTAACAACTGCAAAAGCTGCTCGACTGCTGTCGTGGTCACGTGAAGCCTCACTGCCAGTTGTTCTAACGAATGCCGTCCGTTATGCCAGTTCGGACCAGGCGAAAGTCGCTGACCTCCTTGATTCTGCGCGGCTCCTTGTTCCCCTTAATTCGCGCCATATCGTAGGAAATAGTCCACAAGGGTTTTTAAAAGATGCCAAACAGATGCACCATGTTGCCCGTGAAATTTGCCAGCAGGCAGGTGAGCGCGATGCATATAAATTAATACGCGACACCCAGCACTTAGCCCAATACTGCGCGTTAGATCCAGCCCGCGATCTTGGCTTAGGCGATGTATTCGTCCCCGAACTTGATGTCCTTTTAAATCGTCCGGTTGCAGAACCAGAGCGAGAAGCAAATCAGATTCTTTTGCGCCGCTGTGAAGATCAATTACCGCAGCGTTACTCCCACTCCCATGACCGGTCCGTTGCATCCCACCGACTTGAAGCGGAAATGCGGACCATTACCCAACTAGGTTTTTCTGGTTACTTCCTTACCGTCGCCCATGTTGTCGACATGGTGAAAGAAAAAGGGATTCGAGTTGCCGCACGTGGTTCCGGTGCCGGAAGTTTGGTCAACTATCTATTAGGAATTTCAGGTGTTGATCCCATTGCCCAGAACCTGCTCATGGAAAGATTTCTTTCACCCCTACGCCGAGTGCTACCCGACATTGATATTGATGTTGAGTCCGAACGCCGACTCGACATTTATCAGTGGATTTTTGACAAGTTTGGAACTGAACGTATTGCGACCGTTTCCATGATGGAGACCTACCGTGCCCGTTCAGCAATCCGCGATGTTGGTTTGGCATTTGGCTTACCCACTTCAGATATTGATGCTTTTGCTAAGGCATTTCCCCATATTCGCGCACGCAATGTTAAATCCGCGCTGGTTGATTTACCCGAGCTCCGACACTCTTCATTTGGCAAGTTGGCCGCAACGGGTGAGATTGATAACTTTCTTAACTTAGTTGAGGCGCTCGATGGGCTACCTAGACATATTGCAATGCATCCGTGTGGGGTTGTGCTATCTGACCTGACGCTGCTTGATCGAACCCCGGTGGAGAGCAGCGCATCGGGGTTTCCCATGTCCCATTTTGATAAAGACGATGTTGAACACATGGGGTTATTGAAACTTGATGTATTGGGTGTGCGCATGCAGTCCGCAATGGCCCATGCGCTCAATGAAGCGGAGCGGGTCACCGGAAATCGTCCGGTGATTGACGGCACAACTCTTGACGACAAAGCAACATTTGAATTAATCCAATCAACCCGAACCCTGGGGTGTTTTCAAATTGAGTCACCGGGTCAGCGTGAGTTGGTGGGTAAATTCGCTCCTGAAACCTTCAATGACTTGATCATTGATATTTCACTGTTTCGCCCAGGTCCGGTGAAGTCAGACATGATCACGCCGTTTCTGCGGGCGCGGCAAGGGTGGAATTCACCAGTATTCCCGCACCCAGATCTTGTCCCGGCATTAACTGAAACCTACGGGGTTGTGGTTTTCCACGAGCAAGTGTTGCGTATTTTTAGCGTCTTTACCGGGTGCTCACTCGCTGAAGCCGATGAATCACGCAGATCCATGGGATCCCCACAAGGTCAAGACGAGATACGGGTGTGGTTTTACTCGGCGGCGTTAGCGCGCGGTTACGACATTGACCACATTGATCGGGTCTGGGAGATCTTGAGAGCATTTGCATCATTTGGTTTCTGTAAAGCGCACGCTGCGGCTTTTGCCCTCCCCACGTATCAGTCGGCATGGTTAAAAACACATCACCCCGCGGCTTTTTATGCCGGGCTGCTCACCCACGATCCCGGCATGTATCCCAAGCGGTTAATCCTTGACGATGCCCGCAATTTTGGGGTCGCGATTTTGGGCCTTGATATCAATGCATCAAATAACGTGTATCACCTTGAACAGTTACCCGATTTGAGTTTCGGGATTCGGGTGGCTTTCACAGATCTCAAAGAAATTTCTGGAGCCGAAATCGAGCGAATTATTTCCGGTCAACCTTTTTCCTCGCTTTCGGACCTGTGGTTGCGTGCCCGCCCATCTCGACCGGTTACCGAGAACTTAGTTGTTGCAGGAGCATTTGATGCCCTCTACGGCTTCACTTCACGGCAAGTCCGCGGCCGTATCACTCGGCGTGACCTGCTACTTCAAGTTGCAGATCTTGATCGCGGTCGTGGAAAAAGCGAAAAGGGCGCTGCTACTTCCCAGCTCAGTTTTGACGTCACAGATAGTGACAACGGCTTTATTGCGTCGGGTCTACCCGAAATGACAAGTGCACAGCGCGTTAAATCGGAGTTAGAAGTTCTAGGTCTTGATGTCAGCGGCCATGTCATGGATTTTTACGCAGATCTTGTCCAGGGCCTAAACATTATTCAATCGCGTGATCTACTGAGTCGTAGATCCAAGGAAACTATCTTTGTGGCCGGGGTCAAAGTGGCAACCCAGATGCCGCCGGTCCGTAGTGGCAAGCGAGTGGTGTTCCTTACCCTGGACGATTCAACCGGGCCGGTTGATGCAACTTTCTTTGAAGATGCCCAAGGCCCTTATTCCCAGGATCTATTTAACTCATGGATTTTGTTGGTACGAGGGGAAATTCGTAGAACCGGTCCGCGGGGTCTCTCTCTTCGGGCAACAGGTTGCTGGGAGTTGGGAGGTGTTCGACGATTGTGGATTACCGGGGGAGTAGCAGCCGTCAACAACCTTGTTTTGGAGCACGACTTGCCGAATCCCGATGTGCCACGAAAGCGAATCGCGCTCATCCATGCCAGTGGGTTTAGACAATCCCCATATGTTGATATCAAGGCCCCGGGAGAAAACATCCGCAGGACACCAAACGGGGCCGGTACGAGCCAGCTGGATAGCTGAACTTGTACCGGCCCCGAGTAGGCGTTGTCCCCGGGCGTTATGCCTGGGCTAGTGCGTTGGTCTTTAGTTGGGCGAACTCCTGGTCCGTGATGGTCCCGGCGTCAAGAAGTGCCTTAGCGGAAGCAATCTGGTCGGACGGAGAAACGCTTCCCACTGCATTTTGGATATACGCTTTTTGGGCTTGTTCAGCCGCTTTTTCCGCTGTAGAACGTCGCTCTGCCATCGATTTTCCTCGGACAATCAGGTAGACGAAAACCGTGATGGGAGTGAAGAAGATCAGGAAAATAATCCAGACTGCTTTGCTGCCCCCACCCATGTCCTTGTCACTGAACAAGTCCATCAGGACCATGAAAAAGACCATGAAAAACACGATCATAAAAAAGATAATCAAAAACGACCAGAGAACTTCTCCGAAACCCATGTGAACTCCATTCATTAGGTGAAAATGCAATACTAGTCTAACTACCTACCATGTACGGGCATCTCCATTGTGCTCAAAAAGGTACACGTTTCCGACAACGTATCTTTATCTAATATGAGGGAAATCCCTAGGAATGCATGCTCCGCCGTCAGAACATCGTGGATTCACCTGCGATCACGAAGATGCAAGAGCCGTAGTGCAGGATGTGATATCGAAGCCTGGGGACCCCTAAATAGTTACAGCAAGTCAAATTAAGGAGCGCACATGAGTAGAAGCCAAGTGCGTCGTCAAACTGGGAAACTTGATTTTGGCGCCAATGACTCGGGCTGCAATATTTTGCATGTTGACATGGACGCTTTCTACGCCGCCGTTGAATTGCGCGACCACCCCGAGCTCAAAGGAACACCGGTAGTTATCGCCGCCCAGGGGAATCGCGGGGTTGTTCTGACCGCTACCTACGAAGCCCGCGCACTTGGCGTCCATTCGGCAATGCCAATCTCGCGCGCGCGGCGAATCGCGCCCGAAGCAACATTTCTCGCTCCACACCATGAAAAATATTCAGAAGTCAGCCGAAACGTCATGGCGCTCTTTGAATCGATTACCCCACTGGTGGAACCGTTGAGCCTTGATGAAGCGTTCCTTGACGTTTCTGGCGCGACCCGCAGGCTGTCCAACCCACTCACTATTGCTGAACTGATCCGGGCCAGGGTGGCAGACGAGCAAGGCATCACCTGCTCCGTTGGGGTGGCGAGCACCAAATTTGTGGCAAAACTGGCATCGACACGAGCCAAGCCCGATGGCCTACTCCTCATTCCGGCAGATCGAGTAATTGATTTCCTGCACCCACTTCCCATCGGTGCATTGTGGGGCGTGGGGGAGAAAACAGAAGAAGTTCTCGTCCGGCTCGGTCTGCAGAGAGTTGCCGATATTGCAAATACTCCAGTGAATACCCTTACTCGGGCTCTTGGCCAAAGCGGAACCCATCTCTATGAACTTTCCTGGGGCCGGGATCCTCGGTCGGTAGTACCCCATGAAGCTGAAAAAAGTGTCAGTAATGAACTCACATTTCGCGAGGATGTTGATGACCCCGCTGTGATTCGGGCTGAACTCACGGCGCTTTCAGATAAAGTGGCAGCCCGGCTGCGCAAGGCCGGTTACAAAGGCAAGACCGTGACCTTGAAGCTGCGGTTTGCGGACTTCACCACGATTACTCGCTCAAAAACCGGCCCCCACACTGATTTATCCCATGAAATCTATGCCACGGCCTGGAAACTCTATGAAGCCCTCGGGTTGCAGCGGGTACGAATTCGACTCGTGGGGGTCAAAGTCGACGGACTACTGGCAGCCGATGAAGTGCCAGATCAGTTACTTTTTGGTGAGCCGGAACACGGCCGCCGAGATGCCGAACTCGCAATTGACACTTTGCGCGACAAATTCGGGCCTGGAGTGGTGCGCCCCGCTCGCACGACGCCACCTAAGACGCATGAAGGTCCGGGCACCAACTAGCGCTGGCACTGAAACGTGCCTACTGCCGAGCACAGCACACGCAGTATCAGATAAGAAATATGGCTCCTCGCTGTTTCGTGTGGGTGGTCCAGTCGATTTTGAGCCAGGCTGTGACTGATTCCGCGGGCCGCGAAATGGCGACCTGGGATCGGACACGACCCGGTCACGGTAACCCGCCGCGAAGCCCGTCCAGGTAGATCCA